>Ga0255344_1003571_pt1 | contig 16899 bp, 11 predicted proteins | sample wastewater_treat_5_FD_192414 | JGI IMG/M metagenome (GOLD analysis project Ga0255344, IMG submission 192414) | Wastewater microbial communities from Lulu Island WWTP, Vancouver, Canada - plant18 | ecosystem: Engineered > WWTP > Wastewater > Unclassified | place: Canada: Vancouver, British... | reverse complement strand
CCAAGTTTTGCCAGAGCGTACATTGCCTCGGCAGGATGTGATCCAAGATACGGACGTATCAGCGGGATATCTTCCTCACTGCCGATATCTCCCAGTGCCGTGATGGACTGCGGCAGAGAACTGCGGCAGAATCCAAGAATATCAAATTCTGTCTTTTCAAGCTGTTTACGTGCAAATCTCCTGATACGCCATGAATGAGACACCAACAGCTTCTCGAAGCCTTCCCATAAACCGTCATTTTTCAGACGATATTCATATGCGACAAGGCGGACCTGATTGTATGGATCGGTCATGAACATTTCCAGTACATCGTTAGGAATAGAATCCCCTGACATTTTCATATAGATATGTTCCAGTTCACAGCGCAGCTCGCCGCTCATTTCTCTTTTATAGAAATGCAGCATCAATCCACGGTATTTCGGCTCGGGGTGAAGTGCAAAAAGCTTATAGCAAAGCTGAGGGTGTGCGAATTTTAAATCAGGATTATTCTCAAGCTGCTCCATAAGATAAGCGTCAAGGCGGTCCATTGAAAAATCCGCTTCACGCTTTGCTCTTTCACTTCTTCGCAGTTTTTCAATCCAGGGCATTGCGTCGATGAATTGTTTTGCAGCGTCATCCTTTCGCATCAGCACAGCAAGTGTTTTGAGTGCAGTCCTGCGCACCTCAGGCACCCAGTCATTCAGGCGGATAAGCGAATGCTCCACCATACTGAAGCATTCATCATCATTGAAATGCTCAAGACAGCGCTGACGAAAATAACCGTTAGGATGGGCTGAACCGAATATCATAAGAATACGGAAGTAATTATAAGGGTATTTTTCACCGAATTTTACTTTCCACTTCTCCAAATCAGGATCGTCTATCTCTCTCGGAGCGGTTTTCATAATATCATTTGCAGACTGATATCTGATCATTTCTGCTTCGTTTCCTATAAAGGATATCTGCTCAGGTGTCGGATCATAAAACATCGCAGAATAAAGATAGGGGAAACAGTAATATCTTCTGTAAACATCATCGAATTTACGGTAATAGACCGTAAAATGCTTTTTGTATTTTTCTGATAATTCGTATTTATACTTCTCGATAATACACTGTGCGTGTACGGTTTTCTCTGACATTCTTTTCCTCCTCAGAATCTTCTTGTGAAGACAGTTTCTTACTTATTTTTAATAAATTATAACATTCTGCTGTAATAATGTCAATGATCTGCGATATGCCGCCTATCAGATTATTGACAAATATTCAATTAAATGTTATAATCTTCACAAGCGAGGTGAGAAAATGCAGAAAATCAAACACGTACTCCAGTGGCATATTCTTCACAGATGCAATCTGAGATGCAGTCACTGCTATCAGGAAGACTACAGCGCTGAACTTTCTTTCGATGAACTGAAACGCATTTTCTTTCAGTACAAGAACTTCTGCACATCCCTCGGCTTCTGCGGACATATCAACTTCACAGGCGGCGAACCGATAATTTCCCGACATCTTTTTCCTTTGCTTGACCTGTGCAGTGAACATAATATCACTTTCGGCATTCTCACAAACGGCACGCTCATAACCGATGAAATAGCAGAGAAACTGGGGAAATACCCAGGACTTTCATTTGTGCAGATAAGTATTGACGGCACTGAAAAAACTCATGACAGCGTCCGTGGCAATGGGAATTTCCGTAAAGCTTTTGAGGGCGCTGATAATCTCAGAGCCCACGGCATACAGACAATGGCCGCATTTACCTGCCATAAACGGAATTATACCGAACTGAAAGATGTGATAAAAACAGTCCGGCGCAAAAAGATAGACCGTTTCTGGGCAGACCGCCTTATCCCTATGGGAAGCAGTACGGAAGATATCCTCACTACCGACGAATACCGTGAAGTTATCCGCACCCTCACACATGAACACAACCGCAGGACTTTATTCGGCAATACAGACGTACACCTTAATCGTGCCCTGCAATTTCTTGAAGGCGGCGATTGCTTCTATCAATGCACAGCAGGAACGACTCTGCTGACTGTTCTTGCCGACGGTACACTTCTCCCCTGCCGCCGTTTGCCTATACCTATCGGAAACTGCCTTGAAACGGATATGCTTGAACTTTACAGAAACAGCAGTCTTATCGCTGAACTTAAAGAAAAACGCATCCCCGATGAATGCATTGCCTGCCCCAAGGCAGAAGCGTGCAGAGGCGGTGCAAAATGCCTTTCCTATGCAGTTAAAGGCGATCACAACATTCGGGATATCAACTGCTATAAACTATTCTGAGGAGGTAACACATGAAAATCATCCACGCTCTGAAAAAAACATTTGCCACAGCGGCAGCTTCATTTATGATCGTTTCATCAGCTTTACCCATGACTGTTAACGCAGATAATAAAGTATATAACGTTGATGATGCGCTCTTCACTTTAAATATTGAACCTGACGGAAGTGCTGTAGTTTCTGAGAAATGGACCGTCACTTTTATAAGCGGTTCATTCACGAGATTCTGCAAAGATATATGTTCACCTGCAAATCAGCTTGAATATATCGCACCCGATGATATAACTGTTCTGGAATGCAGTATCAACGACATCCCTGCCCGGCTCAATTCGGGACAGCGTGAAGACGGCCATTACTTTATTGATCTGAACAATCCGGACCCGACTATCAACTGGTATCATAATGCTTCAAATGAAACGGTAACATATGATATAACATATCGTATAAACAACGCAGTAAAACTAAACGAAAACGACCGTGCTATGCTGAGCTACAGGTTTATAGGAGATGATTTCTCAAAAACTGTAGGCCATACAGGTTTAAGCATTAATCTGCCGCAGTCTGATGACTCTGCAAAATGTGACGTAAATTATGGCACAACGAACTACCTTGCCGACAAAGGAGTTTTTACTAACGATTCCGAAAACGTTTCGGGAATTTATAAAGCCGAACTTGAAATGGATCCTGCTGCTTTTGACGGACTAAAAAGAATAGTGGATGTAAATGTACCCGAAAGAGTGCAGAGATCAGTTCATAGATCAGCTAATTCTTCCGATTTCAAAGGATTTGGTATATTCGCAGGTTTCGCTGCATTCATTATCGGTCTGTGTATATTTGCATCTTCGGCAAAATCAAAAGTCCGCAGGACTTTTCAGAAGGATCCCGATCATTTCAAAAGAGCCGCTGACGAACTTGAATCCTACGGTTTCCCGTTTATGTTCTATTTTATTTATTCATCTCCAAAGCAGAATCATCTGTCAAAAATGATAATGACTGAGATGATCGACCTTTACAAGAAGGGCAGACTTTCGTTTGAAGATGAGGGGTTCAGGATAAGGGATAATGTCGGATACGGAAGCGATGATGAAATAATGCAGTGTGACAATGAATTCCTTTCGTTTATATCAGGCAGATCATTGGATCCGAACAGTAAATCCTATGACTTTAATTTTGTCAGATATGCAGATTTCAGAAATGGTCTGGACAACAAGCAGGAAGCATCTAACATATACCAATGGCTCAGCAGGTGGGAAATGAAGTATCTCGGTGCTGTGAGAAGGAATCAAAGCTTCAAAGAGACACGCAAGGATAAGACATTCAAAAAGGCTTTGTCAACTATCTGGCAATGGACAAATTATGCAAGTGACATGACACCCGGCTGCCATCCTTCTGACTGCTTCGGCATGATGAAAAGAAATCAGACTCCAAGTCTGTACACAGTTCTGGAAATGCTGAATACATATAAGTTTTCTTCAGCATCCGGATCGTCTGATGATTTGCCGTTCTTCCTTTTCTGTTCGTCATTCTCGGACAGTGCTTTTGCTCAGTATGACATACAGAAAAGTGCCACATCATCAAGTGATTCAAGCGGCTCGGGATGCTCAAGCTGTTCAAGCTGCGGAGGATGCGGCGGCTGCGGAGGCGGCGGCGCTGACTGATAAAAAACTCCTGTGCAATTAGCCTCGGTACTCTTATAGAAGTTTTTACACGTGTCTATTGAGGAAAACCCTTTTGAAAAAGGGTTCTTCCTCAAACTCCTTTCCTAAAACTTTCAGTATCAATTTTTCCCCCATATAGGGCGCACACCAGATAAGTATGAATTTATCATTTCTTGCAGGTGCGCCCTATATGGGGGAAAAATTCTATTAAAAGTCTTTGGAAAAGGGGTTCGGGGAAAGAACCTTTCCTCAGAAAGGTTTTTCCCCGATAAATGCGTATAAAGCTTCTATATGAGTATCACGGTTAACTGCACAGGAGTTTTTATTATCTGCTTTTTCTTCCCGGCTTGGAAATTTTGTGCTCATACATCCTTGAATCGCTTATCTTCAGATATTCTTCGATAGCGCCGTTTTTATCGGCCTCACACAGATATGAACCATAACTCAGTTCTATCTTATACGGCTTATTATGCTTTGCGTTGAACTTCTCGCAGGCGTTTACCAGTTCCCTGTTGAACCTGTCAAGTTTCTCCTGAGAATAATCAGCGGCGAAAATGTAAAACTCATCGCCTCCTGCACGGCCTGCAATTTCATCAGAATGACAGCACTTCATTATGATACGTGCGGCGTTCCTGATAGCGTAATCGCCTTCGCTGTGGCCGTAAACGTCATTGATATGCTTCAGTCCGTCCATATCGATGACCATAGTACAAACTGTGCTTTTTTCTTTTATATGGCTGATTGCAGCTTTTGAATGCTGATTGAAGCCACGGCGGTTAAAGATCCCCGTAAGTTCGTCATGAATACTCAGTTCCCTCTGTTTTTCGTAAAGAGCTTTCTGATTTTTGTAAAGCTTGTTGATGTTGTCGTTTTTCCATAAACGTTCTATCGTCACCGAAAGATTCAGCAGGAAAATGTTATAGAAATCGCTGAAAATATCGTCATCCTTCATCTCGATAAGAGCGTAGCCGAACATTATCTCAGCGCAGTATGTACTCATGATATAATAGAAATGCGGCTCCCCGGAATCGGCTGTATCCGGGATAAGAGGAGTTACTTCTGCATCGGGTGCAGGCTTAATATATTCGTTCTTTTCGTCTATCCAGATGACAGGACGGAACACAGCTGTCGGAGTTCCGTAATCGCTCGAACAGGAAAGTCTGCCTTTCCTATCGGTCTGCATAAAAAGGAAAAACGACGAATAATCGCCGAAATTGGTAGCACAGTTCCTGAAAACTTCGTCAAGCTGTTCAAGCTTATCCACCTTATTAAGTCTTAGCATTGCGGCCTCTGCATCGTTCAGACAATATCCGAACAGTCTTATGTCGTTGTAGATATCGTCCATATTGTCAACTTCTTCTTTATAATCGACTATCGTACATCCGCAGGACTGCTTGTAGATAGTTCTCGGCGAAACAAAAATGCTGTCAGTACCGATATCATCTCCGCTCAGGCTTTCAAGGAGAGACATTGCTTTTTCAGCGATATCCTCTCTTTCACGGGTAACCGTAGTTATATGAGGGATGAACTGCTTTCCTTCGGGAGTTCCGTCAAAGCCTGATACAGCAATATCATCGGGAACTCTTATCCCCCTCAGCTTAAAAGCGGAAATAAGCGAAATAGCCATATAATCATTTGCACATACTACCGACTGCGGACGCTCGGGACGTGACAGGAAGAAATCAGCGGCTTCTTCTCCTTTGTGGAACCAGAAATCGCCTTCAAATACACCTGCACCATCTTCGGGAAGTCCCTTTTCCCTCATGACAGACCTGAATACTTCAAGTCTCAGCTGTGCATCGGGATGAGTAAGGAATCCCGACATAAAGCCTATTTTAGTATGCTTATGTACATCGGTGAAATGCTCGATTATCTTCCGCATTCCCGAGGCATCTTCAAATTCTATATTGAGAAAACCGTCAACATGGCTGCTTATAGAAATGACGGGACATTTGGCAGTGCGCAGTTTGCTTATGACTTTTTCAGCCATGCTTTCCTCGTTATAACCTTCGCCGTCATAAATGATGCCGTCAAATTCGTCAAGATCGATATAATCTATAATATCAAGTTCACATTCTGCGAACTCGGTATTCTTTTCACCTATTCTTCCGAGGGAATTGAAGTAGACTATATTCATCCCTCTTTTTTTCGCTTCGGAATTGAAGCATCTGCAAAGTCCCTGTCTGAATCTGCTTGTAAGTGAACAGCCGAAAAATGCGATAGTTTTAAGAGAATTTATCATCATTATACCTCCTATCGTCTGATTCCATATGAAATAATACCGATAAAAAAATGAAAAACAGATAAGTATATTGATGCGGCAGACTATCTGTCTTTTTCTGCCATAAAATAAGAGTATCACAATTCACTCACGCTGTCAATACTTTTCAGTAATAATATTACTGAGCGTAAACCATATTTCCCCCATTATTCAGACAGGGCGGCATAAAAATATCGGAGTGCCTCACTTTTCAGAATGTGCGCCACTCCGATATTATTTATTGTTCCACCCAAGACAAAGATCGTAGATCCTGATGAAAAACTCAGCTGAAAATGCATTTCACTGCTTCAATAGTTTTCTGACGAAGCACATCGAAATCAAACTGTACGGCATCACTATTCATTTTCATGTGGCAATATTGTTCCATGATATTTACGGCAAGATATGCTTTTTCACGGATATTCGCAGGTTCGTTCAGCATAGTATCAAGTTTTGCTATAACACCTTCCATCATTTTACTGCTGATCGAATTATACAGGTCACGCACATCCTTATCGGTATGCTGCAAGCCTTCAAGTTCCTCATGAATGTCATGGAAACGGACATGGATCTCCTCAAAGCTTCTCAGCACCGCTTCAAGGTATCCGCCCATGTCGGCAATATCATCGGGCACCGTCAACTTATCGGTATCGGCGATAGTTCTGATGTTTTCAGCGGCATATGAAATTGCCGAAAGCAGAATGTCCTTCTTGTTTCTGAAGTATCTGTATGCTATTCCTGTTGAAACACCTGCTTCAGCCGCTATTTCGTCAACGGTAGTGCTGTGATAGCCTTTTTTTGCGTACATTGCAAGTGCGGCACCGAGTATTTTTTCCTTTGTTTTCTGTGATCTTGCCTGCATAGGTTTTGCCGTTTTCTCCATTATCTAACCTTCTTCGGGGCAAATGATCTGAACATATCATATCCGAGAACTTTCGCTTCCGATGAATCGGCAGCTTCTTCAAGACGCTTTATCTCACTGCTTGTCAGTTTTACTTCAACAGCTTCTGCTAGTTCACGCACCTGTTCGGGTCTGCGGCAGCCGCAGACAGGGATAATACCTTTATTTGCGCAGAATGCCTCTGCCACCTGCGGAACGGTGATATTATGCCGCTTTGCAACAGCTATCATCACACGGTAAAGGTCACGCATTTTTCTTTTCTGGCGATTCATTATCAGCTTCATTACAGATGATTTTCCTTTTATCCTCGGATCACAAATCATCCCCTCTTCCAGAACAGCCCATGCCCAGAAATAGATACCATTCTCCCTGCACCAGTCGATAAGGCCGTTCTTTTCCCATTCACGGGCGATAATGCTGTAATGGTTCTGCACACCGTAAAGTGGTATACCTGCCTTTCCGAGTATCTTCTCAGCAAGTATACATTCATTCAGATCAAAATTAGAAACACCGATATTCCTGATCTTCCCCTCATTGTACAGCACTATCATTTCCGCAAGATGCTGTTCGATATCCGTGGGAAGGTGCAGCCAGTAGATATCAACATAGTCACGTTTAAAATCGGCAAGATCCTTTTCAAGAGATGCACGTACACAGTTTTTCTTGTAACGGCCTGTCGGGGTGTGCTTTGCAGAAAGGATAATATTATCAGTGCCGAATCCGCCGATCATTTTCTGCGCCTTTCCAAGGCCGTAGTCACGGGCAAGGTCGTATATCAAAAGCCCCTGTTTTTCGGCTTCTGCCATAGCTTTGCGTATAACGTCATCCTCCACATAGCTTCCACGCAGCAGCTTGCCATACGCTTTTCCGCCCCACGAATTAGTTCCGATAACAGCTTTTACGTCGTTCATGATCATGCTCCTTTCAAAAATGTGAGATATCTCTCATATTTACTATAACATGATTTTTTACATTTGTCAAGATAAAAGTGAGGGATTTCTCATATTTTCAATAGTATTTCCCCCCTTGCCAAAACCAATAGTTGTACTATCAATTTTATATAGAACGCCCTTTTTCGTTCTGTTGTTTTGACCAAAGTCCGATTTGTATGCTTAGTTGTATCGTCAGTCAGGCATATATCAACAAAGTGTTCCGTACAATAATCACAATTATTATGTAATATATCGCAACAATTGTATTGTTTTTTCCATTAAAAATGTTATAATGTACTTACAATTACTATGCTTCATGAACGCCTTATGAAGCGATACAGGGGGAAATCATATGAAAAAAACACTTACATCCATCTCAGCGGCGGCCCTTGCCCTTTCCGCTCTGACTGCGTCGTTTCCTGTAACGGCGGCTGAAAACGACTACCTGCTCCACAGCACCTTCGAGGAAGGCAAAGACCAGTGGAACGGCAGAGGTTCGGCTTCGGTCAAGACCGTTTCGGGCAAGTCACGTTCAGGTCAGCAGTCGCTTTACACCAGCGGCAGAGAGTCCGACTGGAACGGCGCAACAGTTGCACTCGGTTCTGATTTCAAGGCAGGCAGTGATTATTCCTTCAGTGCCTATGTCATGACCGAGGAAGAAGAGTCCGTAACCTTCTGCCTCACTCTCCAGTATACCGATGGAACAGGCACAAAAAATTATCCAAAGATCGCCGAAGCTTCCGCAAAGAAAGACGAATGGACGCACCTTGAAAACAACAGCTTCACCATTCCTGATGATGCTTCCGAAATCGAACTTTATGTGGAAACAAAGGAAAGCAAATGCAGTTTCTATCTTGATGAGGTAGTCGGCGCAGCTGTGGGAACGGAGATAGCCGAACCCAAAGGACCTGCGGTACTTCACAAGGGTGATATCGACTATGACGGATATATCGACTCCATCGACCTTGTACTTGCAAGAAAAGGCATCATCAACGAAATAAAGGATAAGTCCGCTTTAAAGGCTGCCGATGCCGACAGCAACGGACTTTTTGAACTTAACGACCTTGTGCTGATATCTCAGTTCGTATCAGGAAAGATAAGCGAATTTCCTGTTGTTGAACCGGTTATCATCCCCGGACAGCGTAAATATACAATGGAAGAACTTACAGAAAAGATTCAGAATGAAGCCGTAAACAACGAACCTGCAAGCTCGCACACCGAAAAAGCAGGTGTAAAGTACGGCACTATCGAGAAGAAGACTTATTTCTCAAAGAAAGCAAACAAGAACAAGCCGTATAACATTCTGCTGCCTGCCGATTATGACGAGAGCAAAAAGTATCCCGTACTCTATGTGCTTCACGGCTTCTTCGAGAACGAGAACCGCATGATAACCAACGGAAACGGTCAGATGTACACCCGTCAGATCGTCGGAAATGCCATAGCGTCGGGAGATGCAAAGGATATGATAGTTGTATTCCCTTTCATTTTCACAAGTTCAACTATGAACGATGCTACAGGCTTCGGCGATGCAGGTTCAGTTCAGGGATACAATAACTTCGTTGACGATATCGTTGACAGCCTTATGCCGCATATCGAGGAGAATTACAGTGTTCTCACAGGCAAAGACAACACCGCTGTAACAGGTTTCTCTATGGGCGGTATGGAATCGCTGTCGATAGGTATGAAGTACGGCGATAAATTCGGCTATGTGGGTGCAATATGTCCTGCTCCGGGACTTCAGGGCGCTTTCAAGTGGAACAGCGAGGAAGAGACTCCTTATCTCCTGTTCATTACAGGCGGAAGCAATGATAACGTTGTAGGTCTTACAACTCCCGAGGGTTATCACAATAACTTCGAGAAGAACGGCGTTCCTCACGTATGGCACGTTGTTCAGGGCGGAAATCACGGCGACGATTCCATCCACTCCCACCTCTACACATTCATAAAGGGCGTATTCCAGGCTACAGACTGATACACCTGTACTTCAAACCGAAAAAATGCCATAGCACATCTGCGTTTCATAACAGAAGTGCTATGGCATTTTTATCTGAATGTCCGTTTACATGAATACAAACCCAATTCTTCCTGTGCAGATAAGAAGAACCCTTTTATTCTGTCAGCGCCCTTCTCATAAGCACTATATCGAATACGTCAAGTAAACCATCTTTACAAAGATCGCCTTTTTCCCAGTCGGCAAGAGTATCTGTTCTTCCAAGCAGGAAATCCTGAAGTGCAACTGCGTCCGCAACGCTGAACTCACCATCACCGTTGACATCTCCTGCAACATCAGTTATAACAGGTACAACTGTGCCTCCTTCGCCAAAGACGGGTTCATCCATTGTTCCGCCGTCAATTTCAAATTCGGCTTTCAGTTTGGTTGTATCTGTTTCAAGTATATAGCCGCCCGAAGGAATATATGAAAATTCGGCATTTGTATCGAAATCAGGATACTTGTTATTATTTGAAACCGCCTCATCCCTTGACGAAACCACTTTTCCCGTGGTCTCATGTTCGCAGTTGACAAAGGAATCGTTAAAACTCTTGATAGCACCGCCTGATTTTATAACTGTGCAGTCATCGCAGTTCTCAAAAAGGTTGTACTCGGAGAAGAAGTAGGAATCCGCACGGGAATCCTGTCCCACATCCGTCTGGTGTTCGTAGATGTTATTGTAAAGGTGGATATTCGCCTTTCTCGCCATAGGGCCTCTTGCGGCGCAGTCTTTCCAGTAATTGTTGTGGAAGCTGATATTGTACTGGAGATTGCTGTCATTTGCACCTACAAGATTTGTCTTGTGATAGCCTTCGTAATAGTTGTAGCTGTTGGTGAAATACTGTCCACGCTTGAAATCGCAGGCACCGTCGCCCTGCTTTTTGCCGGACTCGGCAGGCTTCTCAATATTCGGTACATAGAACTCGTTGTTGTGTATCCAGCACCTCTCAACGGAAGCCGTTACAACTCCGTTTGCCTGAACTCCTTCCATGCCGATGGCATCCTCGGGAACATTGCGGAAAGACAGATTTCTCACCTCAAAGCTTTTGCCAAGTTCGGGAGCGGCATCTTCGCAAATGAAGTGCAGTCCCCAGCCGTTTATGCAGGCATCTGCGCCTATTCCCTCGATAGTGATATCCTTGCCTGAACGCATTCTCGCCATAAAGCCATTGTCGCCCTTCAGACCGCCGAAATCAGTGGTATTGTAGGCTGTCAGACCATATGGTGCAGTTACATTGCCGACTATACGGATGACCAGCGGTGTACCGTCCTCAGCAAGCTTTCTGATAATGCCGCTGTTTGAATTCGTCACCGTACTGCCGCCCGAAGTCTTACCGTCGCCCATATCCTGTCCTGCGGAGTTGAGGATGTTGCCGATACCGCTTACAGTTGTGCCGTCCTTTGAAGTGACAGAAACAGTATCCTTGTTCTCGTCAGTAACATAGAGAACGATCGCATTCAGCTTGAGTTCGCCGCTGTCGGTATACGCACCCACTCCGTCGGTATAACCGAAATGTGCATAGCCTGAACGGTCCTGTGCGCTGACTGCGATACCGTCTTTTGTGATATCGCCTTTTGCTGTGGAAACGGTCACTGAGTAGCTTCCTGCTTTCAGTCCCACGATATCCACACGCATTCCCTGTTCCGTATCTCTTACAAGATAGGAAAGGTCATCAGCCGAGAATGTACCGCTTGACGGGCCGCTGTATGAAACTCCCGTAACATCGGAACTGCTGATACCGGAAACGACAAGGTACAGCATTTCGTTCCATCCGCCTGCGCTTTCGACCTTGATACTGCTGTTCAGTTCAGCGGCGATAACGGAAGCAGACGGATGATCGTTAAGAAGTCCGCAATTGTTCCCTGCTGTCAATGCTGTTGTAATAAACGCAGCAGCAGCAAGAGCGGCACATCTTTTCTTCATGATGTGTTTCTTCATAGTTAATATCCCTCTCTTACTGATCCTCTGAACGGATCATGTTTTACTGCTATAATTTTACTACAATTACATTTCCGACACAATGACCGATAATACTGTATAACTGATAAAATGTGCTCAGATAAAAAGCACCCGAGCACAATAGTCCACCTAAATATTCATTTTTGATTTTTAATCACTAAACCTTCATATTCCCACTATCTCATTCACAGAAAAAAGTGCGGCTTTTCCCGAGATGATAACTTTGTCATCCCTGCACTCGCAGAAAAGAATGCCTGTACGCTGCGATGCCTGGTATGCGGTAATTTCCTGCCTGTCCAGACGCTTGCACCAGTAAGGCGCTATCATACAGTGAGTCGATCCCGTGACAGGGTCTTCGCTTATGCCTAACGCAGGCACAAAAACTCTCGAAACGCAGTCATATTCCGTTCCCTTTGCAGTTACGGCAATGCAGGCACAGTCCAGCTGTGCGAGGAGAGACATATCAGGCTGCAAGTCCCTGACTTCCGCTTCATCACGCAGTACGAACATTATGTCACGGTCCTTATAAGCCGCAAGAGGGATAGTTCCCAGCGCTTCTATCATAGTATCGGTTATCTCAATATGATGAAGCTGATATGCAGGGAATTTCATCTGTATCTTATCTGCGTTCCTGCTTACTGTGAGGTCGCCTATCTGCCCGTGAAGATACAGCCTCTCCGCATCCTTTTCATAGAAATTGAATAATACATACGAAGCCGCAAGAGTTGCGTGTCCGCAGAAATCTATCTCACTTTTCGGAGTGAACCAGCGAATGCGGAAGCGGTCATTTTCCTTTACAGCAAATGCCGTTTCCGAAAGATTATTTTCTGCGGCGATATTCCTCATTATCTCCTCATCGGGAAAGCTTTCCGTTATGCATACTGCCGCAGGATTTCCTGAGAATACCCTGTCCGTGAAAGCGTCAACTATAAATTGTTTCATTTTTGCCTCCATTTTATAATGCCTTTGTAAGATGATCGCTGCAATTTCTGCCTTTCAGCAGTTATTGAGGACACATTTATTATAACACATTCCTCCTGCATTTACAAGCAAACAGCACTTATAACAATATGTATAAAAAGATATCCTTCCGGAATCATTAACAGAATATGAACCTTTTGTAAACTTTCAGTTTTTCCGTGCCTTTAGTGACTGATTAATGTTATAATAAACGTATATATATACAGAAACCTTGATAACAAGGCAGATGAAGATAAAACAATATCAATATTGTTAAGGCAACACCGCACAAAGCTTGTGCTGAAGATGCGCCGACAGATTTTTCGTCAGATTGTATAGAAATTTTGCAGGCATACTATCGTATGTCAAGAAATTTCTGTGCAAGATGACGGAAAATATGTCCGCAGATTCAGTGCAAAGCCGTCAGGCGGGCTTTGTGCGGTGTTGCCTTAAAATGGAGGAGATCAGAAATGAAAAATAAAATCGTAAAAACTGCTGCTGCCCTCGCACTTTCACTCTCAGTTGTCGCTGCACCGTCAGTTCCTTTATGTCAGCCGCTTCGTGCTGAAGCTGTGGTAGATGCTGAAACAGGCGCAAGAGAACTCGGTGTTACTGTTTCAAACAAGATCGTCCCTGCAGGAAATCTCGCTCAGGGCAGACCTTACAGCATTGCAGGTACTATAAATTCAAAACTCAGCATTCTTCAGGTTTTCGGAGGAGTTTACAGTTCAGACGGTCAGACTAAGGTACTCTACGTTGAGGATTCACCTTCTTCAACTACCTATGACCTGAGAACTAAATTCGATAACCTTCTGACTTTCAATACTCTCCCTGCGGGAAGCTATAAATATCGTATCGTAGCAAGAACTGTTCAGGACGATATAGTTGTTGCAGAATCAGACTTTACTGTTGGAAATGCAGGTTCTTCAGCGTCCGCCGGTATTACAGTTACAGGAAAAAAAGTTCCTGAAAGCGGTATCACATACGGAAAGCCGTGTTCTATCTCAGGTGTTCTTTCTTCGCCTTCTGCAATCACTGCTGTTTACGGCGGAATTTATACTTCCGACGGCGCAACACCTGTTATCTACTGTGAAGACTCCCCATACACCAATAAATATGATCTTGGCGGAAAGTTCGATAATTCTCTCACATTCGACAAGCTTGCCCCCGGAAACTACGTTTATAAGATATTCGCACGCAACGCAAGCGGAGAATGCGTAGTGGCAGAATCAAAATTTTACATAAGCCTTATACCATCTGAAAAGATATATGCCGGACTCTGGGAACAGACAGCTTATGTCAACGTCCTTTCAGTTGCAGGTTCCGATTATAAGGTAGTTTCAAGCGCTAAGGGAAAAACTTCCGACGGACTGCCTGCATGGGAGATCGGTGTTCAGAAAATCGACGGTTCCGACCCGAATGTATATGTATACTACGCAGGCTATCAGTTCACATATCCTGCATCTGTAAATTCAGGATCATCAGCTATCAGTATCTCAGGCAAAAGAGAACCGTCAGGAACCATTGCACAGGGTCAGCCTTGTATCATCGGAGGTATCATAACCTCTCCTTCTGCAATATCAAAGGTCTGGGGAGGAGTTTATACTTCTGACGGAAACACCGCTGTCCTCACTTGTGAGGACTTCCCATACACTGCATCCTATAATCTCGGTACAAAATTCGACAATTACCTCACATTCAACACCCTTGCCCCCGGAAGCTATACATATAAGATATTTGCCAGAAATGCACAGGGCGACACTACTGTTACCGAATCAAGTTTCTCAGTCAAGGGCAATTCAGCAAACACCTCAGGCAATAACGGCCAGACCAAGCCTGTAGTGACCATCTCAGGAAATGCCATGCCTTCGGGAACTCTCGCCAAGGGCAGACCTTTCAGTATCAGCGGAGTTATAAACTCCAACCTCGCTATCGGACAGGTATTCGGCGGAATTTACAGCGAAGACGGCAAAAAGAGCGTTATCTTCTGCAGCGATTCCCCTGCTTCAACTTCATACGATCTCAGCAGGATATTTGACAGCAAGCTTACATTCAACACTCTCCCGTCAGGAAAGTACACCTACAAGATAACAGTAAGAACAGCCACAGATGACGTTGTGATAGCAAAATCAGATTTCACAATAGCATGATATTCTTAAAAAGCGCTGAAAGCATAACCTCGGTACTCTTATAGAAGTTTTTACATGAGTCTATTGAGGAAGAACCCTTTTGAAAAAGGGTTCTTCCTCAAACTCCTTTCCTAAAACTTTCAGTATTAATTTTGCCCCATTATAGGGCGCACATCAGTAAAGTAAGAATTTTTCATTTCTTTCAAGTGCGCCCTATAATGGGGCAAAATTCTATTAAAAGTCTTTGGAAGGGGGGTCGGGGTCGACTCCCCACAGTGTGGGGAGGTGTCAGCGCAGCTGACAGAGGGGACGGCCTCCGTCAGAGGGAACCTTTCCTCAGAAAGGTTTCCCCCGATAAATGCGTATAAAGCTTCTATATGAGTATCACGGTTATGCTTTCAGCGCTTTTTGAATATCACTCAGGATCTTTCAGCTTATCGCCGTAATACCAGTAATCGCATATTTTTCCGCCGCCTGCAAGTGTGTTCTCACGGTGGAGTTTTGCGTGCATCAGTCCGGCAGTCAGAAAGTCCATATCACACATAACAGGCAGTATATCAAGAAGTCCCTCACGCCTTGCGAAATTGTTAAGCGGACACTGTGTAAAGTGATAATAATACCCGTCACGGTGTTTGCTGTCGTCGAAATTAAAGTCCCACGAAACTGCCTTATACCGAGGATTTTTCTCAAGCCATTCTGCATTTTTCAGCATCATTTTCTGTATGCCCTTTATACCGCCCGGCTTGTTTGCGTCCATGAAAAGCCCCATTATCCTCAATGGTTTCCATTCCATGACTTCATGGGATATAGTCCTCAGAGCGCTGACCGTTATCTTCCCTTTTGCTGCCCGATATGCGGCAAAGAAAATGAAACTCATATAAACATTTGAAGCCATGGGATTATCCGCACCTATATCGTCCATACGTTCAAGCATCGCCTTATATTCCGCCTTTGCCTTTTTTATAGTCCGTACCGCAAAAGCTTTGCCGTAATGTTTTTTCAGCGACTTTTTTACAAGCGGTGCAAGCACCATCCAGTATTTACCTGTATACTTCAACATGACAAAACACCCTCTTATCAACCCTTTTCAAATCTGAACAGCTTTGAAGTTACCGCATAGTTCAGCACTGCGACTGCGATACCGGCAATAATAACAAGCGGAAATGCCCACGCAGGACTGCTGTCCATCAATGTATCAGCGTATCCGGCAGGCATTTCATCTACCGCACACTCATATGTATAGTCTCTGTTGAACCATATCTGACCATAGTAGCCGAATGTGGAAAACGACATTATCACAGCCGCTATAAGGTTGCCTTTTGACTTGTAGCCGGTCTCATAGCGGATGATTTCCGCAATGACTGCGATAAGCACCACAGGCACGCAGTGCCGCAGATTTGCGTCTCTTATAGCAAGGAACGTCAGTATCATACCCAGCGACAGGCAAGCCGCCGCACCGAAAGTCCTGATACGATCAAAGGCTTTTGCCGCCGCACCTGTGACCAGCAGTCCTGCGGTTATCTGATAGCAGACGAATAATATCGGATGGACTGAGCCCAATACACATACAGCCACGGATGTGATAACGTAGATGACCGCATACAGAAACATCCACAGGGCGTTTTTCTTATTCCATTTTTTCATATTTATTCCTCCAATAGTGTTAGTATTATCTAACTATATTATAGCACATCCTTTTCCTTTTTGCAAGCAGTTTCTTTTTCTTTTTCCTTTAACTGAGAACCTGTCCACATAGGGATTCATGCACGTCTTTTCGTCAAATTTTGCCGGTGACTGCGTTAAGGCAACACCGCACAAAGCCCGCCTGACGGCTTTGCACTGAATCT
>Ga0255344_1003566_pt1 | contig 16909 bp, 28 predicted proteins | sample wastewater_treat_5_FD_192414 | JGI IMG/M metagenome (GOLD analysis project Ga0255344, IMG submission 192414) | Wastewater microbial communities from Lulu Island WWTP, Vancouver, Canada - plant18 | ecosystem: Engineered > WWTP > Wastewater > Unclassified | place: Canada: Vancouver, British... | reverse complement strand
GCATAAACTCTCGCCGCTGTATCTACATTCAACCAGCCACTCGCAATATGCTGTGCAGTTTGCTTTGAACCTTGCACCAATTGTGCATAACTGGCATTATTGCCAATTACCGCAGTCCACCCAGTATTACGCATCTCAATTGCCCAGCGCGACCCGAGCTTTTCACTTCCCGGTCCACCGCGCTTATATGGCACGGTAATATCCCCACGCCTCAAATGATAAAAGAAGCCTTTCCTCACCCGCTCATTCGAACGGATAAGCGGATTAGACATCGGATATTTTCGCGGATATTCCCGCAGCTTGCCTTGAAGAAAGCGCGCTTGATTAGCAATTACGGCTTTAACCCGCGTCATCTGCTCAAGCTTCGTCAGCTTTGCGATCAATTCTTCGGCACCTTCAACGCGAATGCTAATTTCCATTACTTGTCCCTCTTTTTTGGCTCATAAGCAGTCATACATCTGCAACGAGGATGCAGAGGAGGAAAAACGCCATCAGTAATTGGCTTCTTGTGGCGCGGGCCGCAAACCGGGCAAACCATTTCATCATTAGCAGTCAGCCAAATTGGTACTAACTCAATGCCAGTTTCTTTTGTCATTTGCTCAACCGCTGCACGCTCCCCTTCAACAACCGCCCTTGTTGTTTCCGTTGTAGCAATCAGCTCAGCCCGTCTTGGCGAATGCCAGCGTTCCAGATGCCGCGTTAAATCCTCAATTGTCCAATTCTCGGTGAAAAAGCGCGGAACTGTTTCATTGACACCATCGTAAGTCGTTTGAAACATCTTTTGTAATAAGTCAGATAAATTCGTCCTTGCCCAATTAGCAGCTGTGTTATTCGCAAGCCCCCAATCAATTCCGATACCAATCCCGTCAGCTAAATCCATTGCCGCTTCGATGTAAGTATCAACCAGAATTGGCTCAACGTCTTTCTGAATATCCTTCCAGCCGCCCTGCCAATATTCAGGCGGTACGTTCGCTAAGTTAGGTGGATCACCTAAATAATTGAGCAATTTGTCAAGCTCAACGCGCAGATCCTTACTCAGCACCCGCGCTAATTTACGCTCAATTTCGTAGCGGTCAATCATGGATAGTTTCTCCACGCAATCACAGAATCAAATAAACGTTTCACGTCATCAACCGACTTTGCAGCTTCAAGCGCGCCACTTATTGCACCGTGCAAACTTGGCTCGATTACACTCGATTCAAACTCACGAATCCCCTTGCCATCCTTGATCCGCTTTTCAGCCATGCGCTGCCACTTCCGCAATTCAGCATCACGCTCATCAACCGGCTCCGACCCTGCCGCGTCCTCGCGCTCGTCCAATTGTTCTTGATGCGCGCTTAGCATCGCCGCTTGTTCATCAGTCAATGTGTAACCGGCCAAATCCAGCGCAAGCTCAATTGGAATTCCAGCAAGTACCAGCTTATTCAGCAGCGCGGCTCTGCCCCCTTCATCCTCTTGGAATATGTCCAGTTCCTCAAATTTGAATTCCAGCCGCATACCATCACGAGCCAATAATTGCGTATTCAGAGCATCCTCAAACATCCGTGCTCTTGGCTTAATAGTATCCTCATAAAACGATAAGCGGTCTTCTTGCGCGGTTGCATAGTTAGCTGCCTCGCTATCCAGAAGCGTTTGCTTTATACCAAAAGCCATTGCAATATTATCTTTGGCTATTTTATCCAGCTCTGTGAATGCTAAGTCTTTCAGCGGCGGCGTGAGAGTGGTAGCTGTAATTGAACCTGCCCGCATTCCCATAACCCGAAATGCGTTCTTAATTGTAGTCGCCGATCTCTTGAACCAATTTTGAACACGCTCAATCTCATTCCGGTCATTCGTGTCAATGCCCAGAAGTGTGACTGGCATCGCCCCACCCTCAAAATACATCTCAGGGAATTTGCCTATCGCATACAACAGCTTCGCATCTATCTTGGAAGCAATCCCAGCACCTACGCCCGGCAATATATCCTGTGACGGATCATACTCGCTGATGTAAACCATCTCGTACTTGCCAGCGTTCAAGTCGTTAGCCCAGCTTGCCCCGCTGCTATTCTGCTTGAATGTGATAACGCCCTTATCATACTTTACCGTCATGTCAAACGGATTTCTATATCTCACATCCTTGCGATAGCCCGTCTTGTTGGTGATGATTTCCCCAAATGCAGCACCTGATAATAGCAAAGACGCTTCCCAGCGCCACAACAATTCGCCCAGTTTGGTAGGATATGGCCAGTCAACCTCCGTGTCCTCGCCCCTGTAAATTGCAATTGGAACGCTCGCAAGTGCATCGCATCTTAACTGCACCGCCCTAAAGAATATCGGCACGCGTTTATATAAAGTCGCAACGGAGTCTGGCACGCCATCGCTGGTGAGCATCTCCACCCATCCGGGAATGTTCGTTATTGTTTTATAAGTATCTGCCATCCAGCCTCCGTTAATCCATCCAAAGTATCGCCCCTCCGCTGGTTGCTCCATCCCACGCAATAGCCAAACTCATCACACAGTCGTCGTGCATTCCATCAGGCGCGCTGTAAGAAAAACTTCCGCTTGCGTTGCGCTTGCTCTCAAATGACAGCAGTTCACCCACCAGCACAGGCTCGTCTAAGACCAAAATCTGCCCATTTTCGAAGGCTGATTGCAAGCCCTGAATAATTGCCTGCTTAGTCGCCGAAGTGGTTGTAAACGGCACGATATTCAAGCCACGCGTCACCAGTTCGTCAATAACCGGCCTGCCTATCGAGTTGGATTCCACGACCATCGAAGTCAGGTTGTATCGCTTGTACACGCTCTCAAGTCTGTCTATCAGCACCGGATAATCCACCCGGTTGAACCTGTCGAGGTAGACCATCTCTTTCGATTCTGCATCCAGCACCGTCACCACCGTAAAGTCAACGCTCGATGCCACATCCACGCCCGCCACGTACTGCCGCCCTGGTTGCGCGTCTTGCGGAGTAAGCACAGCCGCCTCTTGCACGCGACGGAACACGCCGCCGGAATCGTCGATGAACTCTGCCAGGTACTCCTGCCTGAATATAATCTCAGGTAAATCCCGCCGTGCCGCTTCAACTTCGCTTGCCGCAATGTAAGGATTGTTGACGGTCGGGAATGTCCACGCCGCCCAGCCTTCCTCACCATTGATCCCGCGCTGATAGTTTTCCCAAAACCAGTTGCGCCCCTTCGGTGTACTGATAAATAATGCCTTGCCTAACCTGTCTGATAGCGCCGGTCTGATAGCCTCCGTCCACGCTTCTTTCTGCATAAACGCGCACTCGTCCATCACCACGAAGTCCAGCCCCTCACCGCGCAACGAGTCGGGATTGTCAGCCGATCTAACAGCCACAAAGCCGCCACCTGGAAGCGTAACCATACGATCTACCAGCCTAACCTCTGCATTCGGTATTTTGCGCGCAATTTGTCGCAATGGTCGCCAACCTACCTCACTCGTCTTGTAACTTGGACTTACCCACCACGCGCGCCCGCCTTTGCTCGCCGCGTCCAAACACTCGTTGACCCCCAGCCGCGTCTTGCCCCATCGCCTGCCTGCGGATAGCACCTTGAAGCGCGCATCTGAATTATGCACCTCAAGCTGCCCTGCATGCGGTTTAGCGTTAATCTTGGTTGTTATCAATGCTATCCCAATCTACAACAATTGCACCACCATCAGCACCTGTTACTTCCTGCCGCTCAACGTAGCCGCGTAACTTGCCGATCGTTTTGAGCGTGAAGATAATGGCGGTTATGTTGCCGTCTTGCACTTGTTTGAATAGCTGATTTTCAGCAAAGTCAATAAGCGTTTCCCGCTCTTCATCGTAGACTGCCTTCACAGTTGGATAAGTGTCAATGTACCTGCTGATTGTGTTCCGGCTGCACCCCAAGAAACGCGCCGATGCTGACATGTTTCCATGCTTCTCTTTCAGCGCGTCTATGATTTGGTTTGCCGTGTACTTTTCAGCCATGTTCTTTTAATCCGCTCAACTGCTCAACAGCACCGGCTCTCCGCCCGTCACATCCACCCACCGCTGAATCGCCACTGCCACGTAAGCCGGCGAAATCTCCACCGCCCGACACTTGCGCCCTAACCGCTCGCAAGCGATAATGGTCGTGCCAGAGCCGAGAAAAGGTTCGTACACGGTGTCACTCGGGTTGCTCCATGTTTGAATTCCAAACTCTGCAAATTCAATCGAGAAAACAGCAGGGTGCGATTCTGTATGAATACCGCGTGCCATCTCTCGCCGAACACGAATAACACTGTCTGGAATTTTGTAAGGTTGCCCTACAGTGTCAGGCGACCCCAATTCTTTCAAACTTCCATCCTTTTGACGAAATCGTTTTCCCTTCACGCCGCGCTTTAGACTTTCGCCAGTTGTTTCAATCCACTTGTTAGCTCCTGAATGTTTTTGCGAGAAATGAAAAACCCATTCGTGTGAACGTGCTAATCTGCCATGATAGTCACCCGGCATACCAGACAGCTGGTCCCAAACATACCAACCGAATAACTTGTTGCCGTTTTCTTCACAATAATTTAGCCACTCATCCCAGTAACGAAATACCGAACCCTCTTTATGGAGCAAACCTAAATTCACTAATACATCGTCACAAATTGAAAAGGCTATTTCAGAAAAGGATTTATACAATCCCATGTAATCGAATTCGCCAAGTTCATAATTTCGAGCGTCTGCATAAGGCGGTGAAGTGAAACACAATCGAGCCCGCGCCCCCTGCATAACTTTGTCAACCACCGCCTTGTCCGTGCAGTCCCCGCAAATTAAACGATGTGAGCCAAGCTGCCACAGATCGCCCAGTTTAACTCCCCATTTCTCGCGCAGCTCCTCCGCCTTGTCAATCTGCGGCTCAACATCATCTGGCGGTTCACCGGCCCACAAGTCCAAGTCAAGCTCGCCCTTGTCGAAGCCCCATTCCAGCAGGTCGTCAAGTTCGAACTCATTTGCCAGCACGTCAAAGTCCCATGAGCCGGTATTCTTGTTCAGGCGGATGTTCAGCTCTTCAACTTCCTTGTCGCTCAACTCGCGGTCTGGCACCCAGCACTCGCATTCCTTTACGCCGGTCGCTTCGAGAACGTGCTTGCGTTGGTGACCGCCGATGATGGTATTGGCAGAATCCAGGTTGACAATCGGCTTGTCTATCATGCCGAACTTATCCAGCGAAGTCTTGAGTTGCTTGAATTCCTTTTCAGACAGCGAACGCGGATTCTTGTAATAATCCGTCAGCTCGTCAATATTGAATTGTTGCAAAGTCCAGTTTATCTTTCCCAAATCACCCTCGTCTTTACAAGTAAGCGAGAGTACGTCCAAAGGCACTCACGCCCACCGCGCAAGTCAATCCGTTCCGCCAACCCACGCCTCGCCTTTGCCACCGTTCATCGCGTCAAGCCGTTCTGTCAACTCTTTCACCTGCTTTTCGAGTTCACGTATTCGACGGTCCTTGCTGTTGACCATCTTGCTCAACTTGTCCACTTGCGCCTGCAAATCAGCATTTTCCTGTTGTAAATTCACAATAAGTGCTTCCCTGTCTGACAACGCAGAACGCAAGCCCGAAACTTGCGCCTCTAAGACATCCACCTTAGCGGCTAACTCGTCCGCCCGCTTATTGAGAGCGTTTAGGCGTGTTTCGTATGCGGTTGATAGCGTTGCTACACAGTCCGCCTGGATTTTCTTGCGGTTAGCAAGCGCGTTCACAACAGCCGCACCCAAGCCGCCTCCGCCCAGCACCGCTGCTATGATTGCGACCCAGACGTTCTCGCTCATCCGTTAGCCTCGTCGTTGACCATCTCGGAAACTTCGTCCAGCGAGTAAGTCGGCTCGTCATCTTCAAGCGCATTGAACACGTCAATCAGATTGTCCGGCTTGTCGGTTAGATCGTGGAGCAAATTGCTTCCACCCCCTGCAACAATAGCAGTCAGAATTTGGCCGATCAACGCATTCGGGATGAACGAAGCGAATAGGTTGACTTCAGTCAGCCACACGAACACGCCCGATAGAATCCAGGCCGGATAAGCCAGCCAGAATTTGTCCCAGCCGTACTTATCCCACAGCGGAGTAATGAGCATTGCCACGAGCCGGTTTGCCAGCACCATCATTCCGATCACGATTCCTAAAATAGTTACATCAAATTCCATTCGTTAGCCTCCGTGCTTATGTCTATCCTCGTATAAATGCGTTTCAGTCCTGCAACCGCGCAAGGCGAACTCCCGTTTGGCACGGTATCCGCCTCGCCCGTTAGGTTCGATTGATTCAAGGCGCAATTCATTATGCAAGCGGTAAAAGTCGTGTTCCCTTTGAATGTCGCTTACTTTCCAGCGCAACCATTCAGGCCATTCGGATTCATCATAGCCATAGATGTCAGCACATTCGCGGCATAAACTACGGTTATTCCGAATCTCTGCACCGCATACGCATTCTTTGCTCATAACTTTGCTCCTATCATATAGGGGAGTTACGAGTCACTTTTAGGACATTTTTCACGGATATTGGCTAAAATTCGTCTGATGTGTCGTTCTGAGTACCCGAACATCACCCCGATCTCTTCCTGCGTGTACCCAGTCACCCATAAATAGAGGACGGCCGCCTCTCTGCGAGACAGCCGCCCTATCGCGCGCTCAACGTCGATCTTGTTTTCAACGCCTTGTTCGTCAAGTGCAAACATGTCATCTAAATCAGTCATTGCGCCTCCTCGACATTCGGCGCATCGAATAAGTCTTCAAACGATATTTCGTGGGTTTCAATTTGGATGCCGGTGTTGCGATAATATCTGACAGACCAGTTGGTAGTCTCGGCAACCTTGACAACAGACTGGTCGTCATACATTTCTGGAATATATCCAAGCTTCAGACCTAAGCACTTGAACGCCTTCCTCAACATTTGGAACTGTGCTATAGCACAGTTGCTCAACTGGTTTTGCAGGTACTCCTCTTTTTCCAGCAACTCTCGAAACTTATCAGACTTGTTCATTCCTGCACCTCCGGTGGCAGCTCCAGTCGTGGCTGCATCTGCGCTTCTTTTATCCGGCGTTCTGCAATAGCAAAGTATGTCGGGTCAATCTCAATCCCGATGAAGTTACGCCCTGCTTTTATGCACGAAATTCCAGTCGCACCGCTTCCCATAAACGGGTCGAGAATTGTTGCACCAGATTTCTCAACAAGTCGGATTAGCAATTCCACCGGTTTCTCTGCTGGATGCTCACGACTATCAACCGCAACCGCCCTGTATTTGAGAATGTCACCGTCGCCCGTTGGAATTGGCTTTGCTTTTGGCATCTCACCAAACAAAATAAGTTCGTGTTGGTGTCGCCATCCATAACCGTTTATTGACACGCTCTTATCCCAGATTAAAGGTCGGACGCTTTTGGAAATCTTAAATCCGTGATACCAAAACAGCGGATAGCTTTGCCCGTCACAGAACATATAAAAGCATCCATCATCCTTTATTACCCGTGCCATTTCGGTATATAAATCTTTGAAAAAGTGTTCAAGTATTCCTAAGTCGCTAAAATTGCGCTGGAATTGTTTGCGTGTCTGATAGTGCTGTGCTGGTAGAAAATACGGCGGGTCGGTTATCACCGCATCCACGCTCTTGTCCGGCATGGAGCGCATAACTTCCAAACAGTCGCCTAAGTGCAAGGTTACATCGCTCACAATTCCACCCCCAACGCCTTCGCAATCATGTCCAGCGCCTCGCCATTCTCAATCATCGTGCCGTCGAATTGCATCACGCGCCAGCCAGCAAGCATGGCGAGGTTTAGCTTTTCATAGTCATTTTTTAATCCCAGAGGTCGCGCGTGCCTGCCTCGAACCCAGTTTCCGCCATTTACTTCCACCAGCAACCTGTGGTGTGGCTCAGTCCACGCAAAGTCGAAGCGGAACTTCCGCCCCTTGATAGCCTGGTATTCGCGCACATAACCAGTCAAGCCGAGCGCATCTAACTGGAACGCCAACGTATCTTCAAGATCGGACTTGCTCATTCCTCACGCTCCTTATCCGGCGTCCATTCATAAACCACGCGCGCATCCTTGCCGGTGTGCAAGCGCCACGTCTTGTCGTCGAAACTTGGCACTAATCCGTCATTCCACAACTTGACAGCCGATGAAAAATCGAACTTGTAATCAATGTCGAAGAAACTGCTGATATACGCCGTGACCGAAGCCCCGACCGAAGCCCTGACCGAAGCCCTGACCGAAGCCCTGACCGAAGCCCAGACCGAAGCCCTGACCGAAGCCCAGACCGAATCACTGACCGAAGTCCAGACCGAATCCCAGACCGAATTCCCGACTGCATCCCTGACCGAAGCCCAGACCGAAGCCCATGATTTCAACCAGTCAATCTGTTCGTCGGTCACACGTTCTACTGCCGGAAGTTCAAACGGATTCACAATCGGCTTGATAATTAGCGGCTCGACAACGGTTTTGAAGTCCTGCCTGTTTGCCCACTTTTCAGCCGCCTCGCTGTCATCACGTTTGCTGTTAATCTGGTCAATCGTGAACGCTTTTGTCAGCGGATTGAACTCGTACTTGTTGCATCTATCCTCGTCAAGCGCAAAGTGTGCGCAAATGTGCGAGTGACTGTCTCCGCCATCATCATCCAAGTGTGCCTTGCGATACTCCCAATCGAAGTGGTAATACTCCGCTGGGTGGTTTATCGGGTCTGTTACGAAACTGAAAAAGTTACACATCCTGCACCTCCGGTATCCACTTATCATCCTGCCGCTCGATGTCACTATGAGCGGTAAGTTGGTCAATCTCCGCCTCAAGCTCGACAATGCGCTTATTCAGCGCGTCCTCAATCGGACGGGTGTTCCAGCCGTCTTTGACATATTTTCGCTGACTCAATGTATACTGATACATCATTCCACAACAATCGCAAGTAATAAACCAGTGTTTTCTGTTCGGCAAAACACCGTAATCTAACGTTGCTTTCTCTCCACAAAACGGACACGGTTTCAGTTCGCTCATCTCATCCCCCTAAAACGGATAATCTTCAACGGGCGCGTCTTCGCCCTTCGGTGTCAGGAATCGCACGGTTTCAGCGGTAACCTCGTAACTGCTTGCCCACGTGCCGTCTTTGCGCTGGTAGACATTCGGCTCTGCTTTCAACCGCCCCTCGACCAACACCTTGCTCCCCTTCGTCAAATACGTGTTGCACGACTCTGCTTGCTTGCCCCACACGCTCACTCTGAACCAGGTGGTCTCGTCTTTATCGCCATAGCGGCGGCTGGTTGCCACGCTAAAGGTTGTGACTGGATCGCCGGAAGGTGTAAAGCGTTGTTCGGGGTTTGAACCTAAATTGCCAATAATTATTAGTTTTTGGTACATTTTTGCTCCTCTAAAATCCACATAGTTCTTTTGCGATATAAAGCATTTCTTCTAAATCTTTAAATCCAGTTGTCCCAAACGGTAAGATATTGTGCATTCCCCACGTACACCTCAAATCCCAAAGTCTTGTTAAATCTTTTTTTACTTCAGCTTCACCATGTTGCTCACATGCTTTTTTGTACAACATCTTCACAACATCTATGTCAGCTTTTAATAATTCTTTACGCATACGGCTTATTGTCATTTTTGCTCCTGTGTTTCTGATTGTTTTGATCGATAATCTTCGCACTCTGCACCGCTGAATAACCAGATCGGCGCGTGCCCGTTCTGACACTTCACAACTAACTCTTTTTGTTCCGAGCCTTGCGGATACTTGATTGACGTTTGAATAAACTTGCAACTTGCACACACTTGCTCACTCACTTTTCACCTCCGATCAACTTCTCCACCACTTCCAGCGCCGCGCCGCTCTTGACCTGCTTCGTGTCGAAGCTCAGCACGCGCCAGTTGTTTACCACCGCCAGGTTTGCTTTGGTGTAGTCTCTCGAAATCCCACACCCCCGTCCATGTGCGCCGCCGTTGTAGGTGCCGCCGTTGATCTCAACCAGCAGCCGCTCACGCAGAAACGCGAAGTCGAAGCGGAACTTCCGCCCAGGAATAGCCCTGTACTCGCGGACGTAACCAGTCAGCCCAGCCGAGTCGAGTTGCATTGCGAAGAGGTTCTCAAGCGCGGAAGTCACTTCGCCCCCTGCTTCTGCTGGCGGTACAGCTCGCGAAAGCGCTCAACGTCCGCGCCTGGCTGCTTGTGCCCGTTGCTCGGCTTGCCGTTGGCTTTCCACGATGCCAGCACCTTGCTGACGTATGCGAACGACTTTGCGCCGTGAACAACGCCCTCGGCAATCGCGTCCCTTACCCACGCCGCGCCGTAACTGGCAGCCGCCTGGTCTATGGCTTTGCGCACTTCCGGAGTAACAGCGGCAATGGTTTCAAACGCCCTGAACAAATCGTCATCATCGCCTTTTTCTGCAATAGATGATGATTGATTAGTAGGTTCTTTTAATGGGTTTAATATGGGTATGGGATGGGATGGGTTAATGCCATCGGTGTCGCATGAAGGTGCCATCGTTTTGCCATCGTTTTTTGATGCGGTTGCTATGGCACTTGCTATCGGTTTGCTATCGTTTTGCCATCGTGCCTGAGCACCTTTTCTGCCAGCAACGGCCTTCTTTGCGCGCGCTTCTTCAATCTGTTCTTTAGTCGGGTTGTACTCCAGATAGTCGTGAATCTGATAACCTCCTTCGATGCGATCCCACAATTCGCACTCAACTAACGTGGCGGCGTGAGTGCGTTCGTTTTTGATGAAGCCCTTGTAAGCCACCAATCCCAGGGCGTCATCGCTGATATATCCTTCGGTCAATTGATTACTGGAATAAACCAGTCCGCTCACGTAAAGATAAGTGGCTTCCTTGCCAGCCTTCCTGACCTTCGGATTGTCAAGAAACTTGTCGTCAATGCGTGCCCACGCCATTAGAACAATCCCGTCTGCATCACGCGCGCTTCGGTGATCTGCGCGGTCTTGAGGTGGTAGTACTCACGCGGATTCATTGCTGAACCTCCGCATAAGGCGCATAAGGGTCTTTGTCTTCGAATGGGTGCTTCTCGTAGTAAGCGTGGCAGTTACGCTCCCATTCCTTTTTGCAGTAAGGGCAAGGGATCAATTCCTCGTCGTAGAGCTGGAATGGTTCCATGCTTGTCCCGCTGTGGCTGTAACGCATGTTCCAAACAAACCCTTCGCCGTGGCAGTAAGAGCAATCTGAGAACAAGCCAAGCTCCCATCGTTCCTCTTGAGTTAGTTCTTGCATTTCTGTTTGTTCAGTCATTTCTTATCCTTTTTGCCGGTCTACAACGCCGACCGGCAGGCTCTAAAACGGGGTAAAGGAGCATGTGACAGGGAGAAAAACCCCGTTATTAGCTGATTTCCTTGTTGTGCTTTGCAGTAAGCACCGTTTGAGCGGCTTTGATCTTCAGCTTGATCTCGGATTTGGCTTCCGGCTCAAGATGGTTTTCCTTTAGCTGTTTCCAAAGAGCAGATAGCATTTTCTCAAGCGTAACGATCGTCATCGTGCCGTACTGAACGCCCTTGCTGTTCGTCACCTTGCAAGCGTCCTCGATCGTGAATGGCTTGAAGTCGTCGGCTGGCTCTGGATCGTCAACCGGCTCTGAATCAGGATCGACCACGAACGGCGGGGTGGCGTCGGTGTAATAACCGTCCTCAACGTCGTCTTGTTGTGGTTGTGCTGGTTGTTGAGCTCTGTTTTGTCGTGACAATACCGGCAATGGATTATCGGCTTGTCCCATTTCCTCACCGGTGTAAAGCCCTGACAGTTCTTGCGGGAAAGCCTTGCGTAGTGCCAGACTTTCAGCACATTTTGCCAGCATTATATCTGGCATTTTTGCCCACATACTTGTTGGCGCGCCGTCTTTCTTAATCTGGACGTAAGCCTCGTAGCGCGCAACCGCCCACAAGACCTCTTTGAAATCAACACGGATCACGCCTACTTTTGCAGCTTTCGGCGGTTTGTTTGACAGCCAAACCTCTTTCCAGTCGCCATCATCACCGCACCAGTAAGGCCCAAGTTGACCGGCGTACTTTTGCGAACGCTCGGCGATAAGTCTTTGTCCATCAATTGATACTTGCGTGCTCATGACTTCGCGCCTTTCGGAGCTGTCCCATCGCTTGATCGCATAAATCTGCCTTGCGAACGGGTCAAGTCCGGTTCGGTTGCATTGTTGGATGAAAAGGGCCAACTCATCATCAGTCGCGCCTTTTGCGATGGTGCGCTTGATAAGGTCAACACGCTCTTTATCCAGCACTTGATAAGATTGAATTTGATTTTGTGATTGTGGTACAATTTCCATAATTAACCTTTCTGGCTCAAAGATCCACTAAATTCGACTCAACCTCTGTGTCCGCAGGGGTTGTTTCGTTAAGTGTGAGATGTTCAGGATAAAAACGCCGTCTATTGGTTGGCACCCAGCCACCGTGTGAGGCGTCGTCCCAGGGATTGCCATGTAAGGCTTCGACGATCACCATGTCTCTGCCCCGTACGTCTTTCGTTTCGCCAACGATCTTGACAAGGCAGTATCCGTGATAATTTCTGCAAGGCGCGCGGTAGATCATCTCTTCCTCGCCTTCATGATCGTTTCAGTGATCCACGCCGATCCGACCGTGATGATTCCCAATATACATGTGATCATCACGCCTAACAAAAAGTCTGCTGTTTCTGGTGTCATTTCCTGTCTCCTTTTCTTGTTGTCTAAAATGGGATTTCAACTTCAACCGTGAAATCAACTTCGCATTCGTGGCAAACATATTTCTCAGTGTTGCGTGCCTCGTCTGCGTAGCCCAGGAATTCCGTGTCATTTCCGTGGCAATACGGGCATTCCGTTTGAACTGCTTCTTGTGGTGGATCCGGTGGATTCCAGGTCGGGATGTAATTGCTCATTTCTTGCTCTCCTCATAAAGCTTTCTGTATCCACCAAAGCCAGTTCTAAACTTCACATACTCGCCTGGGTGGTTTTCTCTTGGCTCCCAAAACTTGCAACCGACTTGCGCAAGCCTTATGTGGTCAAATGGTTCATCTATATCAAACCCTTTTTCGCATCGGGCAGATGGAACAAACTCGCCATCATAGTCTGAGATGTCTGCTTCACGAACAAACAGCCCACAAGTAAAGCATGAGCGCATAGACGGGTTATAATGGCATACTGCCTCATGCTTCTGAGCGTTGCGCTGGAACTGGTATATTCTTTTGCAGTAACCGCATTTATAGGCCGATATTTCCTTCATTTAGCCCTTCTTTCCTGCCACTTCTCATAGATTGCGCTTGCCAGTACACCGGTAAGCATTACGGTTGCGATTATTGCTGCGGATATAAGCGTGTCGATGAACATGAATCGCCTCCTTAGTTGTTTACCGCTTCATAGCGGGTCAAGTAGAAGTGGATACCGCCCGCGCATTCCTGCCAGCGGTCTTCACACCACTCGTGCGGATGTACTGTCTCGCCGACGCGGTAAACAAATTCTGAGTTGTACCGACTTTGTCCTTCTGCAAGGCTTTCTCCAGATGAACTCTCAATTGCTAATACCTCCGCATACTCAGCGCGACACTTCCTGCCTGTTGCGTTTGACCGCCTGGCTGACGCCGGTATCTTCAGGGTCGCAATGGAATCCTTTGCAAGTTGTTTGTAAACAACAAGATCGCCATCTGGTACGATTGAGGTTATCGCCGTTACATATTCAGGAATGTTCTCGGCACCGCTTAGATCGGCATCGCTTAGATTGGCACCGCTTAGATCGGCATCGCGTAGATTGGCACTGCTTAGATCGGCACCGATTAGACTGGCATCGCTTAGATTGGCATCGCGTAGATTGGCACCGCTTAGATTGGCATAGCTTAGATTGGCATGGCTTAGATTGGCATCGCGTAGATTGGCACCGCGTAGATTGGCACTGCTTAGATTGGCACTGCTTAGATTGGCATCGCGTAGATTGGCACTGCTTAGATTGGCATCGCGTAGATTGGCATCGCGTAGATTGGCATCGCGTAGATTGGCATAGCTTAGATTGGCATGGCTTAGATCGGCATCGCGTAGATTGGCACTGCGTAGATCGGCATCGCGTAGATCGGCATGGCTTAGATTGGCATGGTTTAGATTGGCATGGCTTACAGTAACTACCCTTACGCCATCTGGTTTATCCCTAAGCCACGCGGCGTGTTTTGCTAAGTCTTCTCGTGTGATTTGGTTTATCATGTCAGACTCTCCCTACAAACAATTGACGCGGTCGCTGATGGATTCTGAATTGATTCTGACTTGTTCATTTCGCTCCTTTACTCTTTTGATAATGTCTTGCATTACTGATATTTCGGTGTTGTTCGCTTCAATTTCTCTTCTGACTCGTTTGTAAGCCAGGCTGCCATAAGGCAACTCTTGCAACTCCCCCCACAATACCTGGTTATCCAGTTTGAGTTGATAGATGTACTGCTCTCGAAAGTCGCTCATCGTCTTCCCCTCCGCTCACGTCTTGTCTCGATGATGCCGGTCACAAGTGCGCCGATCATCATCGGTATGCAGATAATTCCGAATCCTACTATGAAATCAAACAGTTGGTCTAACATTGTTGCTCCTTTCAAAACGGGATTGTGCTGTCTTCAGCCATAACGGATATGCTGAAGTCTCGTCCGCACTTTAGGCATTCGTACGTCCGCCGGCCTGTGCCGCGTTCGCTTGGTATCACCTTCAGCGCGGTATTAAAAGACCCACAATACGGACATGGTGGGTTGCTGCTTTTGTGCTGTTCTAATCTGGACAAATAGATTTCTTGCGTGTCGTACATTTTGCTCCTTTTGTTGGTTATATTTGTACTTTAGCGGCGCTCTTCCCGTCGTGTTGCCCAATATGCCTTTGTCATTGCAAAATCTGATAATTCATCAAGGGCTTGCCGTGCTTTGAGTGTCAAATCTACATACTCATCTTCGATCTGAGCATCGATTAGGTCGTAAAGCCTGTCTCTTATTTCCTTGCTCAACAATTCCGCTTCGAGGCTGATTGTGCTGTGGCGTTCTGCTTCGGTCATAACTTCGTTGGTGGATTCTGTCTGGTCTTTCATTTCGTTGCTCCTTTTCTTTGATTGAATATAGAATACACCCTCGTTATACAAAAGTCAAGAGCAATTTGCCACCAATTTCAAAACTGGATGCGCGAATAAACCCGCCCTGCCAGCGGTTGGTGGTAGATGGCGGTTTGTTTCATGCGGTCTCCGTAGAGCGTTGGCGCTCCGAACTTGGTGCATTTGCTCATGGTGTCTCCTTCACAGATTGAAGATTTTTTTAAGGGTTTTGTAGGTCGCATCGTCGTCATAGGCGATGGGCGGGTACCCCATCTCTGCCCGCATTTTGGCGTTTTGCTGTTGGTAGGGCGTGATCTCGTTTTTGAGGGCTTCTCTGGCAAGATCTTCGACATCTGCCAGCGTGATGGATCCGGATTTGATGGATTTGAGCAGGTTCGCTTTTGGCGGCATGCCGGCGATGTCTGCCAACTGGTCAATCCGGCTGCGCGCGAATTTGAGCGCGGCCGCGTCCGCTTTTTGCTGGCGTCTCTGAGCGGCTGCCTGGCTTGCCTGCGCGCGTTCTTCTTTTGACTTTGCCGGATTCTTGGCTTTGTGATCGGTGATGATTTTATCGATTTCCGATTGGTCTGCCGCTTCGAAGCGAGCGGTATCAAAAACCCAGAAGCGGGTCTGATTGAAAAATTTTGAGGTGTGGTGCCAGCTGGTGCAGGAAAGGAAAGTGATGAGTGCATAAAGTGGCAGCCTTTGGGCTTTTTGGGCAAGGTCGGGGAGGTCTTCGTTTTCTAAAAATTCGATGATCGCCGCCTTTGTCCACTTGGATTTTGGCATTTCGCCATTGAGATAAGCCAGAGAGGCGTTGACGCTCATGCTTTTGTCTTTTTTGTAACCTTTGCCTTTGCTTTCCATCTCGTTGCTCCTTTTCTGTATTTGATCTTGACATCATTATAAGGGATTGTTTTACAAAAGTCAATAGTAAATCAGACCAATTTCGAAAACTGGCACAAACTCGTTTTATCCCAGGATGCGCGAATTGACACGCCCATTCCCGCCGCGTGGTAGATTAGTCGTGTTTGAGCGTCAATCGTCAAAAAGTGGCGTTTTTAGCGTTCTGGTGGAATTCTACACATAAGTATAGATTAGATACAAAAAGCCCTCGCCAATGCGGTGAGGGCTTGGCGGTTTTTCGACACCGCCAAACGTCTGAGCCCCTTCAGCCACTCCTGTAATCTCAGCCGAGGTGTCCCTGTCCCGATAAGTGGAAGGACTTGCCCCTTATTCTTCGCGTTTATTCGGGGCTATCTTGTTGCTAAGTCAGCCTTTATCACGATTCGCATCCGGCGTTCCCTGCCATGCGCCCACACTCCCTCGCCGTGAGGCTGTCGTGCGTCAAGACATATGTAGTGAATCTCCAATAGCGGGTGTGGAAATCGAATCCACTTCTTGTAGTTTATGAGACTGCTAAGATACCAACCTTCCACCCGCAAAGCACCCACCTACTCTCGCCTGTCCTGCTCTCCCAGTGCCTTTTTTTTCAACAGGGCTTTGACTTCTTCCTCCGTATCGCTATTTGTTACCAATACAGAATATGGCTTTGGGAAATAATCCGTGTATTTTGTCATTTGTCACACTTTCGTTTTATAGTTTGGCGTATTAGACATGAAACGTCTATTTACCCATGTTTTCTTACCGGTCTTGTTACCATTTCGGGCGATTCGGCGGTAGGTTATTTATGTCAATCCATTTCACGTCACAATTCCTGCCTGAAACAACGGATTTGTTGCAAGGACTGTTATTTCGTTTTTGCTCATCTTTTTGCAGTAAGTTATCACTTTTGTTAACATCCTGTCTTTTCTGGGATTCAATCCCAGATTATCCGGAATTGTCTGCACAGTTTTTGCCATTTTTAATGCATTAGTCATTTCTTATGCAAAGATTTTGCCGTTTTTAATGCATTGTC
>Ga0255344_1003562_pt1 | contig 16929 bp, 15 predicted proteins | sample wastewater_treat_5_FD_192414 | JGI IMG/M metagenome (GOLD analysis project Ga0255344, IMG submission 192414) | Wastewater microbial communities from Lulu Island WWTP, Vancouver, Canada - plant18 | ecosystem: Engineered > WWTP > Wastewater > Unclassified | place: Canada: Vancouver, British... | reverse complement strand
TTAAAAAACAGAGGTGATATTTTTGGATACAATAGACAGAAATAAGATACTCGAATATCTCGAGAAAAACGCAAAGCTAACAGCAAAAGAAATAGCTTCTATGCTTGCCCTCACTGAACAAGAAGTGGAGAATGAAATAAAGGTCATGGAAGAAGAACAGCTGATTTGCGGTTACCACGCTTTTATCAATTGGGACAAAACTGAGGATGACAAGATATCAGCTCTTGTAGAGCTAAAAGTTACCCCTCAAAGAGGGATGGGATATGACAGCATTGCAAAAAAAATCTACAAATACGCTGAAGTGGAATCCTTGTACCTCATGTCTGCTGGTGGCTATGATTTTACTGTAATTTTAAAAAAAGCCACAATGCGTGAAATTGCAAACTTTGTAACCACAAAACTAGCTGTCATTGAAGAAGTAAGGAGTACTTCTACACATATAGTCCTAACTAAATATAAAGAATTTGGCATCGCACTTGCTGAGGACAAAAAAGACAAAAGAATGGTTATTGCTCCATGAGAGATTTTATCTGTGAAAAAATTAAAACATTAAAACCTTCTGGAATACGAAAGTTATTTGACATCGCTAATGAAATGCCCAATGTAATTTCTTTGGGAATTGGAGAACCTGATTTTGATACTCCCTGGCACATACGAGAAGAAGGAATCAATGCTTTACAAAAAGGAAGGACCTTTTACACCTCAAATGCAGGGCTGGAAGAACTGCGCAATGAAATTTGTAACTACATAGAGAAAAAGTATAACCTTCTCTATAATCCTGAAAGTAATGTAGTCGTAACAGTCGGTGGTAGTGAAGCTATTGATATAGCGCTGCGCGCTATAATTAATCCGGGAGATGAAATAATTTGTCCCGAACCATGTTTTGTATCATATCAACCCTGTATTATTATGTCCGGAGGAGTTTCTGTCCCTATTTCTTTGACCGCAGATAATAGTTTTAAACTAACGGCAAAACAGCTGGAAGATGCTATAACTCCAAAAACAAAAGCCATTTTAATGTCTTATCCCAACAATCCAACCGGTGCAATAATGAGGCTGGAAGATCTTGAGCCTTTGGCAGATGTAATAATAAAACATGACATACTTGTTATAACAGATGAGATATATTGTGAGCTCACTTACAATGGGGGACATGTAAGCATCGCGTCCCTGCCTGGGATGCAAGAACGAACAATTCTTATAAACGGTTTTTCTAAGTCATATGCTATGACCGGCTGGAGACTAGGCTATGCTTTAGCCCCTTCTCATATTCTCGAATATATGTTAAAAATCCACCAGTTTGGCATAATGTCCTCTCCGACAATGAGTCAATATGCGGCTGTAAAAGCCCTACAAGAAGGAGAGAAAGACATTGTCGCGATGAGAAATGCATATAACCAAAGAAGACGATACATATTGGACGCATTTAAAGAAATGGGCTTGCCCTGTTTTGAGCCATATGGTGCGTTTTATGTATTTCCAGATATTTCTGAATTTGGATTGCATTCAGAAGAGTTTTGCCAGAAATTCCTAGAGGAAGAAAATGTAGCTATTGTACCAGGAGTGGCTTTTGGAGAATGTGCAGATAATTATGTCAGAATCTCATATGCCTGCTCTCTGAACGAGATACGTGAAGCCATGAAGCGCTTATCAAAATTTCTAAAAAGACTAAGAAGTAACCCCGTATAGATACAACCCAGGACAAACTTAAAGAAACTATCTGTTAAATGACAAGCTCTTTGATTTTGTCCTTATTATTTCTCTTCAAGAGTGTAAACTGTCCACCTTAAATACTCTGCTTTTCGGGAAAGTTTCACATCGCCTTTTAAATAAAGTTTTGTAAGCTGAATGTGCCCCAGCGGCTCTAAAGTTATTTTTTCTATGAAAAAATCTCCTAAATTTTTGTTGTTCTGCCCTACAAAAACACAAGCGGCAGAAAACGTAACTTTATTTTCACTGCGATTAACAATTACTATATTTACTCCCTCCGAAGTAATCTTCAACCCTCTATATTCAACAGGATCTGCTCCAGGTATTACTCCTTTAGACCCAAAAGCAGCAAAAACAGGCGAAGACATTGCTAGAAATAATATTAGAACTAGGATAATTTTCTTCATAGTAATTCCTCCCATATCTAATTTTCATTATTAATTATAATATACCCATTAAAGTTTTTATCAAAACTTTAAGAGGTCTTCGTAATATAAAAAACGATAACTCTTACTATTTGCTGTTTTAAATTATAAAATTGAAAATCTATCGAATTTACAAATAAGCAAAATAACCTGTATTTTAAAGAGCATAAGTTATACTATAAAAAAGAATTAAAAAAACGACCCTATGTCATAGGATCGTAGTGATAACAAAGAGATGGCGGAGAGCGAGGGATTCGAACCCCCGGGGCTTTGACACCCAATTGATTTCAAGTCAATCACCATCGACCACTCGGACAGCTCTCCTACCGACGTTAAATATTATACATGTCTTTGAGAAACTGGCAAGTATTTTAACATTTTTATTAGAAAAGGAGCTAAATTTATGAGCAATACGGATGAAATCAAAATGAATTTTAGCGTTCTGGGAATGACTTGTACAACATGCTCAGGTATAGCAGAAGAAGCTCTTGCAAAGGTTAACGGAGTAACTTTTGCTTCGGTCAATCTAACCACAAAGACAGCCTTTGTCGTGGCGGATTCAACAGTTACTTTTGAAATGCTCGAAAATGCTGTCAAATCTGTAGGGTACAGTGTTTCTAAAGATATTTCTTCTGATCTAGATGAAAAACAGTACAAAGAAGCGCGCTTAGATTTACTTATGATATGGGCTGTCGGGCTACCCATGTCTATTCTGATGTTTTGCATATGATTTATAACGTCAGCTTTTCATGGTATCCATATCTTGAAATTATTGCTGCCTTTTTTGCTATATTTTATTGTGGGCGCAAGACGATAAAAGGCGCTTGGATAGCCTTTGTTCACTTTCACACAAACATGGACTCTCTTATAACCATCAGTGCTATAGCCTCTTTGGCTACTTCTCTCTTGAGCCTTTTAGGACTTAATATCCCCTCTTTCGGGACTGTAGGCATTATGATTTTGATGCTGCATTTGACTGGAAGGTATATAGAATCACGGCTACGTGACAGAGCCACAAAAGAAGTAAAAAAACTTCTAACACTACAGCCAAAAGAAGCAAGAGTACTTATTGAAGATAATTATATTATGGTTCCTATAGAGGCCATCAAACCAGAAACGCTTATAAGAGTAAATGCTGGCGAACGAATCCCCCTCGACGGAATTGTTACCTCAGGACTATCTGAAGTTGATGAGTCTTTACTTACAGGGGAGTCCTTGCCAATCATAAAAGATGTTGGCTCAGATGTAACCGGAGGAGCCATGAATCTATCCGGCTCTTTAATTATAAAAACAACCAAAATTGATGAGGAAACTTTTCTAGCAAAGATGATTGATCTCGTCCGTGAAACACAAAGCACAAAAGTTCCCCTCCAGGCTCTTGCTGACCGAGTCACCTTAAAATTTGTGCCCACAATAATTTCTCTGGCAATAATAAGTGCCCTCTCTTGGTTTTTCGCTTTTGATGCTCTTTCTGCTCTTTTTTCTCCTCTTGCTTCGTATTTGCCATGGCCGACTGCATATACTTCCCCTATAGACGCAGCAGTATACGCTTTTGTAGCCACTTTAGTTATAGCTTGCCCTTGTGCTCTTGGTCTTGCCATCCCCTTGGCACTTGCCGTTAGCACAGGAGAAGCTTCTAAATCTGGCCTTTTAATAAGAAACGCCGAAGCCATACAAACTTTAAATCAGACCAGCTACGCCATTTTAGATAAAACTGGGACATTAACAAAAGGCACACCCACAGTCACAAAATGGGAGCTTCCCGAAGAGGCTCGCCCTTATGCTTACAAACTAGAATCCTTATCCGGACATCCTGTTGCAAAAGCTGTAGTTAGCGTTCTTACTGGCCAATCGAACATCTCAGAACCAGATGAATTGATTGAAAAAGCAGGAGAAGGAATTAGTGGTAAATGGGGAGATGACCTTTGGTTCGTTGGTCGCCCGTTGGTTTATCCGAAAGAAGCAGGAACCGATGTCACAGTTGTGGAAGTCCGTAAAAATGAAACCCCGTTAGGTTATTTCGCCATAACAGATTCACTCAGAGAGGACTCTTCTATTGCCATAGAAAACCTAAAATCTTTAGGTATCACATCAATTATGGCAACAGGAGACAGAATGGAAGTTGCTATGAGAGTTGCTCGTGATGTTGGTATAAAGGAAGTACACTCTGAGATCCATCCTGAAGACAAGTTGTCACTTATACAAAAAATTCAAGTTGCCGGTTCTAAAGTTCTCATGGTTGGAGACGGAATAAATGACGCTGCTGCTCTGAGAGGAGCGCACGTAGGCATAGCGATGGGAAGTGGGATGGACTTGGCCGTTGATAATGCAGACATTGTAATAGTAAAAGGCGGTCTTTCGAAAGTCGTATCCGCTGTTCGAATAGCAAAGAAAACGAAAAAAGTTATTTACCAAAATTTATTCGGGGCGTTTCTGTATAATATTATTGCAATCCCCCTTGCCATGTCTGGACTATTACATCCTATTGTAGCTGAGGTAGCTATGGCAGCAAGCTCGATCACAGTCATACTGAATTCTATGAGAATCGTTGGTTCTTCAAAAGATTAAACTAATTTGAAATTGCTTTGTTATTTCTGAATAGAAAGAAGGTTATTAATTTGAAAAAACATATAATACTGTCTGTATCAATAATATTAATGTTATTTTCGGTAGGAAAAGCAGTAGCGCATCCACCGAAAAACATGGGAGTATCTTGGAATAAGGAACAGAAAACCCTGTTCGTTACGGCTGAACATGCCGTAAATGATCCGAGTAAACACTATATTTTATCTATGTCAATATTAGACGGGAACAACCAATTGCTTGTTAAACAGTATACCAAGCAGAGCTCTTCAAAAGAATTTTCAGATAGCGTGGTTCTTAAGGACATTGCTCCCAACACAAAGATTCGCATACAGCTTCTTTGTAACATAATGGGGTCGACAGAAACAACTTACTTAATTCCATAGTTTACAATTTACCAAAACATAAAAGGGGCTCTCGTAAAGAGAGCCCCTTTTATGTTTTTATGTTTTTTCTGTATTACATGTTTTTCTTATTTCGTCTCTGTTTCGGTAACAGTTCCGTCAATCCAGTAATATCTAACTACCGGCACTCTAAAATCCCCCATAGAATCTATGGTTTTTCCTTGCCAAACTAAACCTGTTTCCTTTGGCTTTCCAGATTTAAGTCGTAATGGTGCATCTTCTGTCACAGTAAAGGTCTTATCTTCTCCCTGTTTTATTAGACCCTGAAAAAGGATTTTATCTGCGTGACTAACTCTTATCCAAACAAGCGCGGAGGGAACTATTCTTAGTTCGTTTTTTGCAGTTGAATCATTTGTAGAAGCTAATGCAACATCAGATGAAAGAATGGCAGAAACTGGTTGTTCAGCCGGCTTTTCTTCTGGGTTCCCGTCCATCCATCCTAAATCGACGGAAACTTCAGTTAACGGGACAACTATATCTGTAGATAGATTGTCCAATTCTGCATCTTGAGAAACGACAGAGAAGACGTTTCCCCCTTCAGTTGGTATTTTTGCAGATATAGGAGCGGCGGGTCTTAGTTGCCAAGTAACAAATGCTGCTGCAAGAAAAGAAAGAAAAATAACCGTATATATTATTGGTAACGGCCTCTGCTTAAATATTTTAGGTTTTGAAGAGTACTCTACTTGTCCCTGTCTCTTTTTTAAAGAAATAAACTGCACCGTTTGCTCTCCCGTAAGATTGTCATATGTATCCCACAAATCATCGGCACTTAAATAAGAACAGTATTGTCTGAGAAACCCTCTCAAATAGGGACCTTTCGGTAGAATTTCAAGTTTGCCCTCTTCTATAGCTGCTATAAAATGCTCCTGTATTTTAGTATGATCGGCAACTTCAGCAAGAGATATGTTCTGTGCTTCTCTAAGTTTTCTTAATTTCGACCCCAAAACAACAAATTTAGATTTGCTTTCTTCTTCTTTATTTATGAGGTCATTTTCTAAATCATTTTTTTTAGATTCATCTATCTCTTTAGACACAGAGATCACCCACTTTATTTTTCATAATTCTTATAACTTCACTGGGGTTCGGCTGTCCAAAAATCGCATTGCCTGCGACAACAACATCACAGCCTTTCGCAACAACTTCCTTAATATTATGAGGGCCTAATCCTCCGTCCATTTCAATTAAAAAATTCAAATTGTTTTCATTCCTATATTGAGCTAAAAATTCAACTTTATCTAAAACTTCAGGGATAAAGGATTGCCCTCCATAGCCGGGATTTACGGACATAATCAGTACCAGATCAGTCATTTTAAGCACAGGGCAAAGTAATTCAGGTGCTGTACCGGGACTGATAGATACGCCTGCCAGGCAACCCGACTTTCTAATTTTCTGCAATACTTTGTGTATGTGCATAGTTGCTTCCAAATGTACTGTTAAAAGCGAAGGCTTTTCAGCAAGAAACATATCTATAAAATTTTCTGCCGGTTCTACCATGATGTGGACATCTATAAAAGCATCTTTATATTCTTTTCTGAGTGCTTTTAATAAAGAAGGGCCGTAAGAAAGGTTGGGTACAAAGTGTCCATCCATTATGTCAAGGTGCAACCAATCTTCTTCTCCACACAACTCTTCAATACTGCTCTGCATATTCAAAACATCCGCAGACAATAAAGACGCAGCTATTAGTGCGGGTTTCTCTTTTTTTAAATCCATCAATTGAATCGGTCCTGCCAAACCAAATCACCTCCAAGCGTTATCATTACCGTAGAGGCTCCAATATATGGTACATCTAATGAAATGTATTCACCACTTTTTGCAGTGCCTTCTTTAATTATTTTTATTCCCGATGAGTCTCTCATCTCAATTTTTAGAGAAAGAGGCTTGCTCAAGGGGGGAGTTTGATACCTTATTTTAGCTGTTTTCTTTTGTTTATTCGCATCTGTAAGCAAAGTTTCTACTTTTGCTTCTGATTCCGATTTATTTGTTTTCTCTGATGAAACAGGAACCAACTCTACGGAAGCACCTTTTTCTACAACTTTTAACTCGGTTTTTTTGTCTGCCGGAATGTTTGAGTCTGTTTTAAGAGGAATCTTAACTGGTGCAGACTCTTTGATAACAATCTTACGAACTACCTCTTCTCGCTCTTTATTCTGATTGTCCATTGGCGGCCGTTCACTGCTCATTTCATTTGCCCTTAAGGCTCTTGAAACCGTAATATTAATGGTAGTACCAGCCGGTACGCTCGCTCCTTTTCTAGGAGATGTTGACAAGACAGTTCCTTCTGAAGTAGAAGCAGAAGGAGATTCATTCGTGACACCAATAGAAAGATCGCTCTTCTCTATAGCTTTCTTAGCTGATTCAATATCCAGCCCTATTAGATCCGGCACCAAAACAAAAGAACCTTCTCCATCGCTTCCTAAGCTAACAATAATACTTACCATTGCGTTCGCAGCTACAGTTTGCGGAGCCGCGGGATTTTGTGCAATTATAGATCCTGCCGGCTTTAATTTATCTGTTACTCTCATAACCTTATCTACCTTAAAACCAGCTTCACTCAATCTTTTAATTCCCTCTTCAAATTTCATTCCCCTTACATCGGGAATCGGCACTATTGAACCGCCTTTACTTACTTTTATAAGAAGAACCTTCCCTTTCGCAACCTTTACACCTTCAGGTATGTTTTGGGATATGACAGTATCTGCTCGTTCAGGAGAATCAATTTTGTCAACTTTCGCTAATAATCCACGGCTTTGCAGTAAGTCGACGGCATCAATAAGTTGGGTGCCAACCACTGACGGAACGACGATGTCTTTCTTCTCCATAAAAATTGTACTAACTGCAATCCAACCACAAATGATAATTATTAAAAAAGCGACAATAACAACCCAACGATGCATTTTACCCATTAAAAAATTCCTCCCGATTATTTTCGTTTTGAAAGGATTACCATGTAAAAACCGTCCACCCATGGTAATCCAGGCCATATTACAGTTCCATACGGTCTGCCTTTAGTAATAAACCGATTTTTTTTAACAAGTGGTATCTCAATAAGCTCTGGATGTTCTGCCATCACAGAAGCCACAACTTTTTCATTCTCTTCTTTAAATAGACTACATGTACTGTACACAATAACTCCCTCTGCCGCAATAAGGGAAACTGCTCTTTTAAGCAATTCAACCTGTAACTCTGCGGCTTCTGTTAACATTTCCGGTGTACAGTACCATTTGCTTTCAGGATGTCTACCCCATGTACCACTTCCGGTGCAAGGAGCATCTAATAATATGGCCTTAGGTGTAATGTCAGGATTAAGAGTTAACGCATTTCCAACTTTAAAATTAATCCTATCTTCTACTTTCAGCCTTTTCATTTCAAGTTGAGCGGCTTTTATCCTTGGCTCTGAAAGGTCCCATGCCTCAATTTGCAACTTTGGCATGATACTTGCTATTTGTCCCGTCTTTACTCCTCTGCCACAACACATATCAAGCAGAGGGCCTTCTTTTATTTTATTACAAAGAACTTCTCCTACAAGCATTGAAGACTCACTTTGTGGCGTAATTTTGCCCTCTCTATAACCTATAAGGTTAACTGGGTAGGGATTCTCCGGTGTACGAATGGAGGATTCAAGAAAAGAAGAAGCCCAAGCCTTTCTGCCTGTAGATCTGTATTCTTTTAAGAACGCCTCTCTGTCTGTTCCGTTTGAAAGGCGAAGAGAAAGATATGTCTTCATTCCGTTTGAATAAACGAGTTTCTTGGCTTCCGCTATAGACAAATCTTTTGCCCACTGAGCTGCGGCCCAACCTGGTACACCCCAATAGAGAGCTTGATCTCTTAGCGCACTACTCATTTTAAGCTCATCAAGATACGCACCGGCTTCATCTGCTACGGTATGAAGAACCGCATTTACAAGTGCCGTATCCCTTTCATTGCCCTGTTTCTTTATCGCTTGAACTATCCCATTTATGAGCACTGGAATAGCAAAATAGCGTAGCTCAACTATACCCGCTATTCCAACCAACAAAGCGTCAGCTGTAATAGAATCAAGTTCTCTGGTATCGCGTTTGCAATACCTCATCATGAGGTGCTTCCATAAGCTTAATCGTCTTAGCGTACAGTACATTAAAGTTGCGGCTAAAACCCTATCCTTGGGAACAATTTCGGAATATGTCTTTCTTAAAGTTTCTGCCGCAAAAGCGCCCTCTTTTATCTCACCGTAAATATGAATTACGGCCTCTATCCCTCTCATATAAAACAACCACCTCTATAGGTTCCGCTTGGCAAAATAATCCTCATTATTATAATTTCCCTAATTATGCTTCTTAATTTCTATATCTTCCAGTTTTATTTTAAATAAAGAAAGGAGGTAGCTTCCGCCACCTCCTTCAATTGTACACTATTTTCTAGTCTCTGCGAGAGCCACGAAGAGCTATAAGTCTAACAAGCTGTAAAACTGTCATTACCAACGCAGCTACATATGTCAGTGCAGCCGCGTCTAAAACATACTTTGCTCCTTTTATCTCACCGCCTACAAGCAACCCAGTATCAGAAAGATTCTTCAAGGCTCTTGCACTGGCATCAAATTCAACAGGCAAAGTTACTAAATGAAAGACTAAAACTGAACAGAACATAATTATTCCGAGATTCAATAAGTTAAGCGAACTTAGCAGTATCCCTAAAAAAAAGAGCGGCATTGATAACATAGAACCTATGTTAACGACAGGAACAATTGAGTTGCGGATACGAAGCATCGAGTATCCCTCTTTGTCTTGTATGGCATGCCCTACTTCATGAGCCGCCACGCCTATTGCTGCGATACTCGGACTTCCAAACACAGAATCAGAAAGGCGTAAAACCTTTGCTCTCGGATCATAATGGTCAGTTAATTCTCCCGGCACTCTTTCTATGGGAACTTCTGCCAATCCAAATCTATTCAACATTTCGCGGCATGCAATTTCTGCCGTTACTCCGTTTTGAGATCTAACCTCACTATATTTGGAATAAGCACTTTTAACCTTAAATTGAGCCCACATTGAAAAAAGTAAGGCCGGAATAAGAAAAATCATAGTTGAATCAAAAAAAGGATACATCATAGACGGTTGCCTCCATTTTTCTAAAAGCTAGAATCTTACCAATATTCTAACTTAAACAGCTGCTTCCTGTCTCAGTAAAACTTCGCAATTTCCTCTACAATACGCTCCTGCTCTTCTGGCAAAAGTTCAGGAAAAATCGGAAGAGCTAAAACTTCTTCTGCTAACATCTCTGAAACGGGGAAATCTCCTTTTTTATAGCCACTGGATGCAAAACACTTTTGTAAGTGAAGTGGTAACGGATAATATACTCTGGTTACTATATTTCTCTCTTCTAAAAAGCTCTGTAATTCATCTCTACGTTCGGCTCGCACCACATACTGGTGAAACACATGTCTGTTCCCATCTTCTTCTATTGGAGTTTTAATAACCTCAAGAAGCCCCTTTTCTCCGAAAAGAAGTTTATAGCGCTCTGCAACTAAACGCCGCTCTTCGTTCCACTCTTCCAAGTGGCGTAGTCTTACACGTAAAATTGCAGCCTGTATAGCATCAAGTCTACTGTTTATTCCAACTTCTTCATGAAAATATGTTTTGCCGGCTCCATGTACACGTAGGCGTCTTATACGTGCAGCTACTTGTGAATTATGAGGAACAGTGACCATCCCACCATCTCCGTAACACCCTAGGTTTTTTGTGGGGAAGAAAGAAAAACATCCTATGTCTCCAACTGTTCCTGCACGACAAATTTTTCCCTCTATTACACGATGTGACCCTATAGCTTGAGCACAGTCTTCTATTAATTTTATGTTTCTCTTTGCCAGCTCATCTTTTAATTCTTCAATGCGGCACATTTGTCCAAAAAGATGAACAAGAATTACGGCTTTTGTTTTAGCTGTTATTTTGTTTAATACAGACTCAGGAGATAAGTTGTATGTATCTTGTTCTACGTCTGCGAAAACAAGTTTTGCCCCTGTTCTTGTGATACAGCTTGCTGTAGCAAAGAACGTAAACGGTGTGGTGATTACTTCGTCTCCCTCTTCAAGGTCAAGAGACATCATCGCCAAAATTAAGGCATCTGTTCCAGAAGCACAACCAATTGCATTCTCTACTTCAAGATATGCTTCAATTTCTTTTTCGAGAGTTGCCACTTCTGGGCCTAATATAAATTCTTGCGTATCCAAGACCCTATCGATAGCTACTCGCACTTCTTCTTTAACTCTCTGGTAGTTTCTCGATAAATCAAATGACGGAATTTTTTTCTGTTCTGACATTTCTTCACTGCCTTCCTGATTTAATAAATGATTAGAATTTTATTGTAATATTTTGAAGTCTGTAAAACAAAAATTGTGTTTTGTAATTTAAAATTCTCAAATATGCTGTTTTGTTCGTGTTGATAAACAATTGTCACTTTTGAATGCTCTTAAATAATCAACATATACCCTTAATATAATAACTTGGTACAAGAACATCTTTTGACATATTTTTATTTACTACTACAATCAGTGAATGAAAAAAAGGATCTCTGTCTTAATACTATCATTTTGCACCCTTATTGCTTTTGGGTACTCTTTGGGAGGCCTTGGTGGATATCTTGTTGGTCGTGGCCGTCCACTAATGATTATTTCTGGGCTTGTTATTGGCACTCTATCTGCCATCTTGGCTTTCTACATATGGAACATGTATCTCGACGAAATCGCTGTTGAAGATGAGAAGCTTAGAAAAAACTCCTAATACGAGATACGAGAACTAGTACCTTTTTAATTCATCTTATTTATTTTCTAAAAAATCAACTATAAATGCAACCAGTTTTTCTGCTGCTCCTCTCTCAAAAGAAAGAAGCTTATACTTGTCTTGTATCTCAGCTAACTTCTGGGGACATTGCAGTAGTTCAATAGCAAGATTTGCCACCATTTCCGGGGTCATGGCGTACCGATGCTCCGGAACGATGTTTTCCCCGGATATTCTATTAGGCAAAGAAACAAATTTTACACGTGAATTGTACCACATTACCAATTTCTTTTTTATTTTCTTTGCTCCTGGGACAGAGAGTGGAATCAGTCCAGGCAGACCGTCTAGAGGAATATTTTCTGCGTAATTAAGAGGGGCGACCACAAGAAGCGGAACCCCTAAAGAAGCCACCTGTAAGTTATTTGTCCCAGGGAAGGCCACTGCTAACTTTGAAATTTTTATTGCCTCAAAAACATTGTCCCTTATAAATCTAATTCTGCCCGGCCCATCCCATAATACTTCCTCAGCGATATCACCTTTCCACTTAATTCCGTAATGCATTAGTCCCTCATGAAGTATTTTCTCATCTACTGTCGGTGCAATTGGCAGAAAAACCTGAGATATATCAGTCTCGCTCAAAATTTTTTTCGCAACGCTTATAAAATAACTGAACCCTTCGTAGTATTCAAATGGTCTGCTTCCTGCCAACAGTGATACTACAGTTTCTTTTTGCTCTACAGAAAATTTTCGTCTTATTTCTGAATCGCATTCACATTCAGGAACGCTGTCAAACATTAGATTACCTAAAAGAGTATATTTTGTTGGGGATATTTTCTTTTTTACGAATCGCGAAAGAGCCGTGCAATCGGGAAGAAAAAAATGATCCACAAAAAAACGCCACCTGGGACGAGACGTATAAATTAACCATTTGCCCCTTAACCTCAGAGACAACAGTGCTCCATACATCGGGTCTCCGCCAAGCTGTAAAACAATATTTTTTTTCGTGTCGGGAGTAGCTGTCTTTAAAACTTCCGCGAAAGAGAAAGCCCTATCTATCCCAATAAGTTCCTTGCCATAAATCTTTTCCATACCGCTTGCGTAGGTACAGGGCAAAGTAACAAGAATAACATGGGCATTTATATTTGTTTTATTAAGAGCAGAAGCGACCGGCTTTACCCACCCGGATACTTCTCCGGGAGAATTTGTAAGAATATAAATACTGCTCAAGCAAATACACCCCTCTTTTAGTATAAACAGATCCGCTTCTAATACAACAATGTTCTGAAATATGTTTCATTTTTTGATACGCCTTAACAATTACTAATCAAGTAATGTTATAATTATAAGGTTAAAAGAGACAGATAGGAGAATTAAAATGTTTATTCCCCTCGAAGGCGAAAACATTATTTGTTTGGCAAACGTTATTGCTTTATTTCGTAGCTCTAACGAGACAAAGATAATCAAAAAAGATGGAAGCGTTGTTACAACTTGCTTCACTCCAACCACATTAAAAAAACGCCAACTTTCTCTATATAATAAATCGATAATTTAAAAAAGGAGTTTTTAATATATGGATAACATGGATCTTCCAAACAACACAAACAACACGTTCGCCCCTGAATCAGACTATTCCGAAAAAAACATACACGTCCTTGAAGGACTTGTTGCAGTACGAAAACGTCCAGGCATGTATATTGGAGATCAAGGGTCACGTGGACTTCACCACATTGTATACGAAGTTATAGATAACTCTATAGATGAAGCTCTAGCCGGTTTTTGTGACACAATAAACTTAACTATAAATGAGGATGGAAGTATAACTGTAGTCGACAACGGACGCGGTGTTCCAACAGGGATGCACGAATCAGGTAAATCTGCAGCGGAAGTAGTTATGACGGTACTGCATGCCGGAGGAAAATTCGACAAATCATCCTACCAGGTGTCGGGAGGACTGCACGGCGTTGGTGTTTCTGTTGTAAACGCACTCTCTGAATGGCTTGAACTCACAATATGGCGCGAAGGGAAAGAACACCATCAGCGCTATGAGCGTGGTGTCCCAATGACTGAGCTTGAGATAGTCGGCGATACTGAAAACCGAGGCACTAAAATACGTTTCATGCCGGACAAAGAAATCTTTACATCCATTGAATTCCAAGCCGACATATTAAAAGGACGCCTCCGGGAACTTGCATTTCTTAACCCAAGCATAACAATAAATTTTAGAGATTTAAGGCAGGAAGACCCACAACTTAAAACTTATCATTATCCAGAGGGGATATCTGCATTCGTTGACTACATTAATAAAGGGAAAAATGTTCTCTTTAAAGATCCTATAGTTATAAATGGAGAAAGAAATAAGACTGCTGTAGAAGTAGCGATACTCTATAATGATACATATGCCGAACGTCTTCATGGTTTCGTAAATCTAATAAAAACAATAGAGGGCGGAACCCATGTCGCAGGATTTCGCACGGCGCTTACTCGTGCAGTAAATGACGAATCACGCAAGCTAAATCTGCTCAGAGAAAAGGATGAAAACTTGTCTGGAGATGATCTGAAAGAGGGACTAACCGCTGTCATATCTGTAAAAGTTATGGAACCTCAATTTGAAGGACAAACAAAAACAAAACTTGGGAACGGAGATGTCAAAGGTATCGTTGACTCATTGGTTTATGAGGGGTTAAAAGAAGCTTTTGATGAACGTCCAGAAATACTTAAACCAATTGTAGAGGGTGCAATAAGAGCCAGACAAGCGAGAGAAGCGGCGAAAAAAGCCAAGGATCTTGTCCGACGTAAATCAGCGATGTCTGGGCTATCCCTTCCTGGAAAATTAGCAGACTGTTCAAGCAGAAATCCGGAAGACTGCGAGATTTTTATAGTTGAAGGAGACAGTGCTGGAGGCAGTGCAAAACAGGGGAGAAACCGTGAATTCCAGGCAATACTTCCTCTCCGAGGCAAGATATTAAATGTAGAAAAAGCTCGCCTTGAAAGAGTTTTAAGCAGCGAAATGATAAGAAACATCATTCTTGCTCTCGGTTGTGGGATAGGAGATGATTTCGACAGAGATAAGCTTAGATATCACAAGATATTTATTATGGCTGATGCCGACGTCGACGGAGCTCATATCAGAACACTATTGCTTACCCTTTTCTTCCGCTATATGCCGGAAATAATCGAAAATGGTTTTCTTTACGCCGCACAACCACCCCTTTATAGAGTACAGATAGGCAAAGAGATCCATTATTGCTACACAGAAAAAGAAATGAAAGACCTTCAGGAAGATACGATAGGGAAAAAAATAGACGTCCAGCGTTATAAAGGGCTGGGAGAAATGAATGCAGAGCAACTTTGGGAAACAACAATGGATCCACAAAGTCGAATTATTAAAAGAGTTGAAGTACAGGACGCAGTCGAAGCAGATGAACTCTTTGGAATCCTAATGGGAGACCAAGTAGCTCCACGACGTGAATTTATCGAACTACACGGGAAAGAAGTCCAAAACTTAGATATATAATATATAAATAGATATATAAAATCTTAACAAGAATCAATTCTCAGAAACGCCTGTCAAGGATTTTACTTGACAGACGTTTCTTTGCTGTATATAATACCAAAGTTGCCCAATAGGAGGAATTTTTATGTCTGAACTGAACACCTTGCAACAGCGCATCAGAGACGGGTTGCTTTTTGACTCTTACAGTTCGCTTATATCTAAAAAACAGTATGCTGCTTGTGAAATGATCCTTTTACAGGACCTTTCTTTTTCAGAAGCGGCAGAAAAAATAGGTGTTTCTCGACAAGGAGTACACGACCTTCTAACACGAGCAAGAGAACATATGGAAAACTATGAAATATCATTAAGGCTTTTGGAAAAAAATAGCAGAATAGCAGAGATAAAAAAATTACTTGAAATTAATAAAGATTGTATTCCCAGTAATTTTTACAATCAAATTAAATCTCTGCTGATTAAATAAGGAGTTTATAAATGTTCAACTCATTAAAAGACAGATTCGAGAATATTTTTGCATCGCTTAGAAATAAGGGCAAATTATCCAAAGAAGACATTGAACTTACCCTTCGTGAGGTAAGAAGAGCCCTGTTGGAAGCTGATGTAAACTACAAAGTTGTGAAAGATATAGTTGAAGCAATAAGAATACGTGCTACAGACAAAGAAGTTTTGGATTCGATAACGCCTGCACAGCTTATACACACAATAGTTTACGAAGAGCTTATCTCTATAATGGGGGATAAAACTGAACCTCTTACGTTCTCATCGAAATCCCCTACGATTTATATGATGGTTGGGCTTCAAGGTTCGGGAAAAACAACTACTACCGCCAAAATAGCCAAGATGCTATCAAAAAAGCATAAGCCATTAGTTGTCGCTTGCGACCTCAAGAGACCCGCCGCCGTCGAACAGCTTAGAGTCCTTGCAGAGAAATCTAACGTCGCTTTCTTTGGCCCTGAAAAAGGGGAAACAGATCCTCTCTCAGTTGCCCTTAAATCGAAGAGATACGCGGAAGAACGTTTATGTGACGTAATAATCCTTGATACAGCCGGACGCTTGCAGTTGGACGATATTCTTATGCAAGAATTAGAACAAATGAAAGGGAACATGTCCCCTCAAGAAATTCTATTGGCAGTTGATTCTATGACTGGACAGGAAGCAGTAAATGTGGCTACTGAGTTCAACGAACGCCTGAAACTGACGGGTGTAGTGTTGACAAAACTTGACGGAGATGCAAGAGGGGGGCCTTCTTTAGCTATCCGCGCAAGTACCGGAGTTCCCATAAAACTTGCCGGTAGCGGAGAGAAAGTAGAAGATATTGAGGTTTTTGATTCGCGGAGAATGGCTCAGAGGATTATGGGAATGGGAGATATCCAGGGATTGCTGGAAAAGGTCCAATCTGCAACAGAAGAAGCAGATCTAAATCGCATAGCCGATAACATTAAAAAAAATAGATTTACCTTAGAAGACATGCTGCTTCAGCTTCGTCAGATACAAAAATTGGGCCCTCTTGAAAAAGTTTTTGAAATGCTTCCCATACCAGGTAT
>Ga0255344_1003550_pt1 | contig 16960 bp, 13 predicted proteins | sample wastewater_treat_5_FD_192414 | JGI IMG/M metagenome (GOLD analysis project Ga0255344, IMG submission 192414) | Wastewater microbial communities from Lulu Island WWTP, Vancouver, Canada - plant18 | ecosystem: Engineered > WWTP > Wastewater > Unclassified | place: Canada: Vancouver, British... | reverse complement strand
GGGGCTTTCGTCTGTGCCGGCGAAAAGCGAGCCCAACATGACCGCGTTCGCGCCAACTGCCAGAGCTTTGGTAATATCGCCGGAAAGCCGAATGCCACCATCAGCGATGATAGGCACACCATGCTCGCGAGCCGCACGCGCGCATTCCATTATGGCGGTGATTTGGGGCACGCCAATGCCGGTAACCACACGTGTGGTGCAAATAGAGCCGGGCCCAATGCCCACTTTGACCACGTCCGCGCCAGCCTCGATGAGTGCCAGAGTGCCTTCCGCGGTGGCAACGTTGCCAGCGATGAGCGCCAGGCCTGGAAAGACCTCTTTGATTTTGCGCACAGTATCCAATACGCCTTTGGAATGGCCATGAGCGGTATCCACGGTGATGATATCCACGCCGGCTTCAACCAGGGCGCTGACCCGTTCAAGTACGTCCTGGGTCACGCCAACTGCCGCGCCGACCAAAAGTCCTTCAGATTTCACGCTGGCAACCTGAGCGGCTTGAGCTTCAATGCTCATGTTCTTATGGATAATCCCCAAGCCGCCTTCCAGAGCGATGGCGCGTGCCATGGCTGCTTCGGTGACAGTGTCCATGCCGGCGCTAATCAGTGGAATGCCAAGGCGGATGTTTTTGGTGAGTTGAACATGAATGTCTACGTCACGGGGTAGAACTTCGGAGTATCCGGGGAGAATGAGAACATCGTCAAAAGTCAATCCGTCAGAAATGGTTTTCATGGCAAATCCTTTGTATTTAGTCTCTAAATCTGCCTAAATCCTACCATAAAAGGAGGAATACGCGCACGGAATGAGAGCGAATAAATGCACATTGGCACGAGTATGCTTTACATGCGTGTTATCATAGACTTAGTCAATAATGAATATGAATAAAGGAGAAACGATGGAATTTTTTGAAGTGATTCAACGACGAAGATCAAGCCGCCAATATACCGACGAAGCTGTGAGTAAAGAAACTCTTGAAAAGATTTTGGATGCGGCTATGGCATCGCCAGTTGCCCGCGCGCGTTATGAGGATATGCATCTTACGGTCGTTACTGACAAATCTTTGTTAAATGCGATTGGTGAGAACACCCGCCAGAAAACCGGTCGGGATGGCGACCCGCTCTACGGTGCGCCTTTGATGGTGCTGATTTCGGTTAGACCTGCCGGCGATGCGCCACAGAATAATGAGTTTTCGAGCGCGGCGATGATCGCGCATAATATGGCGCTTACAGCGACAGCTTTAGGACTGGGCAGTTGCGATATTTGGGGCGCGATTGCTTTGGCAAATCAGAACACTGAACTCGTGGCGCGATTTGGACTGCCAGAAGGATTTGTGGCGACATGCGCGGTGGTTATTGGCGCGACGAATGAGCCTATGCCTGTGCGTGAAATTGACAGGCAAAAGATCGCGACACGCTTTATTGAATAAAGGAATTCTTAAATACACGAAAAGGTGTGCTCAGCGATGACGCTGGCACAAGCTGAGTGGCAAAGCTTAAGCTGGTCTAAGCGAGCTTAGGGTAATGTGGGCTCGAATTCCAATAAAAACACACTGCCATCCTTGCCACTTTGGTTGATGCTGAAATAGCGCCTAATGCCAGTTTCATCTATAAATGATATGCCCCGGTTGGGAATCGAGCCTATAAATTCCATGCCGATGACCAAAGGGCGCTCGGGTCGCAGTTCGCTCATGCTGTATAGTTCTTCAACAATATCAAAATAGCACGTGTCATCTACACAATCAGTGAGCAAAACCTCAAGATATTTGAAATCTTTCACAGTATTGTCTGTTGTGAAAACGATCCTGGTTTGCGCCTCGGAAAGATCGATAATGACCTCATCATAGCTGTTTGTATTGGCGTGGAGCTCATCGCTGGCGTAATCTACAGTTACGATAGCATCAACCGGGTGAGTGATGTCTATAGAGCTTTTTGGAAACCCATGTTCTTCTTTCCACTGAGGATATTCTGCAAAAGGAATGAGTTCAATGGGTACAGGCTCACTTGCTAGTTCCTTTTTCTTTTCTACGATTTCTTCTTCGCTTATTTCCACTGAAATAGACTTGTCATCCTTACAAATGGTGTTGTAGTAATATCCGATTTCAGTTAACGACTCGTCTTTTTCATAAGAAAAGAAGAAATGTTCGCAGTTCAACTTCAAGCCATCTGATGAAAGTTTGTAAATCCCACTGACTTGATATATGGCGCCGTTTGAACCATATTGGTAAAACCTGCCATCACCATGATAAAAGTGAGCATTTCGGTACCAGCCCGAAAAGGTTAACACGGGTTCGTTGTCTTGCAGAGTAAATACAGCATAAATGGGGGCGATGAGCTTGTTAGGTTCTGTGTCTACAACAATTTCACCGATAATTAATTCAGGCAGCCCGTCTCCGCTTAAGTCGATGATGGCAAATCCTGTGCTTTCAAGTGCTTCATCCGTTGACCTAAAACTTGCTTGTTCCGCGATACCCACAGTACCATATTTATGATCGATGTCAGTGTTGCCAGTGACAATGAACTGGTAAAAGTATTCAAGGGTATCGAGGTAAGCTCTCGCCGCGTCAATTGCGGGCTCTTCGGGCGTGGCGGTGGGTTCTGGCTCGGGCAGAACTGTTGGAGTTTGTGTGGCAGATTCCGTATCAAGCGCTGAGCTTTCTTTTGCCTGTTGGTCGGGCGATTTGAGCCTGTTTAAGCTGTCCTTAATGAGGTTACAAGCCGTAAAAGAGAACAATAAAAGTCCGGATAATAAAATAGAAAAACCTTTTCTCATCTTCATCACACTGCTTTCGTTATATTGGTCGCAACTAATTCAGCTAAAAGGCTAATACCAGATTAGCCTTTTAGCTCTGTGTTGGTGTTAAATCATGCTATGGCAAGTTTGCCAAAGCTTCCAGAACGGGCTGCCAATTCGGGTGAAACTCAAGCGCTTTATTAAAATAGTCGCGCGCGTTATCGTATTGTTGTAAAGCTGCTGATGCCATGCCTGCCCAGTAGTAGGTTTCGGGCAAAGCTTTTGGATCACGGCTGTTATTGAGCGTTTGTTGCGCAAGGGCTAAAGTGTCCTGATAACGACCCGAATGATAGTAAGCTTGGTATGGGCCAATTTGGTACCAGGTCATGCGCCATGGTCGCGCTCCCATATCCAGTTGCCCATACACACCAAAGGCCTGGTCAAAAGCCTGGGCGGCTGATACATAATCGCCCAATTCTACCAAGAGCTGACCTTTGCTATAGTATGCAAAGAAAAGTTCCCGATCTGTTTCAAAGGGAATGCGTTCTTCAACGGCGGCAAGGCTGAGCCTTAAATTCTCCGTGGTATCTGCGTGAACGCCGATGCGTTCCAGCACATCCTGCTCGCGGTCTGCTGGGAAGATGACAATATAAATGCCGTCAAAATGACGCCAATCCATCATCAGCTCATCATAGTTTAGCGTTATCGTGCCCAAAAGTGTATCGTTGCTGACCACGGTTTGAGTTGTATCATCATAGGCGTGGATAATACTGTAATGTCCCATCCATCCATCGTCCGGATCAGTGTGTCCGCGTTCCAATAAAACCGGATAGCCACCCGAAACCAAAGCTTTGATGATTTGCATATCGCCACCATAACGCAAAATGGCGTGGAGATTATTGATGCTGCTATTCACATAATCGCGCATTTCCGAAAGCATCACGTTACGGTCATGCTCGTGAGTGCGCAATGCCAATCGCATCTCTTCCTGGTTAGTAGCCCAGTTCCAAAAGTTGAGGTTCATTGACACATTAGCGGGACCACAGTTATTAAAAGTTTGAAACTCGATGCCCATGCCAGAAATGGCATAAGATGCGGGCACGGGATAGGGCGTGGGTGTCGCGCTTGGTTCTGGCATAGCGGTGGGCTCAGAACTAATTTCAGTTGTTGTCGTATCTGTCTCAAGTTGCTCTTCTGTGGCAACTGGCGCGCCAGCAGTTTGGGTTTTGTTGATAATGGCTTCAATCGTGCCCTGTTGGCTGGGATTAAAAACTGCAGCAGAGGGTGGATTGAACTTGTAATAAATTTTAGAGTAAAGGCTATCAACCCGATGCCGGATGGGTGGCAATTGGTAGGCGATTAAGCCAAGAATGACGATGCCCGCCAGGATGCCTAAGTAAATCCAGGGTTTTCGCCAAATACTTTTGGTTTTTAATTGATTATTTAATGCTTCTTTTGCTTCTGTCATAACTTATCTCGTGTCTTTAGGGAATTAAGGCTCAACGCCAAGTGCTTTGAGTTCTGCCAGGGCGGGTTCCCAGCCTGGGTGATATTGCAAAGCGCGTTTGAGCTCAAAAGTGGCAGTGCCAATGTTTCCTTTTTTAATCTGCGCGCGGGCGCTCCATAAAAAGGTTTCTGGAAGAGCTGGTTCTGAGGCGTCTGTGACTGTTTTGTAAGCCAGACTGACGACGTCATCATAACGTCCGGTGTAATAGTAAGCCTCATAAGGACCTACCTGATACCAGAGCATACGCCAGGGACGGTCATCAAGTGGCAGCCAGCCATAAACAGCGAAGGCCTCGTCAAAGGCTTTAGCGGCTTCAACATAATCCTTCTTCATGACCAGGAGCTCACCCAAGGTGTACCAAATAAAGTATTGCTCATGTCGCTCTGAGTTCTCTAATTTTGTGCGGAATTTATCAAGTGTGTAGTCCAGATTATAGGCTGGGTCGGCTTGCTCACCCAAAAGGGATAGGATCTTGGCTTCATCTTCTGGTTCAAAAATAAGCAAATAAGTGCCTGCGAACTCATCCCAATCAGATTGCAAACGTTCGTAATTGACCCAAATATAACCGTTGAATGTGTCTGGGATATGCACAGCACCACGTTCGTCATCGTATGCGTCAATGACGCCATAATGTCCCATCCAGCCACCTTCGCGCTGAGAATCGCGGTTGATGTAACCCCGCTCAATTAAGACAGGAAAACCAGCCGCAACAAATTTTTTCAGCAATTCCAAATCGCCACCATAGCGTATCAGCGCGTTGAGCTCAGTATGATTTTGGATGTAATACAACATTTCATGCGGTGTTACATTGAGATCCGCTAAAGTGGGTTTGATGACCTTTTCAATGTCAATCGGCTCACCTTCCCAGCCCCAATAGCGCAGTGCCAGGGCGAGGTTGGTCGGGCCACAAGAATTGAAACGCTGATACTCTTGCACGATACCTTCCAGGCTGACCTGGGCGGGAATCACGGTTGGTGTGGGGGTCGCGCTTGGCTCCACCGGAATGAGCGTTTCAGTTGCCTGGGCTGGTTCTGCTGTGGCGGTGGGTTCCGGGCTTGGCGTTGCTGTGGGTGCCATGGCAGTGAGTGTGGCAATAACGCCGGCATCCATGGTTGTGTTCACCGACGGGTCAAAAGTTGTCTTAGACGGGGGCTTAAAGAAGTAGACAATGCGTGCTTTGTAGATGGTTATATACGGGTAGACTTTGCGTTTAATTGCGGGCACCTGATAAAGCGCAATGCCAACGATCACCAACACAACGATTATTGACAAAATGATGAGCGTAATTCTTCCGCGCTTGCTTATTTTTTTTCGGGGTTTCTCTTTTTCTTCCATACAGCATCGATTATATCCCAGTCAACCTTTTCTCGCATTGTGCGAATGTCACATTTTATAAGCAAATTGTATTTTACACACTATTAGCGTTTCATCATAAATCAAAGCTTTGCTGTTCAAGTAAGCCAAAAATATGGTACTATAGAGCCTTGTAAAAGGAGTTTAGAAAGATATGCCTTTATATGCCTATAAATGCGATGCCTGTGGACATGAGTTTGATAAATTTCAACATTTTGTTGATGATCCGCTCACCGTTTGTCCTGTTTGTATGGAAGAAACCTTGCGTAAGGTCTTTTCTCCGGTAGGGATTGTATTTAAAGGCAAAGGTTTTTATGCGACCGATCATCGTTCACCGAGTGGCACAAGCTCAAGTAATTCCAGTAAATCAAACAGCAATTCTTCCAGTAATGCTTCAAGCGATCCCGCGCCGGTGAGTTCAGGCACGAGTTCTGAAAATTCAAGCGCAAAACCAGACTAAAACACTAAAAAACCAGCACTTTTTTGCATCATTAAACAGGCATGCCAGCTGTATCAAAATTGCTTTAATATAGAAATGTAAAGAAAACTTTAAATACTGACTGGAATTAACGCAAATTGTAAAATATAGTTTACAATCATCTGGACTACATAGAAGGTGCAGACATTGGAAACTCTACAATCGCTTTTATCTAATCCCGCCCTCATCATTACAACCATCCTTACCATAGGTGTCATATTAGTTAACGGTTGGACCGACGCTCCCAACGCTATTGCTACCGCTATTGGCACGCGCGCCATGAAACCGCGCAACGCGATTATTATGGCTGCTGTGTTCAATTTTCTGGGCGTATTTGTGATGACCATGATTAACACCAACGTGGTGGTTACCATATCCAACATGGTCGACTTTGGCGGTGACCCGCATGCCGCGTCTGTTGCCTTGATGGGTGCCTTGGCTTCCATCGTTATTTGGGCGACGGCTGCCTGGTATTTTGGCATCCCCACCAGCGAAAGTCACGCGCTTATTGCTGGTTTAACTGGTTCCGCGGTTGCTTTTCAGGGTAGTTTTGCTGGTGTCAATGGTGCTGAATGGATAAAGGTCATCGCTGGCTTACTAATTTCAACTGTTATGGGCTTTGGCCTGGGTTGGGGCATTAGCAAACTTATTGAAGCGCTCTTTAAGAATGTTGATCGCCGCAAAACAACAGGCTTCTTCCGCAATTTACAAATTAGTGGCGCGGCATCAATGGCTTTCATGCATGGCGCGCAAGACGGGCAAAAGTTCATGGGTGTGTTTTTGATTGGTGTTTACCTGAGTCAGGGTAAAGCCGTTCCGCCCTCGTTCACAATCCCTTTTTGGATGATAATCGTTACTTCTATCATCATGGCAGTGGGCACCTCGATTGGCGGACAACGCATCATCAAAGCGGTTGGGCTGGATATGGTCAAATTAGAAACTTACCAGGGCGCCAGTGCTGATATTGCCGCTTCAATCTCCCTCTTGTTTGCTTCCTTGTTTAAAGGCATGCCAGTTTCCACCACACACACTAAAACAACCGCCATCATGGGGGTTGGTGCGTCAAGGCGTGTTCGGTCGGTGAATTGGGCGATTGTTAAAGAAATGGTATTGGCCTGGGTGCTTACTTTCCCTGGCTGTGGCTTATTGGGCTATTTAGTTACAAAGTTACTCATGCTTATCTTAGTTTAGTGCAAAGGAATTACATGGCAAAAAAAGACAACAATTACTTCAAGATGTTTATTGATATAGCTGCAGACGCAATTACTGCTGCAACGCACCTAAAAGAAACAATTAACCATTACGACCCTGAAAAAATTCATGAGCAAATGCTTGCGATGCACGAAGTTGAACACGCTGCGGATATCAAAAAGCATGAGATGATGGAAAAGCTGATAGCAGAGTTCATCACACCGATTGAACGTGAAGACATCATCACTTTGTCCTGGGCGCTGGACGACGTGTTGGACTATATTGAGGAAATCTATCAGATTCTGTTTATGCACAATGTAAGAAGCATGCGCGAAGAAGCGCTTGTTTTTGGGGAATTAATTTATCAAAGTGCAGTTGCTCTAAAAACGTGCTTTGATGAGTTTGAAAACTTCAAGCGCTCAAAGATTTTATCTAAACATCTCATTAAAGTGAACTCAATTGAAGAGAAGGCTGACAAACTTTATATTGAAGCTGTGCGTCGATTACATCTTGACGAGTTAGATCCATCAAAAATTCATACCTGGTCGGTTCTCTTCCTGCAACTTGAACGCACCATTGACCGCATCGAGCATGTAGCTGATACGATTGAATTAGTCAAAATGAAGAATTCCTAAACTTATCTTTGTTTTGTCAAGGCCCTCTGTGATTAGAGGGTCTTTTTAATGCAGCAGATCCTCATGAAAGTGGCGCGTGTTATATTTTATAGACCGCAGAAAAATGGGCAAATAATTGACGCAAGCTCTTCTCCATGATATTATTTTGTTCACCTTGCCCCCATCGTCTAGCGGCCTAGGACGTGGCCCTCTCAAGGCCAAAACCGGGATTCGAATTCCCGTGGGGGCACCATGTTCAAATGGAGAGCGTAACTAATGCTCCCCATTTTTGTTAAGTAAATGTGAGAAAAATGAACAAATACCCCCGTTATCGCATTCGTCGTACCATTCTTAATGGCATTGGCAAAGGTCTCCTAAGCCTTTTAACAGACGTGAACATTGAAGGCGTTGAAAACATTCCCAAAACAGGCCCTGTAATACTTGCTGGCAATCATGTCGAAAGTCTTGAATCTGCTTTTCAGATGTTTTATACAAAACGTATCGTTGAACCTATTGGTGCCGGTGATATTCCCTTTGACAAAGGGTTGGATAAATTTGTCCATCTTTATGGCTTTATTGCTATTGACCGAGGAACTGTTGACCGAGCTGCCCTGCGCGAAGCGCAATCTGTGCTGGAACAGGGTGCTGCTTTGGGCATTTTCCCGGAGGGTGGCACTTGGCGACCTGCCAAGATGCCCGCGCAAATTGGGGTAGCTTTGCTTAGCGAACGCGGAAAGTCTCCTGTTGTGCCGATTGGCTATAGTGGCTTTATAGGTGCTATCAAGGCTGCCTTGAACTTTAAACGCCCAAAACTAACGATGCGCATAGGCAAACCCATTCCGGCTTTGGTCATTGACCCAAATGGCGCGCCTGTTAAAGAACAAATGCAAGCTTACGCGAATAAGGTCATGGAAGAAGTGCACGCGCTCCTGGACGAAGCGGAACACAATATCATGCCCGAACGCGAAAACTTTCAGCTAAGCATTCACCGTGAAAATGAGGGCCAAAAAATTCAGGACTTAGAGCCTATTCAGAATGGTGAAGCATTTGTAAGTTTGGTTAATACAAAAGTCATTCTTGATACGCTCCATATTAGTCTAAAATTACCAACCCAGCCCTTTTACCCAGGACAGGAAAACATTTCAGCTAGCAGCTTCATTGAAGCCATCAATGCGACCTTAGCGTATCTCAAGGAAAAGCCCGCGTTTTTCACCTACCGCATGGGACAGGAAACGGGCGAGCAAATCCATGGTGTTTTGGAGCAGCTAAAACAATTGGTTATTGAAAGTAAAGAGTTGGGACAAGACCTCATTCTGAATGGCTACGTTGAATCTTTTTATCTGAATGGCGAAGAACGCCAATCGCACCATATTTTCAGGATTTTGGCTGATTAACCAGCGAGCATCTTACTAAACAGCGAAAAGAACTACGCGGGCTTCGGCCCGCTTTTTTTAATATCTTTCACGTTCAATTGCACATTGCGCATGCCCATATATTCATTGATTTCAATCGTGTAGGCGATATCGATGTAGTCCGGCATATCGCTTACCCAATGACCTTGCCTGAAAGCAATCGCGTCAAATTCTTGTTGGCCATCGCGCACACTGAACTTTAGATGCGCGCCATTACCCACTGTGCGCACCCGCAACGCCTGGCAGTGATGACTACTGAAGAGCGCGTCTGGGTTTTTGTGTCCTGTTGGCTCCAACTGCGCCACATCGTTGAGAATACCCGGGATATGTTCAGGTTTCAGGCGGGCAAGGTCGATATCATAATCAATACGCAAAACGGGCAAAAGCGTCATGCCTGCCAGCTTTTTTGACGCGACCTGGTTGATACGCTCAACAAAAGCGTCTACATTCTCCGGTTTGAGTGTGAGGCCGGCTGCCATGGCATGTCCACCATGGCGTTCGAGTAAATCCTCGCATTCTTTGAGAGCTTCGTGAATATTGAATTCCTCAATAGAGCGAGCTGAAGCAACAATTTTATCGCCTTCAATATGCCCAACAATGGCGGGTTTATAAAGCGCTTCAACAATTCTTCCCGCTGCCAAGCCAACCAAGCCTTGGTTAAAGTCCTCAGATGCCACAAAAATGACTTTCAAGTCTTCGTCTGAACTGAGTGCTTCCTGAACCGCGATTTCTTCAATTTCATTAAGTAAATTTTTGCGTTCCTGGTTTTTGTTATCCAGATCCTGGGCAAGGCGTGCCGCCTCAAACAGTTCTTGCGTCACCAATAGCTCAAATGCCGTGGTGGCAGAGTCCATTCTGCCTGCCGCGTTCAAACGTGGGCCAATGCCAAAACCTAAATGACCGGCATTGAGTTGGTCAAGCTTAATGCCCGCCACCTGGCTAAGCGAAAACAATCCCTGGCGCGGGTGCATGCGCATGAGTGCAATGCCGCGTTTTACCAGCGAGCGGTTCTCACCGGTTAATTCAGCCACATCCACCACAGTGCCAATGGCGACCAAATCAAGCCACTGGTCGGGGTCAATGTCTGGGTTCGGATAACGCTGTAAATAAGCCACAAGCAACTTCCAGGCGATGCCCACACCTGCCAACTCTTTATATGGATAAGGATCGCCAGGTCGGTGGGGATTGATAATCGCAGCGGCATCGGGCAGGACTTCAGGAACCTGGTGATGGTCGGTGACAATGACACGCATACCTAATTTGTTGGCACGGGCTATTTCGGCAACAGAACCGATGCCACAGTCCACAGTAATAATTAGCTGAATGCCCTCTGATGCCAACTGTTCGATGGCTTCGAGGTTCAAACCGTAGCCTTCGTCAAAACGATTGGGGATATAAACCCGCGCGCTGATGCCCAATTGTGTTAGAAACTCGTAGAGGATAGCTGAGGAAGTCACCCCATCCGCGTCATAGTCGCCATAAACAGCAATCTTGCTGCCATTTTCAACCGCCGCGTGCAAAACTTCAACAGCTTCTTTCATCCCCAGCATCTGAAAAGGATCAGGGTTGGTGGGGGAATTTCCCGAAACATAAGCCAAAGCTGCTTCATTGGTCTCAATACCCCGGTTGTAAAGCAGCTGGCGCAAGAAGGGTGAAACTTCGCTCATCTGCCGATTAATATCGGGGGGAATGAGCGGTGAAGTAATCCATCTTTTGGCTAATTGGGGTGGTCGCTTGGGCATTGTGTCATCCTGTTTTTCCTTTATTCTACCTTTTAATGGTTTCTTTTCCATGCTTAGAACAAACTTAAACGACCCCGAAAACAAAAATCCAGTATGAGCTGGATTTTGATGGATGTTTAGAAGTCGGTGGGTTTACTTTTGGTCAGCGGTCTTCGCTTTGCCAGGTTTGGCTACTTTGCGACGTTTCACCATTGGTTTTGTGTCTGGCAGGGTGCTTGCCTCGCGCTTCTTGGATGTTAGCAATGTTTGTAAATGCGCCAATGCCACCGGATCATACACGAACGCGTTACAGACATCACACGCCCAAGCGGGAAAAGCCGGCAAGGTTAATGGTTTATTGCCGTGCATAAGCACCAGACTTCTGGTGTTTCTGGAGATGCGTCCTACATAACAATTGGGGCAAATCTCTGGGTTTTCGGACTGGTTTCTATCCATCGCTATCATTATATCAATGTCTGATTATAACTGTTAGGGCTCTAAGTTCCAGGTGCAAAATCAACACTCAACCCGGGACGCGCGCTGTTTTCAATGATGTCTGGTCCGGTAAGCAGTTTAATTTCGCTTAACGGCCAATAAATGAACAGCGCTTTACCAACTACCCAATCCATATCCACAAAACCCCAGCTATGAGAATCATCAGATTGATTGCGATTATCACCCAGAACGAAAAGTTTGCCGTTTGGTACTGTCTCGGTTAGGGTATATCGCGGCATTTCTTTGATATAGGGTTCGGTTAGCGGTGTGTCATTCACGATTACCACACCCCCGCTAATCTCAATGTGATCACCCGGCAAACCGATGACGCGCTTGATGTAATCCTGATCTTCTATACCAGCGTGATGAAAAACGATGATGTCGCCACGTTTGGGTTCCCCCCATTTGTATGCCATTTTATTAACCAATAGTAAATAGCCCTGTTTAAGCGTTGGCTGCATACTCACATTAAAGACCTTTACGCGCGAGGTCAATGTATTCAATACCAAAAAAATCAAAGCTGCCAAAACGATGGTTTGAATCAGGTCTTTCCAAAAACCTTTCTTTTTCTCTTCTTCGCTTTGGGCAGACTCACTGTCATGCGGTTTTGTTTCGTTTTTTACGCCATCGTTTTCAGTTTGCTGAATGTCCATGTTGGCGCTATCTTCGTTTTCTTCAAAATTGTCTTTATTTATTTCTGTCACAATTAAATCCAATCGCTATTGCATTATGCCTAAGCATCAAAGCGCAATTATACCTTAACATGCTAAGCTTTTTTCTTACGGGAGGCGCCACGTTCTGCAGAGCTTCCCTTTTTAGGGCGATCCACCCGTTCAGTGCGTTCACGTTTTTTCAAAACAAGACGAATTGGGGTGCCCAAAAAAGGATAAACTTGCCTGATTTGATTTTCCAGATAGCGCAAGTAGGTAAAATGCCCTAATTTCGGGTCATTACAATAGAGCATGAATGTTGGTGGTTCGCTGCGTACCTGGGTGCCATAATAAATGTGGAAAGGTTTGCCCGTGCCACTGGGAGCCTGATGTTTGTCTTGCGCTTCTACCAAAATCTTGTTGAGTTGTGAGGTGCTCATTTTATAAAGGCGTTCTTTTTGCACTTCCATTACAAGCGGTAATAATTGATGAACACGTTGACCGGTCTCCGCTGAAACAAAGACAATGGGCACATAAGGCAAAAAGTTCAGTTCCTGTCTGATGCGGTTTTCGAATTCAATCGCGGTGTAACTGTCCTTTTCAATCAGATCCCACTTATTGACAGCCAGAATAACACTCTTCCAGGCATCTTTGATGAAGCCAGCAATGTGAGTATCCTGCGCGGTAATTCCACTGACCGCGTCAATAAGCAAAATGGCGATGTCACAGCGTTCAATCGACTGCATCGCGCGCAAAACTGAATATTTTTCCACACCAGGCGTAATGGATCCGCGCTTGCGAATGCCAGCTGTGTCAATTAAGGTAAATTCCTGTTCATCGAAGATAAATTTTGTGTCAATTGAATCGCGGGTTGTGCCGGGAATATTGCTGACGATCATGCGTTCTTGTCCAACAATTTTGTTTAGCAAGCTGCTTTTTCCCGCGTTGGGTTTACCTACAATGGCGACTTTAATCGACTCATCTTCACTGTCATCATCAATCGCGTGCGGAAAATGTTCCACAATCGCATCCAGTAAGTCACCAGTTCCAGTGCCATGAATAGCGGAAATCGCGTAGGGTTCTCCGAGCCCGAGAGAATAGAAATCCATTGAACCTAACCACGCTGATTTACTCTCAGCTTTGTTCGCCACCAAAAGGATGGGCGTTTCGTCCTGACCATCCACGGTTTTTTGTCGCCGTCGCAGGATATCAACAATCTCTAAATCCGCCTGAGTCACGCCTTGTTGGGCGTCAACCAAGAGGAGAATCACATCAGCTTCTGACATGGCAATTTCTGCCTGGTCGCGGATATCCCGAATGAACTCTTTTGAACCAATGGATAAAGGCTCCTGGGTGCGTTGCTTGCTGGGGTCAATGCCACCCGTATCGACAACAAAAAAATCATAACCAGCCCAGTGGCTCTCTGCCACAAGGCGATCGCGGGTTGTGCCGGGCACATCATCAATAATAGCTAATCGTTCACCAATCAGACGATTGAAGAGCGTGCTTTTGCCAACGTTAGGTCTGCCAACGAGTACTACTACGGGTTTTTGCATCATTATTCCTTGAAAATATTGTCGTTATTTAGGTCTGATAAGAACCTCAATCGAATCTGGAACAATCTGGTAATTTATGGAGTCATCCGGTAAAACAATCGTTGCATGCAGGTCATGCGTTCCAGGTCGGATATCAGTCAAATCCAACGCGACCGTCAAGTTTTGGGCGGTGAGTTCATTCAGTAAATTCATTGGACCAGTCAGATAAACATCCACAGTTGAAATATTCAAGACTGCTTCCAAACCCATGGGCGTATTCAATAGCGTAATGGGCACACCACGTATGCTTTTCGTGGTGATGGTCGGTTCGATGGTTATTTTCACAATCACTTTGATATCACCTGCCAACTTAACGCCTGGTGGCAGATTGAGGCTTACCTCTTGCTCAAAACTTTCATTTCGCCCATTGAGGTTTATTGGCTCAGTTTGAATAAGGTCTGGCAAACTATCTGTCTGATTTGGATTCTCGGCATAAATGGTTACCACCTGGGGTGTAATTTCAGTGTGGGTAATTTGATAACCAAATGCTGGCGAGCCAATCGGGATGAGTGCCAAAAATGCGTTCTTATAGCCACCCTTTTGCAAGATAGGGATAGTAACGTTAATCCGCGAGGGACTAAGCGTCAGTCCTTCAATCACGGTGCCTTGCGAATCAACTGCCTGCAGCGCCACTTGTTTGTTGACATTCCCAGTTACTGTACTCATATCGATTGTCGCCAAAACCTCACTGACTTTTGCCATCTTCGATTCAGGTCCGGTCACCTGAACCTCAGAATATTCAAGACGGGCTTTGCGCGCTTCCATCCCCATTGAAAGGTTGCCTGTTTGATTTAGTTTAATGGCGAAAGTTTGCGTGACCAGTTTTTCGAGGCTGAGGCGCACCGTTTTGGGGCTATAGTCAACTAACTTTGCTGGTTTAACATCTATTGATATGTCAGGCACCAATTCAAGCTGACCTTCTTGTAGCGCTGAGATGTTAATCGTCGCGCGAATGAGATTGATATCATTTGACAAGGCATTATGCACCGAACGTGGTGCTTTGATGGTAACCGTTACATTTCCAGCGCTTTGCTCGCTGATGGTAAATTGTGGGTTTTGCCCCAAAATTTCAATCGGTATTGGGCGGGTGTAGGTGATTTCTTCGGTAGGATCTTTTGAATTTACCGCTGAAAACCAAACGAAAAAGGAAAGCAATAAAGATGTGAGGATAATGGGCATCAATGACCAAATTTTCTTATACCATTTCATAGCGCGTTAATCCTCACCTTTTGAAGTCTCTTTTTTGAAGATATTCAGGATGCTCCGTTTGCCATCTTTTTCCTGGCTGGTCGTTTGCAGGGTTATAAAGGCGCGTAAGCTGTTACGCAATCGCTCACTGTCCAGGCGGCGAATAAGGCGACCTTGCTGGGCGATAGAAATTGTACCGGTTTCTTCCGAAACGACAACTGCGATCGCGTCGCTCACTTCGCTGATGCCTAATGCTGCCCGGTGTCTTAGGCCTAAAGAGCGTTCCACAGAGACGTATAAAACACCACTGCTCGAAAGGGGCATCACGCAGGAGGCAGCTTTGATGCGGTTATCTTCGATAATGACCGCGCCATCGTGCAAGGGCGTGTTGGGGTAAAAAATCTGCATGAGCATTTGTGGGCTAACTTCAGCGTCAATCATGACCCCGTTTTTGTAGTACTGGTCCAAATATTGTCTGCGGCGAATGACAATAAGCGCGCCATGTTTTCGCTCCGAAAGCTGCACAGCGGCATCAGAAACGGCTTGAATTGTTTTTTCGAGTTGCTCTGTTGCCCGTTGGCTGCGTTTGTTGCTGAAAATGTTTAGATGTCCTAAATTACCCATTCGTCCTAATCCACGCCGGATTTCAGGGGCGAAAATAACTGGTATGGACAGAATCAAAACCGGTGTCAGGGTAGATACCAACCACGCGAAACCCGGTAAATTGACCATTGAGGTAAGCAGGGTGATGACAATGACCACCACCAAAACACCCCGCATGAGCGTTTGCCCTTCAGTATCGCGCAGAAGATATAAGAAGACGGCAAAAATCGCTGCCACCAATAGGATGTCAACCAAACTCGCCCAGGTGAAGCGTTGCCATACAAAAAGGAAATTACTAATCAGTTCCGACATTGCTTGTTAACTTTCTCCACTATAAAGTATACCCTTTTTACGCTTGTTCAACAGGGTAAAAATGCGACAAATTTAATTTTGATGCGGATAAATTTGTGAAATTATTGTTGAAGATACGCTTGTAGCTAAGGCTGTATTTGATGGAGCGGTACAATTGGAAGAAGCCCCTGCTGACCCTTATGATGATGACAAGTCCCATAAAAACTATCCCCGCGACCAGCGCGTCTTGTGGCTCAAAGTCGGCCTGGTCGGGCTGGCGATTGTTTTTGGCATCATTTGGCTGATTATTCGCAGACGGTAAAATGGTATTAAGGGGAATGCCTCGCACGTCGCATCGCCGCCTAGGTGATTGCGGGGGAAGTAACGTGGTGATAGAGATCTAAAATGTCAAAATACATGGCACTATAATCTTAGAAAAGATAAAGTTTGAATCATATGTTTTTACCCTGAAAGCCAACTTTGATCGGTCAATCAACTTAATAGAATGATTTATTCCTTATAAATCTCATTTGTTATATTAATAAAGAATGAGTTCTGACTAACAGGTCTAATTAGAATACAAGTTAAAAGAACAACCTGTATTATATACGAAAGAAACAGGATTCTGATAGAATATGAATCATCATATTTGAGGCTTTTGTCATGGATATTATTGTTTGGATAATCATAATAGCATTTTTGGTAATAACAACTATTCTTTTTTCCATAAAGATTCGACACAATAAAGTACTTGGGTTCAAGGATTTAGTGCAACGGATGAGGAGATACAATCATTCGTATGCAATACACAAGATTGAATGAAGAAGAAAGAGAAATAATTAGCAAGGGACTTGCTCAAAACAAGTCCATACGATCAATCGCCAAGGAATTAGGGCGTAGTACCAGTACTATATCGCGAGAGATAAAGCGAAATGTAAGCAAAACAGGCTATTGGGCTTTCTCAGCAAATCAAAAAGCAAAAGCCAATGCGAGTTCCAGAAGGAAAGATAAAAGACGCTTGATGCAAAACCAAAGGCTTCGCAACTATGTGGAAGAAAAAGTGAAACAAGGCTGGTCTCCAAAAGCTATTGTCGAAAGGTTGATAATCGATTATCCTCATGACATGAGCATGCGC
>Ga0255344_1003545_pt1 | contig 16982 bp, 12 predicted proteins | sample wastewater_treat_5_FD_192414 | JGI IMG/M metagenome (GOLD analysis project Ga0255344, IMG submission 192414) | Wastewater microbial communities from Lulu Island WWTP, Vancouver, Canada - plant18 | ecosystem: Engineered > WWTP > Wastewater > Unclassified | place: Canada: Vancouver, British... | reverse complement strand
ACAGGCGGAAAGGTCGGCATCATCGAGTACAAACCGGCAGAACTCCTCCATCGTGCGGAGGGCTTCTCTGGCCCGGTTAAAGTTGGCATCCAGAATGCGATAGGTTTTTCTTTCCATGGGACTATGGGCTGATTATAAAGGCGGCGGCGGAGGGAGAACAGCGAAAAATCGGGTGCGGCCGCTAACCGGCAAGAAGATGCTGGAGCAGGATTTTCAAACCAATGCCGATAAGGATGAGACCGCCGGCCAGTTCCAGCCCGCTTTCGAAGAATCGGCCGATTCGGCTGCCGATTTCCCAGCCGGCAAGCGAGATTAGAAAGGTAATCGTACCGATCATAAGTACAGCGATAAAAAGGTGGGGGGTAAGCAGGTACAAGGTGAGGCCGACAGCCAAGGCATCGATGCTGGTGGCGATGCTTAAGGCAAGGAGGGTGAGCAAATTGGAGGGGTCGGCGGGTTTGTCCTCAACATTTTTTATCTTGAAAGACGCTAAGGCCATTTTGCCGCCGATAAGCAGCAGCAGCCCGAAGGCCAGCCAATGGTCGAAGGGCTTGATGATTGGCTCGAGACCTTTGCCTGCCCAGGAGCCGAACAGGGGCATAATGGCCTGAAATAGGCCGAAGAAGAGTGCCATTCGGATGCCCCGGCTGATAGGAAGCTGTTTGAAGACGGAGCCGCTGACGATGGAGACGGCAAAGGCATCCATCGCAAGGCCGATGCCGATTCCGCTGATGAGGATGCATTCAAGCCAATTCAATTGCGGACTCCCGGGGTTTGTGTTAGTGGAGATTTTTCGGTGTTATCAGGCGATTCCGGAGTTTGCGGGACAATGTCAAAGACGGCGATTTCCGGCGGGGCTAAAAAGCGGACCCGCGGCGCCCAGCCGCCGGTCATGCCGATGCCTCGATTGACATAAATAAGGAAATGGTCTTTGCGATAGAGGCCGGCTTCATATTTTTTCAGATGGCGCGACTGGGTAATCAATGCTCCATAAAAGGGCAGGGCAATCTGGCCGCCGTGCGTATGGCCGCAAAGGTATAAATCGACAGGGATTGACTGGAGATAATCCGTCAGGTCGGTTTTGTGAAAGAGCAGGATATTGAAACGGTCGGGCTGGAGGGATTGAAGTGCCTGCCGGCTGCGGGGCCCAGAGGCGTCATTAATCCCGCACAAACCGATGGATTCGCCGTTTTTTTCGATGACAACGCTGTCCAAAGACAGTTCGACAAAGCCGGTATTTTTAAAAAGAGGGAGGTCTTTGGCGAGCCGGTTGTCCACATTGCCGCGGACGGCGAATTTGCCGAGGGCTGCCTGCATCGCCCGCAGGGTTTGCTGGAGGCGGGGCAGGGCGGAAGGATGGTTGAGGGCATCACCGGTAAACACGATAAGGTCGGGCTGGAGACGGTTGATTTCCTCCGGCAGGCGGGGTTCCAGCCGGGCTTTTTTGTCGCAGTGGAGGTCTGAAATCTGAACGATTCGGAAGGAGACGGCCGTCAGTTTGGGGGTTGGAATCGTGATGCGGCTGATTTGAAGCCGGTAAGGTTCAAAGAAGTATCCCCAGATAAGGCAGGCAAGTTCGACAACCGCAAGAAGATGAAGAACAGCGATGCGTTTGGGAGTAAAGAGTTTGGGGGGACGGTGCCGGCGGATTTTGCAGACCAGCAGGAAGCCCTCCAGAATGAAGATGGAGGCGGCTATGAGTGCAAAAAGTGCGGCTGGAAGATAGCAGACAAGGAAGTATTGAATAGTCATGGCTGAAAGTCCATCATACAGGAGCCGGTGAAATCATCGGGCAGCGGCTGGTTCGGTTTCAGGACAAGAAATTCATCGGGGCGCCAATCGCCTTGAAGGAGTCGCAAAAGCCACGCAGGGCTGCCTTTGACTTCGGCAAAATCCCAGCCGAGGTAGGCCGCGGCTTCCCTGGTGAATTGTCGGCCGCGGCTGCTGTCGGGAAGGTTCCAGTCGATAAAGACGGCCTGTTTGTATTTTTTTCGCCAGCCGTGCTCGATGTCGAGAAGATAATCGGCATTGTCCGGCCCATATTTGGAGATGTATTCGTCGGCCAGCCGCTGGTCGTATTCCCGGCAGGGCATGTTGGCTTCCTGGACCCAGCCGACGCTGTAAAAGTAAGTTCCGGGATAGGCGTTGACAAATTGCTCGTGGGCGCGGCGGGAGCCGAAAAGCAGACTGATGCAGTCGTGGGCCCGCGGAATGACCAGCGGAAGAGGGCATCGCAGTCCGGCAAGGCCGCCGCCGCACAAGCCGTAGGCAAGGAGGACAGCGTCATAGGAGCAAAGTGTATCGAGTTTGTCCTGAAGTTGGCTTCGGAGTTTTGCGGGGGTGTTGTGGAGTCCCTGCGGCATCCACTGGAGTTCAACCGCGTGCTTGGGCGGATGCTCAGCAAGGAGAAACTCAATTTCAGGTTTTAATGCTTTACAGGCAATCAGACAGTAATGGGCCATAATGTGGGGGATTGTACAGAAAAATTGCATTTTTGGAAAGGATTTCAGACGGGAAAAGGGGATAAAAAAACCGCCTGCGGAGAAGGAGGACCAGGCCGGGGAGGCCTGGCAGGGCTAACCGCAGGCGGCAGAAGGAGCATCTTTAGTATCCTTATTATCTCACAGGTGAAGGTTTTTGTCAAGGGAGGTTTGAAGAATAAAGCAAAAATTAAAGAAGCAAAGCAAATATACAAGACCATTCCCGTCTTGTACTTGAGATTTGTTTTAACGGTCCCTTCGTGCGAAAACTTCGCGTGTATGACCGGCCCGGCCGTTGACACGCTGCTTGCTCCGCTCGCAGTGTCCGACCTCCGCATCCAGCAGTTAGTCGAGCGTCTCCTCGACTGTGCTGCGAACCATCGAGTCCAGATGCGAATGAATCTGGGCTGCGTCAATTTTGATCACGCTATTCAGGTTTTTTCCCGCTTCAACCGATGCTTCTTTGCTGCTCATAATAGGCCCTTTCTCTGTTCCAATGGTTTGGTTTGTTTTCACTCTTCCATCGACCAGAACGAGGGCTTTTCTTTTAGGCCCGATAATAATGTGCGAAAGATAGTGTACGTTATCTCTGTTGACCGATAGGTCGCAGGTTCGGGCTTTTTCCGAAAGTAACATTAATTCATAATCGCCGTTTTTAAGCCAAAATAACCGATTTTTTACCTTTTAAAAGTGCGAAAGCTAACGAATAGAAAGGCTGCATAAACAGAAAAAATACTTTTATCACCTCTCCTCCGAAGCCTTTGGGCTATAATGTTAGGAATAAGAAATGGCGTAGGTACGAAAAAGCAATTTGCGGTTGACACTATGCGACATATTTAATTATGACTCGCGAAGGTAGAAAGCAATGCTTGTGACAAAGAATTTCAATGTAGGCTCTGGCAATAATTTTGCTAATCCACGGATATCAGACTGATTCATCGTCGAAGCAACCTACGCCATTTATTTTCTACGCCATTTATTTTTCGAAAAAAGAAAAAAATTACTGATGGATGTTAATAAGAAGAACCAGATATAGAACAAAGGCCAGATATATAAACTCAAGTCTGAGAATTTTATATAAGGAACAAGCTTTAAGTATAAATAGGTGCTTCCCATCAAATAGGCCGTCATCAAGAAAGACTCCGCCAGAGAATTTAACAGATTGCATACGAGGCTCCTTTTTGTCAGAAATAACAAGGGACATTCCCTCGATATTATTGTAGCAGAATAAGACAACAAACAAATACACATAACGAGAAACGAGCCGATTCCGCTTGGGGGATATGTCATACCTAAGATTTTGAAAAAACCGTTTGCAAGATATAACAGACAAGGCAAAGCCAGCCCAACTAAAACGCCCATTCCTATAAAATGTCGATATATTATTTTCATGAATCCTCTATATAAACGATTTGCCTACTCTTACCATCCATAGTACACAGATTCAATCAGAGCATTTGTCGCCAGCACATGTCCAGCATTTCTTTTAAACATTTTTTCTATTGAACGCCCTCCTATATCTGCTATAGGACCGGCAACAAGAGTAAAAGCCATATCAGCTAAAATTTTAGTGCCACCACTAGATATAAAAGCTTCATAACCAGGATTAAAATATCCCGCAGTTCCTCCCGCCAGTGCTCCCAATATTGCGCCAGAAACGCCGCTTGCCAAAATTTTAAAAGGATCCAGATTGTCAAGACCACCCATAGGCAACTGTGTTATAATCTCCCTAAAGACACCGATCACAAAACCTGTATTTAAACCCACAAATGCTCTAATAGACATAGTTGCCAAAACATCCCCCAGGGATCCCGGAAGCTCCCCCGTAAAATCGACCAAGTTCGCTGGATTGTTCCAACAGTACAGATATTTATGAAGGGTAATCGGCTCAGTAACTTTACCAAAGGCAGGATCGCGTGAGATAAACCGCATCAACTGCGGGTCGTACATGCGGGCGCGGAGGTAGTACTGGCCGATCTCTGCATCGTACCACTGGCCGGTGAAGCGGAAGGGATTGTCCGCCTCGCCTGCGTCATCATAGCATCGCCCGGCATCAAACTGTCCAAACGGCGTATAGCCGTAACTGTGGGCAATCTCGAGTGCGGTGGTCAATGCATGATAATCCAGTACCTGCCGCACGCTGCCCAGCCGGTCGTGTACGTAAAAATAGGTCTTATTCACGTTGGCCGGGTCCGCATGATCCTTCTGGGCCAAGATCTGGCCGTCGGCATAGAAATATGATTTTTTCACAGAGCTGTCGGCGGTGTCGATTTCACATAGTATTGTAGGCAGATTGCCCGAAATGTCAACAATATATTTGCGGGTAGTCGTATTCTGGCCGTCGGAGGTCTGCTTCCAGACTCGGTTGCCCATCGGATCATATTTTACATGGATCGAATCACTGCCGCTTGCGGCGGTGCGCAGTTTGCCATCCCAGTTCCAGGTAAAGTTTGCAGTCAGTCCGGTTGTAAGCTGTCCGTTGCCGTCCCAATCCAGTCCTGAAGCGCCCACACTGGTCATCCGATCGCCGTTATACCCATAGGAAGTATTCTGCTGGTCAATGGCCTTCGTGTTGATATTACCATCCAGACTGTAATCAAATTCATGCAGATGTGCCGGGTCCCAACCTCCGTTCCAGTTATAGGCTTGCCATGCCAGAAGTTCACTTCGCATATTGTAGGCATAGTCATAACGGTGTGAAACTTCGCTCTGTCCCGGAATGTACATCGTTTCCTGGGCATGCCGAAGCCGGCCAAGGCCGTCTATATCTCCTGCATTGGCCGCGTTAAATGCATAGTCAATGACAGACGAATTAGGCACAGAGGCAACAATAGAGGTCAGGAAGTTGTCCGCATTCGAGATGTACTGGATAGGATAGAAATTGCCGCCTTCAGATCGATCCAAATAATAATTTAACTCCTGGCGATTACCGTTGGCATCATACTCCAGCCCGGCCAATATGCGCATCTGTGGATTCTCTATATCGTTGGCATCGACCTGCCGCAGCCGCCCGGCCAGGTCATAGGAATACTGGACCGTATAAATACTCTCTTCTTCAGGATCTTTAACGTCGATGGATGTAATGCGATTATAAGTGGAATTGTAATCATACTGAATGGTATAGCCATCCGAGTCTGTGTATGAAATCGGGGTTTCCGCATTCGAATCATACACAAATGCATATTCAGAACCTATACCACCCGGCCGGTCATTAGAATTACGGTGGTCGATTATTTTTTTAATATTTCCATATGTTCCAAAAATACGGGGCGTATATTCATATTCCAGGTATCCCCCTGTATCCGGATAGGTAATTTTACTGACTTTTCCAAAATCATCATATTCATATAAAATCCCCGGAACCTGTTTGATGCCATCCTGCCAGACAGCTTTCTCTTTAAGCAGGCCGTTGAACTTGGACCGTCCCAGAGCATCGTTCTGCGGATAATCATAATAAACATATTCTTCATAATCACCGGAGGGGTAAGTAATAAGGGTCGGCTTGCCGTGATAACTTAGCCGGATACCTGTCCTTTTCCCTGCGGCATCTTCTATTACAATATGATAACCGCTTGGGTCGGCCGCTACTCTTTCAAGACTGCCATCATCGGAATATTCATAGGCGGTTACTGCCATCGTATCCGCTTGCGGATCATCCATTTGGTTATTCTCGTTTGTATCTTCAATGATTTGCCGAACCTCTTGGATGCGGCCTTGTTATGGGGGGCGCAGCTGGCGTATTTGCGTTCGTATGGAATTCAGCCCGCTTATATTGAGCTGTTTAATGAGCCGGAAGGAACATGGAACTGTCGGGTGCCGCCGGAGCAATACAACGATGTGCTCAAACGGGTTAGGCAGGAACTGGATGTGCGAGGAATGGAACAGATCCAGATTGTCGGGCCGGGTTTGGCTTATCTGGACCATGATGGCGGCGGGATGCAATGGATAGGAGCGCTTGATGAGGCGGCTGTTGCTTCGTTGGGAGCTTTTTCGACTCATGCATGGGATGAAACATTTTATCAAGGGTGTGAACCGAAACTGCTCCGACAGAAATGGCAGCCGTTTTTTTCGGCTGTTCGTCTGAAAGATGAAACAGGAATGAAACCAATTTTCATAACGGAATATATGTCAGGCAGCAGCACCTTTCACGGCATTTCTTATCCGTCACCGGCGTCAAACTATACTTTTTCCGCTTCGGATACAGTTCCCTTTGCCATCCGGGTGTTTGAAAATACCCTTTCGCTGCTTAATGGAGGGGCCTCTGCCTTGCTTTTGTGGGAGGCATCCGACCAAAGTTGGTCGGATTCGGGCTGGGGGCTTCAGCGTCGGTCCGCAGAGGGCAGCGTCAAACGTCCCGCTTATTGCGCTCTCAAAGTTTTGGCGGATCTTGTGCCGCCGGGCTCTGAGGTTCTGGCCGCTGCTCCGCAGGAAGAAGAGGGGATTTATTGTGCTGCTTTGAAGCATGAGACAGGTCTTGTTTTGGCAGCTGTTAATGGGACTGATTTTGTTCAAAGCAAAACTGTGCGTCTGGACAGTTCCCGACGGAAGGAATTGGTTTGTGCTTTTTCCTATTCGGCAGAAGGAATCGGCAATGGAGAGAGTTGTTTTGCCTTAACAGAACCGAATGAGATTTTGCTGACACTTCCGTCTGATACGGCCTTGGGGTTGGCTTTTGAGTTTTCAGATAATCCGCCTCAGAAAGTTCTTGAATGGAAGTTTGAAGGAACGTTGAAAGACAGCAGCGGCTGGGGGAACCATGCCACAAAGACTCTGGGGGGATTCGGCTTTGGCCGAGGGCGGTTCGGACAGGCCCTTGTTTTGGATGGAACGGATTTGCTGATTGAGTTGACGGGGGGAGTCAATCTGCCTTTGGGGGCGGAGGAGGATTGGTCGATGAATTTATGGGTCTGTCCAGAACACAATCTCTCTGCGGGCGGAGACTATCATGCCTTGGCCCTGGCGGCCTTTGGTGCAAACAGCTGGTCGAAGAACGGCAACGGCCGGAGCATCGGCAATTGGGGATGGGGCAAAGGGATCAGTTTTTACAGCACGACGATGATTCCCACTTATTCAAATGTGCCCTATGATGCAGGGGTATGGCAGATGATTACGCTTACTTATTTGCATGATCTCTGGCAGGAGCAGGGCGCCTCTACGGCGGGGGAGGCCTTAAAAATCTACAAAAACGGCACACGGATTGCCTCTTTTAATCCTCAAGGGCGATATTATACCGGCGGTTTTCGAACGGCTGACAATCTGGTTTCGATTCTGCCGACGATTCCGGACCAGGCGCCGCTGCGTTTTGTTGGGAAATTAGATGAGTTTACGATTTGGCAAGGAGTGCTGCTGCCGGCTCAAATTCTCGGAATGGCCTCCCGTCAATTCCCTCCGGGAGATTTATCCGCTGACAGTGCAGTAAATCTGGCTGATTTGGAGGTTTTAAGCGGTTTCTGGCTTCAGGAAGGACCGGATTGTATAGCCGATTTGAATAATGATGGGATTGTGAATCTGGCGGATTTTGCCGTGTGGAGTGTGCAGGTTAAGAGTCCTTAATCGTTTAGTAACCTTTTTTGGAGGAAAGAAGATGAAGAAGTATGTGATTGGAATGATGCTGTTTAGTTTTGTCGGGCTGGCGAATGCTGTTTTTGAGACGGTGGTGGATGACTTCGAAGGGTATGCTGACAGCGCTGCCCTGCGATCTGTCTGGGTGGTCAATCAAAACTCCAATCTGACCAGTGAAACTCTGGAGACGATGCTGAACGGCCAGTGTATGCTGCTTCAAAACAGCTCGAGCTCGCCGTATTATGCTCAGACGAAGCTTGCTTTGCCGGGGGCGGTGCACAATGTTCACGGAGTGAACCTTACCTATCCGGGCTACTTCCAGATTAAGATGACCTTTGCTATTCCTTATAGTGATGGAGTAGCCCCGTGGGGGACGTTGGGAGGCACGGGAGGAGATGTCTATCTGAGCATGTATGATTGCTGGGGACAGAAGGTTTTCGGAGCCAGCTACCCGGGTGATGTAACAGCCAGCGGTACAGGATGGCCTAATGGGATTGTCTGGGAGATGGATTTTTCCGCTTATACGGTCACTGGAATGAATCTTGAGAATGTTGAACACATTACAGTCGGCTATGACAAGACCTATTGGGGTACGGGGGCCCTTTTTGTTGATGATATTATTCTTGTAGGGGTTCCAGAACCGGCCAGTCTGCTGGTGCTGAGTTTGGGAGGTCTGGTGTCGCTGCGTCGCCGTCGTTAAAAGAGTCCGTTTTGTTTTGTCGGGATGGATCCCGCCGCCGTAAAAAGCCATCTCAATGAAGAGATGGCTTTTTTATTGGCCTGGTTCCGGCGGATGCTGCCTTTGGACTTAAGGCAGGGGGGCGACGATAGGCCAGCCGTCTTTCCATTCCATTGTGGAGATTTTTAATTCGGATTTGCCGGTTTGGCCGTGGTAGGCATGAAAAACCAGATAGTCCTGGTCTCCTTCGCGAAATACGGCACAATGTCCCGGCCCTTTCCAGTTCTCGCGAACCTGCGACCTAGCGGTTAACAGCCATTGCGATCTACCTCGGTTCCAAACCTGGGCAAAAAGTCGTAAGCCCTTTGCCCCAAAGGATATAACTGTGGGTAGGGGGGGCAAGGGCTTTCTTGCGTTCATTGTATTTGTTGCACCCGATTGCACCCCATTGCACTCATTGCGAGTATTATACCGGTTTTAAAGAGTATCTACTTGTGGGGGAAACCAGTCCAGATTGGTGTAATTTGGGGGGTAGACAAGAACCACACATTTATCATGGTTAATCCTTAGATGTCTTTTTACTCAAAATCGTGTTCGATTCTGTATGGCTGCTTCTTTCAAGTAAGGGTTAACATTGTAGATTTTGGGGGTGTTGTATTCAATATTCCTCCGGAACAGCCGCTTTTTCATTCTTCAACTGGGAAAGGGACACCTTCGAACAATGTAGTCGCATATTTTTTGCAAATTCTATAAAAATAAGGTTAATGATTCAGATTTACAGGATGTTTCATCAGTGTACAGGTGTGTTTATGGATAGAAGGATGAAAAACAGTGAAAAAGATGTTTCCGAGACCTTTTTGGAGGTGTTTTTGCCCAATCAAAAACGAATTCTTTCCTTCATCCTTTGTTATATCCCCAATCGTGCGGATGCCGATGATGTTTTTCAGAACACGACCTCGGTACTCTGGAAGAAATTTGACCAATATACGGCCGGCACAGATTTCATTGCATGGAGTACTGTCATTGCTCGTTACGAAGTCATGTCCTACTACAAGAAGAAAAAAAGAGACGGCAAAATTCATTTTGATGAACAAATGCAGCGAATCATTGATGCTGACATGGAAACGGTGAATAGTCAATTTGACAACCGAATTGATGCTCTTCGAAAATGCCTTAAGAAATTAATCTCTGATGAAATTCAAATATTGAAGATGCGGTATGAGCAGGATTTATCATTTGCAAAAATAGCTGACCGTTTAAGTATTTCTTCTACAGCCGCTTTTAAGAAGGTTTCTAAGATTCATAGCCGTCTTATTCAATGTATTCGGCAACGTGTCGTTTTGGAGAAGGAGCATGAATAAGAAAGAGCCGCACTTTGTCGACCAACTCACAAATCTTTTTGTCTTATCGATGGATGGCACGATCAGTGAGGAGCAATTTAGGATATTGACAAACATATTAAAGACAAACACGGCTGCGCGAGAGTTTTTTTACGACTTTATTGCTTCGTATATTGGTCTAGATCAGTTAGGGATTCTGTCTGAGCAAAATGAGGAACAGGAAAACTGGTCCAGCCAGCAAATCTGGGATGAACTTTTAAAAATTGAGAAAACAGCTCCTGAGGTTGAAATTCCTGCGGCCCCAAAAGAACCTGAAGAGGATAAGAAACCTACTGAAAACAAAAAGGTTCATCCCAAAGTTAGCAAATTTTCGGTTTTTTCCTTGGTACTGTCCTCGGCGGCGCTGCTTTTTGTAATTGTGTATGCTCATTTTGTTTCCATGCGGCGCGGAATCGAGACGGCTACCTTGACTGACAGCATGAATGCAAAATGGGCAGACATTGCCTCCCCCGTGGAAAAGGGGACCCGGCTGGTAACCGGAGAAAAGCGGTGGCTGCTGCGGGAAGGATACGCGGAGTTGCTGTTTGATAATCAGGCACGGGTTGTCCTGGAAGGTCCCGCAGAATTTAAGATTCTTGCCGAAGATCGGATAGGTTTGACCTTCGGGAAGGTCTATGCAACAGTCCCGAAAAATGCGATCGGATTTTCCGTGTATACCCCGATTGCGAAAATCATCGATATGGGGACCGAGTTTGGAGTAGAGGCCGATTTGGGGGGCAATACCCAACTGCATGTTTTTGAAGGCAGAACGGTCCTCCTGGTTGGTCAGAATGATCATACGGTCAATGTAAAAGTCAGTGCGGGTCAGGCCCGGAATGCCTCCGGCAGCACCCAGACCATAACGGAGATTCCTTTGCATGAGAACTATTTTGTCCGCACCTTTGATTCGACTCAAAATATTGTCTGGAGGCAGCCTCTGTTGCTTGATCTGGCGGATATCGTCAGAAATGGAAACGGTCTGGGAACCGGCAACTCGCAAATGCGTTTGAATTACATAAAGGGATTCACGACCGAGCACCGCGGGGGAGAAACTCTTATTGCAAAAAACTACCTTCCCATTAAAAGCCATCCCTTCATTGACGGCATTTTCATACCGAACGGCAGAACGGTTGTGAGCAGCCGCGGTGATGTATTTGAAGATTTCCTGATAACAAGCGGGGTTCATTGTGCGGATTTGTTCGGCAATCCGCCTCCGGGAATGTATTATCTCGATGCACAGCAGCGGACAGTTCAGTTTGACGGTCAGGAGTACAGTGAGCGGGGGAAATCGTGCATCTTTATGCCGGGTTCGAATCACGGGATTACCTTCGATCTGGATGCGATTCGCCGCCACTATAATCTCAAGATAGATCGCTTTACATCTCGGGTTGGGCTTGCTGATTTTGATAACAAACGGTGTAATGCAAACTTTTATGTGCTGGTAGACGGCCAACTGCGTTATTCGCTTCTGGGGTATAGCCAAAAGGGGGTCCTGAACGATGTTTCGGTCAAACTCGAAGATACGGATCGTTTCCTGACACTGGCAACATCGGAGAATGTCGATCAAATCGATTACATGGCAAATAGTACGCTTCGTGAGAATTTTTGCGTTTTTGCCGAACCGGTTCTTGTGTTGAAAAGGATTGACAGCATGCAGCGCTGAACGCGATTGGTAAAAAAGGGTTCAGGACCAGCAGTAATAGTTAGTCAAGCATGACATTGTCATGCCTAAGAATATACGATCGGGTTGTTGAGGGTAACAGAACTATGGTTAAGCGGAGGTGAGAGAATGATCAATAGTACAGTAGCGTTTTGATGGGTATGGCGGTTTCCCGAGAACGAACTGCCGCGGGTTATGAGTGTTGTTTGAATTGAAGTGAAAAAAATTCGGAGGACTTTGTATGAGACCATTAGTTATGATCACTGTTTTTATTGGACTGTTATCGTCCGGGGTTATTGGTGAAACGATTATTGTCGATGATCACTTTGATGACAATGTGGTCGATACCAACACCAAGGGCATTGGTACGGGATTCAATTACTGGGACATTGGATGGAGTGCCACCGTTACGGAAGCGGATTCAAAAGTGACCCTTAGCGGTCCGGTTCACGGCGGGTCCCGATGTTCGACAACCTCCAAGGAAGGGGCTGCCATGGGGACTGATATCTCTCGTTTTGAGTTTCGGGGGGTCAGCTTTGCTGTGGGCAATTCAGGCACTGGATCTACGGCTCGGAATTGTATCGGTGTCAAGCAAGGTAATGAAGCCTGGGACTACGACGCAGGGTTGCCGACCGGTTTCTGGATTCAGTTTGAAAACACTTCGCTCACGACATCAGACGGTACCGGCGGATGGAACGGGACCTCTGTTTTGTTTTATGAAGCCGGTGACAATACCAAAACCATATTGGCGACGTGGAAATTTGATACATTGAACTGGGATTCCGGAACACGGAACTTGGCGCCGGTACTGGACATTACGCTGGATCTGAAAGCCGATGGTTATTCGCTGACCATTGAGGGCGATACGATCACCCTTCTGTCGGGTTCGCTGTCCGGCACATTTGCGGCTGCTGGAATCACGAACGAATTGACCGCGGGTTATGCGACTGCTTATATCCAATCGGAAAACCCCGGTATCAACATTTCGATTGATCGAATTGTGATCAAAGAGGGTGTAACGCTGTGGGGCCCGTATGCTCCGGCGGTTCTTCCTGAGAATTCCGACGGTTCAGTCGGCGTGCTCCTTTCCGATGAGAAAGCACAAATAACACTAAGTTGGATGGCCGGCCCCGATCCGGATGAAGAGAGAGGATATCCCGTGAACCCGGATATTCTGGGACATTTCATTTTCCTTTCCAAGGGCAATCCTAACGACGACCCCAATGTTCATTTGCTTGATTATGTCCCGCAGGTTCACGCGGCCGATCCGTACGAGACCAATCCGTACAATGAGTATGGGCCGATTGTGTTATCCCAGGGAATGGTTTACTACTGGCAGATCGTGGAGCACATCAAGAATCCTGAAACGGAAGAAGGTTATCCTTTGGGCGATCCCAATAATATCTCCGGCTCTGTCTGGAGGTTTACGACGATTGGGGTGTCGCCTCAATTTTTGACGCAGCCGAAAAGCATGTATGTCGATGCGGAGGGCAACGCTTCGTTCAGCGTGACGACCAGTGCTACCGCCACCCATTACCGCTGGTTCAAAGTAGGCGATCCGGAGGATATTGCCTTAACCGACGGCGGTCCGTATTCCGGCACCCAAACGGATACCCTGACCATCACCGGCGCTACACTTGCCGAAGAGGGGCAGTACTACTGCATCGCTTACAACGGTGATCCGGATGAGGGGGGGACTCCGTCCCAGCCTTCCGAGGTTGCCTGGTTATGGATTCCGCGTCTGCTCATTCACTATCCGCTGGATACGATTGAGGTAAATGAGGACATTCAGACGACTCCGGATACGGCAAGCAGATTTGATATGACGCTGATGAATACAAGTGCCGAGGGCACTTTGCCAAGTTTGGTCGATGGTGTGCCTGAGCTTGGCGGTTATGGCTTGTTCTTCAACAACAGCGATAGAAACGACCCGAACAACGCATGGGGTCAGTACGCAACAGCCGGTGCTGTGAAGATGGAAGAAATGGGCAATGCTTTGACGATTTCTTTCTGGGTACGGTGGGTTGGAAACAACGGCGACTGGCAGGGCATCATCAACCGCCGCGGCTCCTGGAACAATGCTGATATGATGTGGCGAATTGACAAGGACCCGACCTCAGGCGAGATCAGCTTTGAGCGGGAAGGCGGGGCCGGCCGAGTGGCGACCACGCTGGTTGAGGACGAGTGGCATCATATTACAGTGACCTACGATGCAGCCTCCTTAACAACCCGAATGTACAACAATGGTACGTTGGTTGCGACGGGCAGCGGATTTACGTACGGAACCGGTGTCAATTCGGGCTTCAAATTGGGCTGCAACAACGATAACGGCAGCGAGTTTTTCTACGGCGTTCTTGATGATGTTAAAGTGTATAACTATGCCCGTACGACCGAGCAGATCGCGCAGGATTATCTGGCGGTTCGCGGCGGCTGGGTCTGTAACTATGAGTTGTATGACCTGCCGTATGATTTTAATAATGACTGCATAGTCGACCTGGCTGATTTTGCAATATTTGCAGAAAAATGGCTGGACAGCTATCGCATCTATCCTGATTAAGGATTCATGCGGCATGAAGCAGAAAGCGGTTTCCGGGTATCTGATGAGGTACCCGGAAACCTGGTTTGGAGAGTGTTTGCAAGCCGCAAACGTGAAGTTTACGTGAAGTGTGTACGTTGCGGAGAGTGCTGGTGTAAAAGGATTTTGTGAATATGGCAAATTGTTTTGTAAGCCATGAATTTAACTTTAATGTGGAGGATGGAAAGATGAAAAGCGTATTGGTAATTGCAGCAGTCATGGGGATGTTGTCGCCTGCTGTCCTGGGCGTAACGATTGTGGATGATCACTTTGATGATGGTAATGTCGGAACCAACACCAATGGCATCGGCACAGGATTTAATGCGGGGACCTGGAGCGACGGCAGCGCCATCGTAGAATCCGGGACAATTGTAACCCTCCAAAACTCACAAGTCGCCTGGGCTCGAGCGGCAATTACATCCAAAGAAGGAGCCGCCATCGGGTCCGGTATCACTCGTTTTGAGTTTCGGGGAGTCAGCTTTTTGCAGAGTCCGGATGGCTGGGACTGGGGCGGAAGCACAGACCGCCTTGCTATCGGCGTCAAGAATACTGATGCTGCCACGGAGTACGACGCAGGTTTATGGCCAGGTTTCTATATTCAGTTTGAAAGCGATAGCATGGAAACCGGCCAAAATTCTCAATTTAACGGGATTTCCACTTTATTTTACCGATCTGTCAGCGGCGTCAATACCAAGCTGGCCACTTGGAGCTTTGACACACTGAACTGGGATGATTGGGCAAATTTTGCCGCCACCGCGAACTTTTCGCCGGTTCTGAACCTGATCCTGGACATCAGTTCAACCAGTTACTCCCTGACCATTGAGGGCGATACGATTACTCTCCTATCGGGTTCATTAGCCGACACATTTGAATCGTCGGGAGTTATAAACGAATTAACCACGGGCCATGCCTTCGCTTATGCACAGACGGAAAATCCCAGCCTGTATACGTCGGTTGATCAAATTGTCATTACATCGATTCCGGAGCCGGCCACACTGGTATTACTGGGCCTTGGCGGTTTGCTGCTTCGCAGAAAGAAATAGAGGGTTTTTAACAAAGGGTAATATGGAATTCAGATGGTGGGGCCGGTTTAATACCGGCCCTGCCATTAGAGATTTTTATAGGGGGATGGAGCCAAGCTGATTGGATCTTACAGGAAAATCCCGGTTCGTAATTGTAATGCTTTGACAGATAAGGGAAAAAATTCTTATAAACGATGAATGTTACGGGGGGGTAAGTAAATGTCCGGATTTCTGAAACAATTAACAGGAAGATTTGCTTTTATTCTGTTATTAACAATGATTTCGTTCGTCCAAGGGCGGCCTGCGGATTTAAGTCATTGGGGATTGTGGTATGATGAACCGGCAGGCAGCGACTGGACGGCGGCATTGCCGATCGGTAACGGCCGGTTGGGCGGTATGATTTTCGGCAATGTTGTCAACGATCGAATTCAACTAAACGAAGATACCTTGTGGACCGGACAACCCAACGATCCATCCCGCCCGACGGCCAAGAATTATCTTGCCCAGGTACGCAATGAAATATTTTATGGCGACCGCGATACGGCTCAATCTATTTATGATAATAACATGATGGGTACACATCATGGTCAGGCATACCAGACAGTCGGTAATTTATATCTTAATTTTGCCGGACACAGTTCCTACTCCGATTATACGCGTCAACTGGACCTGGATACGGCCGTTGCCAGAACACGCTATACCTCCGGGGGCGTGACGTACACGCGGGAGTATTTCGCCAGCCCGGTCGATCAACTGGTCATCATCCACATTACGGCCGACCAGGAAGGAAGTATCTCCTTTACCGCTTCAATGGATACGCCGATGAGTGCTTCGGTAACAGCCGCAGCGCCGAATGTTTTGCGCATGACGGGAACGAACCGCTCTCATGAAGGGGTTCCCGCCGGAATGAATTATGAATGCCGCGTGAAGATTCTTAACGAAGGCGGCCGCTTGAATGTGAACAGCCAGACACTTTCCGTCAATGCAGCGAACGCCGTAACTATACAAATCGCGATGGCAACCAATTTTGTCAGTTATGATGATGTAAGCGCCAGTCCCGCTGCTCGAAACGACGAGACGTTCGCTGCCGCCGCAAGCCGCACTTATACACAGATGCTGGAGGAGCATATTGCGGCCCATCAGGAATTGTTCAGGCGGGTTTCCATCGATCTGGGGCACACGGAGAATGAGGTCCAAACAACAGACCTTCGTCGGAATGCATTTGCCGCGGGGAATGACCCGGATTTTGCAGCGCTGTACTTTCAGTACGGACGCTATCTGCTGATATCCAGTTCACGTCCCGGTACTCAGCCGGCGAACTTGCAGGGTATCTGGAATGACGGCCTGTATCCGTCATGGGACAGTAAATATACAACCAACATCAATTTTGAGATGAATTACTGGCCGGCAGAGGTGACGAATTTATCCGAACTGGCCGAACCGCTGATTCAATTCGCTAAAGACGTCGCGACGACCGGGGCAATTACCGCGAGTAACCACTATCATTGCCGTGGGTGGGTGATGCACCATAATAGCGATATCTGGCGAATGACAACGCCGGTGGACGCAGCTCAGTACGGTGCCTGGCCGACAGGCGGCGGTTGGCTGACGCTGCATCTGTGGGA
>Ga0255344_1003544_pt1 | contig 16983 bp, 9 predicted proteins | sample wastewater_treat_5_FD_192414 | JGI IMG/M metagenome (GOLD analysis project Ga0255344, IMG submission 192414) | Wastewater microbial communities from Lulu Island WWTP, Vancouver, Canada - plant18 | ecosystem: Engineered > WWTP > Wastewater > Unclassified | place: Canada: Vancouver, British... | reverse complement strand
AAAATGTGTTAATAACCAGAATAACTCTGCGAGTTATTTCCGGTTATGTAACACTGTATTACATTATCATAATAATATAACTTATATTTGTTAACATGTGGTCTGATAGAAGGGAGTAGTTAATAGAGCTTTGTATAATAGATCATAAGTTATACCTTAAATCAGATCAATCGTCTTGCACAGAGTTTACAGCAGCAAAATCAGTTTCGTTTGTTCTTAAACTCAATGGCATATATATTTATGCACAACTTGCAAAAGAAGGTATTGAAAGGAAATGGGTATTCCAATGCAACTATGAAAACAATCCCACTCAAAATCATTAAAATGGCTACATGGGTTAAAGAAATAAAAACGAAAATTAAGTTACCACAGTTTTGTCCTACTAAAGAAGAATAGATCAAAGGTTATAAAATGCTGATCATGCTTCAAACTTACACATTTCGAATCACAGCACTCCAATCATATATTCCAAATATCAATTTCATCATATACAGGGGGGAGGTATGCTCTTGAGAGAAATTTTCAGCTCAAAAAGAACACTCCCAGAGAAAAAATCAGTATTAAGTCCATAATAAAAAAAAATCATCCACAAAAGCAAATCAAGTAATCATCCGGGAAAACAAGTTGAAAAAACCAATTTGTATTCCCAATTTTAAGTTTATGAATTAATCAGGTTATGAATAAAGACAATCGTTTGTGCAATTTTTTGATAATTTGCAGACTACATTCATAATAAAAAATTATTCTGATAAAATTTTCCAATGTTTTTTACATGTATAGCTTAATATATTTATGACATTAATCATTGTTCTTAACGTTTTTTAACATATATTAACATTTTTTAACTTGGTGATATAAAATTTTTGTATTGATTTGAACAAACGTTTGTTCTATGTGTGTTTGAATATAATTTGTATGGTTCGATAATACAAAAGGCAGAAAATGAGTCTTTTAAGATCTTCTCTAAAAACAATATAACGTGTTAATTTGGTGAAGAAAAAATGTCAGGTAACAGAAGTCCATAGTGAGAAATAAGCCGGATAAAGAATTTTCTGAAAATTATTATTCTTTTTAAAATTCTAATACCTTAAAAATTAACATATGAAAAAAAATATAAACTTTAGAGAATCGATTTCTCAATCACTGAAGAAATCATTAAAAGTGAGGTACATTATACTTGCTCTTTTAATTCTTGCGTTTCCTAAAGGGCATGCAATAACCACACATTCTGTCGATTTAACCTCGGACAACCAACAGGTTACAGTAACAGGTATTGTTACTGATGCTGCGACAGGAGACATTTTACCTGGTGTGTACGTTCTCGTTTCCGGAACCACTATAGGGACAACAACGGACTTAGAAGGTAAATATTCACTACAGGTACCCAATGCTTCTGTATTACTTCGATTTTCATTTATCGGTTATCTAACACAGGAAATATCCTTAGCCGGACGAACAGTTCTGGATGTTGCCTTAGCATCTGATGTTTCGCAACTTGATGAAATTGTTGTCATTGGCTACGGTACGCAAAAAAAAGTCAGTATGACCAGTGCGGTATCTGCTGTATCAGGAGAGAAACTAACTGAGAGAACTGTAGCTAATCTGCAACAGTCATTGCAAGGTAAATTAACAGGACTAACAATTCTTGACCTTGGAGCCGCTCCAGGCAAAACAAATTATACTCTACGTGTCAGGGGAATTACTACTCTAAGTAGTAATAATCCATTGGTTATCATCGACGGGATTGAACAGGAACTTAGTGATATTAATCCTAATGATATTGAAACAGTTACCTTATTAAAAGATGCCTCGTCAACAGCAATTTATGGATCAAGAGCTGCAAACGGAGTAATTCTGATTACTACAAAGAGAGGAAAGTCTGGAAAGCTTTCTCTTGCTTATTCAGGATATTATGCCTTACAAAAGTCAAACGATCTTCCAACCCATATGGAAACCAGAGAATATATGGAAATGCAGAATATAGCTTGGATAAATACATATGGTTATCCAACATTTACACAAGAATACATTGATGAGTATGTTGCTGGAGAGAAAACTGATCCTTTAAAATACCCTAAGGTAAATGATTGGCACAATATTGTCCTCAAAGTTGCTCCAATGATGAGTCATACGCTCACAGCCACTGGGGGCAGTGAAACAGTTAAAGCATTGTTTAGTACTCGTATTCAGGATCAGGAAGGCATTATCCCTAATTCAGAAGCAAAAATCCGGGAAATTCGCTTGAATACTGACATGCAAGTTTTTAAGAATCTATCTATTGGAACAGATTTAAATTACAGATACCGCAATCGTTTATCTCCTACACAAGAGAGGGCAGTATTCAATAGAATATTACAGCTTTCTCAATTTACTGTACCCAAATATCCTGATGGAACATATGGCGTGAGTAGCGATGGACATAATCCATTAATGTATGCTGAAATAGGTGGTCTCTCCCGTTTTAGAGAGGATTACATAACAGGTTCAATAAAAGCAGATCTGGATATTATTAAAGGTTTAAAATTATCGGTCCAATACGGTGGTTATATTAATAGTAACTATGAGAAGAATTATACCAACAGTTATCAGATCAGAGATTATTATGATCCCAATGTAATAAAAAAGACAGTATCCCCCAACAAGTTGACTGAAGTCAGAAATTCGACCCGTGAATTTACTCTCAATAGTTTACTTACTTATACAAACACTTTCGGAGCACATTTTGTCAATGCTTTAGCTGGGTATTCACAAATTCAAAACACAAATAATAATCTAAGTGCGTATCGTCAGAATTTTTTCAATAATGATATACAGTCTCTTTCTCAAGGAGCCGATGATGCCTCGAGAACCAATAGCGGTATAGACTCCGAGTGGGCCTTATCATCGTATTTCGGAAGGGTCAATTATACATATCTCGATAAATATTTATTTGAAATCAACGCAAGATATGATGGATCATCACGATTTGCATCCGGGAACAAATTTAGCTTCTTTCCTTCCTATTCTGTGGGTTGGCGCATTTCAAAAGAAGAATTCTGGGGCAAATTATATCAGGCTATTAATGAGGCCAAGATAAGAGTTTCTTATGGTAAAACTGGCAATCAAGCAGTTTCCCTATATACATATATACCTACACTTGGTCTTCAAACCTATACCTTTAATGATCAGGCAGTATCTGGATTGGTTCAGACAACAATGGCTAATCCAGATATTACATGGGAGACAACAACACAAACTAATTTGGGTCTTGACCTGGAATTTTTAAAAAGCAGGATTCTCTTATCTGTAGATTATTACTACAAAAGGACTGATGATATTTTACTTGTACTTCCCGTTCCGGGGATACTTGGCTTAACCGCTTCAGCCCAAAATGCTGGCAGAGTAGATAATAAAGGTTGGGAGTTTTTACTGGAATCAAAGAACCGTTTTGGACAATTTAGTTTTAATGGCAATTTAGCATTTAATATTAATCACAATAAGGTTATTGACCTGGCTGGCACGGGCCCATACATAGGTACAAATCAGGAAACTAGAAAAATGACTGGTGAAGGTTATCCTATTGATTGTTTCTGGGGGTACAGAACTGACGGTTATTTCCAGACGGAAGAAGAAGTAGCAAGTTACCCCAATATCAGATCCCAGATTGCACCAGGTGATGTAAAGTTCTTAGATCTTAATAATGATGGAGCTATTACACCCGCTGATATGACTTATTTAGGACCAAGCTTCCCAGTGTATACTTTTAGCTCCACCTGGGATATGAAATATAAAAATTTTGGATTGAGCTTGTTCTGGCAAGGTGCAGGAGGGTATTGGGCGCGTGTCGGAGGAGCACTTGAAGAAATGGGTATATGGGGTAGTTTTTGTTCCAAATACGTTACAAATAATTACTGGACTCCTGAAAACCGAAATGCTAAACTTCCGAGGCCACTTAAATTTGATAATCGAAATATTAACTTTGCAGACAGGGATCGGACGGATGGCACCTACTTGCGCTTAAAGAACATACAACTTTCTTATGAAATACCTTCTGGTTTATCACAGCGTATTGGTATTGACAATATCGTAATATATGCTGCTGCAACCAATCTTTTAACTTTTGCTGCATTAAATGAACTTGAAGTCGATCCTGAGTCAATAGGCCGCAAAGAACAATATCCTCAAACATCACTAAAGACTATAGGTATTAATATTAAGTTTTAAAAATGTAAAAACATTAATCATATGAAAAAGTTATCTTATATATTATTATTCATCTTGTTCTCAAATATTCTTTATAGCTGCACCGATATCTTGGAAACAATTCCAAATGATCGAGTCTCAAAAGAAGTTTTCTGGAGGACAGAACAAGATGCCATCCTTGCTTGTAATGCTATTTATTGCTATCTGCCCAATACAACAACATGGACAAATTGGGATGCTATGTCAGATATTGGACATGTTACTAAAACAACAAATTGGCAATCCCTTGTCGAAAAAGGCGCTCACGATGCCCTTTCTTCTGTAGTACTAAATGAATGGAAAGAAAACTATAGAGGCATTCAAGCTGCAAATATATTTCTCGATAATGTTGATAACGTTGTTACATCTAATGAAACCCTTATCAACCGATTAAAAGCTGAGGTCAGAACCCTGAGAGCTTATTTTTATATTTCGCTGGCAATATTATGGGGTGATGTACCATTACTAACGCATGAAACTACTCTGGAAGAAAGCAGAGAAGCTACAAGAACTCCTGTTGAACAAATTTGGACTTTTATTTCAGAGGAACTTACTGCTGCTGCTGCTGTTCTGCCAATAACACAGGCAGAAACGGGTAGAGCTACAAAAGGAGCAGCTCTGGCAATTAAAGCAAGAGCAATGCTTTATGCAAAAAGATATACGGAAGCTGCAACGGCTGCTAAAGAAGTGATGGATTTAGATGTTTATGACCTTTACCCCTCATACAAGAATCTCTTCACATACGAAGCAGAAAACAACATTGAAGTAATCTTTGATAAGCAATATATTAAAAGTTCATATCGGAACAATTTGTTCCTGATAATGTGCCCTAATAGCGTTTATCCTCAATCTACAGCTAATATTGTACCAACCAAAATGGCTATAGATATATACCAGATGACCAATGGCAAAGAGATTACTGACCCAGAAAGTGGATTTGATCCTTATAACCCTTATGAAAATCGGGATCCTCGCCTGAAATATAATTATATTGTTATAGGAAGTGAACTTCCGAATGGTAACATCTATGATTCAAGACCTGGATCAGGAACAGCTGATGCAGTTGGATATGCTGAGATTTCGACTCCCACCGGCTTCAATGTTAACAAATACCTGGCAAAAGAAGATATGGCAGATCCAAGCAATGGAGGCCTTAATACTATTTTACTGCGCTATGCAGAGGTGCTTCTGACTTATGCTGAAGCCAAGATAGAGGCGAATCAGATAGATGAAAGCGTTTTAGATGCTATTAACCAGATAAGACAGCGTCCTGATGTTAACATGCCTCCTTACACGGGAATAACTTCACAGGAGGATTTAAGAAAAATTGTAAGAGATGAGCGTCTTATGGAGTTGCCTTTTGAGGGTTTGCGATATTATGATATCCGTCGTTGGCGAATCGCAGAACACACAGTACCTGGCCCTCTAATGGGAATGACATACGTCGACATAGCGGACGGGACACTAAAAACTGTCTCAATATCAGGCTTTGTCAGAACATTCAGAACTGACAGGGACTATCTTTGGCCTATTCCACAAACAGAATTGGATGTTAATGATAATTTAACACAGAATCCTAACTGGTAATAATGTTAACATAAATTATACTTCCTGAGATAAGAGTTGTATATATACAGACAGTCAATTATGGAAGTATTTGCATGAATTCTTAAAATTCATTGAGAATCTGAATAATACATTTGGCAAATCATCACAATGAAAAATAAAAAAATAGTAGTAATTGGTAGCGCTAATACGGACATGGTAGTCAAAACAGATGAATTACCAACACATGGTGAAACTAAACTTGGAGAATACTTTATAATGAATTCTGGCGGAAAAGGCGCTAACCAAGCGGTAACAGTAGCCAGATTGGGTGGAGATTTAATCTTTATAACAAAAGTTGGGAATGACATCTTCGGTGAGTACACAATAACAGGTTTGCGTAAAGAAAAAATAGATACTGATTTTGTATTAATTGATAAAAATACCCCGTCAGGTGTAGCACTTATAATGGTAGATAAGGAAGGCGAAAATTATATTGTGGTAGCACCTGGTGCAAATTCTAAATTGTCACCAAATGATGTCTATCAAGTTAAGGATACTATCGCGGAAGCAGAGATTATTTTAATTCAATTGGAGATACCAATAGTTACCATTTCAGCAATAATTGAAATTGCTAAAACAACCGGACAAAAGGTTATTCTTAATCCAGCTCCTGCACAAAGACTTGATTTTGATTTACTTGATGGATTGTTCCTGATTACTCCCAATGAAACTGAGGCTTCTTTATTAACAGGTATCCCTGTAAAAGAAGAGTTAACCGCCAGAAAAGCAGCACAAATAATTCACGATAAAGGTGTTCAAAACGTTATTATTACTCTGGGAGCCCAAGGTGCTTATTTACATAACGGGACAACATCTAGAATTATTCATGGAAAGAAAGTAAAAGCGATAGATACAACTGCCGCAGGAGATGTATTTAATGGTGCAATGGCGGTTGCGATTTCGGAAGGAATGAATCTTGAAGATGCTGCGGGGTTCGCTAATAGCGCTGCTGCTATTGCTGTTACACGTTTGGGAGCCCAATCATCTGTTCCTTTTAGAAATGAAATACTATAACAACTATTAATCTAACTTCTTAAAGAAATGAAAACAAAGATGAATTATCAATTATTGAAAGGAATGTTAATCCGTTGTGTTATTATTCTTTCTCTTTTTCTTTTAGGTCCAGTTTGCACTTATGGGCAAGAATTAGATGGGAAGCGTGTTTACCGTCAAATCACCTTGGAAGATTATAAAGACAAAGTCGAAGGTGGTTGGCTGGGGCAGGCAATAGCTGTACTATGGGGCCAATGGACCGAAGGAAAATGGCAGGGAGAAATGGTACCCTTTGATCTTGAGGACTGGTATAGGTCAAAACCTATACCTAACGACATAGCTGAAAAAGCTGAAAAGATTCAAGGTCCTGAACGAAGGCAATTTATGACCAAAAATTTTTATAATAACAAAAATAATTGGGAAATCTGGGTACCCGATAAGATGTCTGATCAGGATGATCTGTATATTGAGTTTATGTTTTTATACTCAATTTTGAAAAACGGTCTTAATGTTACTGCTAAAGAAATAGCTGAGGATTGGCTCAGGTATTTACAACCGAACAGAATCTGGGGCGCAAACAAAGCGGCTTACCTCAATTTTGGCAAAGGGATCTGGCCACCATGGTCGGGACACCCACTGTATACTACACAAGGAGATGCGATCGATTTTCAGATCGAGGCAGATTTATTTGGCCTTATTAGCCCCGGTTTACCTAGGATCAGTAACGCATGGGGCGACAAAGTTGGACATATAATGAATTATGGAGATGGAGTTTATGGCGGGATGGCTATGGCAGCAATGTATACTGAAGCATTTTTTGAGAGCAATCCACGCAAACTGGCTGAATATAGTTTACGGGCAATTCCTGCGGAAAGCACTTATGCTCAAATGGTAAGAGATGTACTTGATCTTCATCAGAAATATCCAAACTGGCAGGATGCCTGGAAAGCATTGCAGCCAAAATGGGGGAAGAAGGACGGGAAACTGGTTCCTGGCTTAGATGTAAGGATAAATGGTGCTTATGTTTATATGGGTCTTCTATACGGAGGGGGTGATTTTTGGAAAAGTATGAACATATCAATGCGTTGTGGTGTGGATAGCGATTGTAATCCTTCAAGTGTTGCAGGAATTCTTGGTACTGTATTAGGTATGAAGGGAATTCCTGAAAAGTGGGCCATGTTAAGAAAACTGCCTATTGAAAACATAGCGATTAAGGAAATATTTCCTAACCCAATTAACTGGGATGATATTCTCGATGCAACTATTGAAGTGGGTAAGTGGAACATCTTGCAGAATGGAGGATACCTGGATAATGGTGTATTATATATCCCTTACCAGACACCCACCTCCCCACCATTAGAGCAAACTATATGGGTTGAGCCGGGAAGGTAAATGGTGATCTCTGATCCCGACATTAGGTTTTAAATCATTGTTTATTGCTATTAGACGTAAAATGTTTTATTCATTTAGAGCCCCAATTTTTAAGGAAAGACCCAGAAAAATGACTTAAGAACCAGAACTTTCGGGGTGCTTTCATTAAACTAGTTTGAGTATTTAACGTGCAAAATCCATTTGCTTACAGAAATAAATAACCTCAAAATGAAAAGAATTTCGGCTTACCTGCATTGGGTTTTAATTTTCCCTGTTTTTATTTCGTGTACAAATATCTCAACTGGCAAGATCGAGCTGGTAGGTGAAGAAAATATAATAAAGATACCACCAAAAACAATTCTTTTGCCTCCGGAGTCAGTCAGTGTTAAAGGCTTTCTTGGCGATGCTATTCAAATCAGTGAGAAGGGTCGCCTGGTCTCATTGCCAGAATGGAATGATGGGCAACTCATCAAAATGTTCAGTCCGGAATCCAGGTTACAAAGCACAACAAATGACTGGTATGGAGAACATGCCGGGAAATGGATGTACACTGCTGCACTTGCAGCAAACCGTACAGGTGATGAGGAATTAAAATCCTTGTTGCTCAAAACCGCTGATTATCTTGTCAGTACACAGGAGAAAGATGGCTATCTTGGTACCTATTCGCCCGATCGCCGGATTACAAATACTGCATATGAATTATTTAACAGGTCATGGGATGTATGGAACCTGAGTTACATGGTTTTGGGTTTATTGGAAACAAACAAATATTTTCCGAATGAATCTTATTTATCAGCGGCCAAAAATATTGGAGAACTTTTCCTAAAGACATTTGGAGAGGGAAAGCAAAACATAACTGATTATGGCAATCATATGGGACTATCATCCACAATTATTCTTGACCCGGCAGTTGAATTATACCGTGCCACTGGGGATAAACGCTACCTTGATTTTGCAATCCATGTTATCAGGCGCATGGAGGAGAAGGAAGGGATGCAGATAATTTCAATGATGCTTCAGAACAGGGATCTTTCAGTTGTGGGTGATGGGAAGGCCTATCAGTTATGCTGGAATCTTGCGGCAGTTGCAAAGCTTTATCAGATGACCGGTAATGAAGATTACCTTACAGCGGCTGAAAATGCCTGGAACAATATCATGAATTTTCATCTTACAGCTACCGGAGGACCTTGGGGTGGAATAGGTGTGCAATCAGTTGAATGTTTTTGCAGACTCGGTTTCTGGAGTCCATATGGTTTTCTTGAAACATGCAGTACCATGGCGTGGATGCAGTTTACTCGTGAGATGTTCCGGATAACCGGCGAAGCAAAATATGCTCAGGAGTTGGAAAAAACTGCCTACAATGCCCTGATCGGGGCACAATACCCTAACGGTATTGACTGGTGTTACCACATTTTTGACAACGGACGGACCCATGCTGCACGTTTTCATGCTTGTTGTCCTTCGAGCGGAGCCATGGCACTAGAGGAACTCTCTACTTTGATTTATTCTCTGAAAGGAGAAGGGATTGCGTGTAATATCTATACAAAAAGTGAAGCATCAATGACTTTATCAGGGTCGAACAAGGTCAGTATCAGACAGGAAACAGAGTATCCTTTTGAAGGGGTAGTCAGGGTCACTCTTATGCCTGAAAAGAGATCAGATTTCCCTGTATATCTGCGAATACCTGATTGGGCAGACAGGACAGAGATATCGGTAAATGGGCAACATATCGAAACGACCATTGTTAAACAGGGGGAATATTTCACCATTAACCGTACTTGGGTAGAGGGGGATGAAATTAGTATGAATTTCCCACTTGAGTTGAAAATTTCACATAAGGCTGAAGATTCGAACACAGCGCGGGGTGAATCTGCACCAATATCCAGAATGCATTGGTTTTCACTAGGACGCGGGCCTCTGGTTTATTCAGTAAGTGGATTGATTGGAGGAAAAGACAGAGAGGGAACTTATCTTCTTCCTGAGGATAAGCCGGAATCATGTTTTGTTCCTGTATCTGGTCCCGCAGGTACTAAAGGACAGGCTTTTGAGTTGAGACTACCAAATCAAAAACCTTTGCTTTTTGTTCCCTATTTTGAGGCTGGCAAGAGGACGCCTGGTAACTGGCGACTGACCTGGATACAGAATAAAATAGATCCGATACTGTCAGGAGAATGGTAATTACTCTAATAATTTTATTTGCCTTATCAAAAACCAAAATCAACATTTATGTAGCAGTCAAGTCGGGATGAATAACATTTCTACTAATATTTGGAAGGAATTATGCAGTTACAACAAATGAGGAGGGAAAAATAAAATAAGTGCAAAAATATACAACAAATGGGCATACTAAATTCTAAAAAGAGCAGTGTTCATTTACATTACCATGGGTGGTGGAATCCCATTTTCTCAATAGTAATAAGAGGTGGAATATTGTATTACTTTAGATTTAATAATTTAAAAACATGAACCATGAAACCAGTGCAAAAGGGGACAATTCTATCATTGAGAATAAATGGCCCATTCAAAAAAATTGATGAAAATGGCCTGATGAGTGTTTTAATCGAATTTAAATATAATCTGAGTTAAACAGTATATGTGAACTGGATAAACACATAGTTTTAAATATAAGCTCATTAATTGATTTGATATACAATTTAAAAATCAGAAACATGACAACAAAATTATTTAGAGGCCCATTATATCTTTTCATATCCATATTTCTATTTTCCTGTATGGGTCAGAAAAATAAAACAATGACCATGACCACGGATGATCTCAGGGACAAGATAATGGGAGGATGGGCAGCACAAACAATTGGTGTTACGTATGGCGGCCCTACTGAATTCAGGTACTGCAAACGGATTATCCCTGACAGTATTAAAATTCCCTGGCCTGGGTCAGGATATCACAAGCAAATATTTGAAAACAGACCTGGTCTGTATGATGATATTTATATGGATCTGACCTTTGTTGAGGTATTTGAACGTTATGGAATTGAAGCACCTGTTGATAGTTTTGCTAATGCATTTGCCCATGCTGATTATCAGTTATGGCATGCTAATCAGGCAGCCCGTTATAATATTTTAAATGGAATTATGCCGCCGGAATCGGGTCACTGGCTTAACAATCCCCATGCCGATGATATTGATTTCCAGATTGAAGCAGATTTTGCCGGACTAATGGCTCCCGGTATGCCTAATGCAGCATCCGAAATCACTGATAAGATTGGACATATTATGAATTACGGTGATGGCTGGTATGGGGGTGTTTATGTTGCAGCCATGTATTCGCTGGCTTTTGTGAGTAATGATATTGATTTTATTGTTACGGAGGCTTTAAAAACAATTCCGGTACAAAGTGATTTCTATAAGTGCATGGCAGATGTCATAGGTTGGTGCAAGGCAAATGATGACTGGAAGATAACATGGCAGTTACTGGAAGAAAAATGGGGTGAGGATCTTACATGCCCGGATGGCATAAGGGAACCATTTAATATAGAAGCCAAAATGAATTCAGCATATATTGTTATTGGCTTGTTATACGGAAATGGAGACTTTGCTAAAACAATAGATATTAGTACCCGTTGTGGTCAGGATTCAGATTGTAATCCGGCATCGGCAGGAGGTATACTTGGAACTATGATGGGTTACAGCAATATTCCGGATTACTGGCTGAATGATTTAAAAGAGGTTGAGAACCTGAATTTTAGGTATACAAATATTTCATTGAAAAAAGCTTACGAGATGAGCTTTAACCAAGCCCTCAAGGTTATTGAAAAAAATGGTGGAACAATTAAAGAAAAAAGCGTTACTATACCTGTTCAGACTCCGGTACCAGTCAGATATGAAAAAAGTTTTGAAGGAGTCTATTATACTGAAACAAAGATTCAAAACAAATCATTGAAGGAAGGGGATTTTTCATCTGAGTTTGAAGGATCGGGTATTATTATTACAGGAGGTTTAACCATGGACAGAAGAAGAGGAGATAATAGCGGGTATGTTGCAGAAGTGGAAATATATATTAACGATCTATTAAAGCAAACGGTAAAACTTCCAGCTGATAATCGGGCACGAAAACTGGAAATATTCTGGGATTACAAATTGGAGCAAAATAATAATGCCATCAAATTGAAATGGTTAAATCCGGTTGAGAATAGCGATATCCTGATAAGAAAATTCATCTTGTTTTCTGACAAACCCATCCAAAATCTCAATCAATAATTACATTTGTTAACATAACTAGTTTGAATAATCATTAAAATAGAAGAATCATGTTTATAGTAGAAAGTTACTCTTTGGCAATTGTTTTTTGTTTCATCACAATGCTATGCTGGGGATCATGGGGTAACACCCAGAAACTCGCCGGAAAAACATGGCGTTATGAATTGTTTTACTGGGATTACGTTATCGGAATCCTGATATTTTCAATAATATCTGCGTTTACCCTGGGAAGCATAGGTGAAAACGGACGAAGTTTTATTGCTGACCTTGGTCAGGCAGACATGAAAAATATAGGATCTGCCTTTCTTGGCGGTATAATTTTTAACGCTGGCAATATCCTTCTGTCAACAGCTATAGCTATAGCCGGAATGTCAGTAGCATTTCCTGTAGGTATTGGACTGGCACTTATCCTTGGAGTGATCATTAATTACATAGGTTCACAAAAGGGTGATCCTTTTTTCTTGTTTCTTGGGGTAGGTATAATTACTATTGCGATACTTCTTAACGCCCTGGCCTATAAAAGAATGTCCTCAGATAACAAGAAAGTATCTTCGAAAGGGATACTGGTTTCAATTCTTGCTGGTATACTGATGTCCTTCTTTTACCGTTTTATTGCAGCATCGATGGATCTGGATAATTTTGTTTCTCCTGCTGCAGGAAAGATGACTCCATGTACTGCTGTTTTCATTTTCTCAACAGGTATATTCATTAGTAATTTTCTGTTTAACACCCTCTTGATGAAGAAGCCAATCAGTGGAGATCCGACTACTTACAAAGCCTATTTTCAAGGAAAATTTTCTATTCACATGGTAGGTGTGCTAGGAGGACTTATTTGGGGTTTAGGTAACTCATTTAACCTCATTGCTGCTGGTAGAGCAGGGGCAGCTATATCTTACGGACTAGGACAGGGAGCTACCCTTGTTGCTGCATTATGGGGTGTATTTATCTGGAAAGAGTTCAAAAACGCTCCAAAAGGGACAAACTGGATGCTCTCAATAATGTTCATTCTCTTTGTCATTGGGATAATCTCTATTATTATTGCAGGGCAATAGGGAAACACACAACTTATTACGGAAAGAGGAACCTGTGAGATTATATCTTGTATGTTTTTTCATCCCAGAAAAGCTTTAACCCATAGAAGGATATCAAAGGAAATGAATGATTGAACTATAGTTTTGCGTCGTTTATAAAAATTGTTAGTTTATAACAATCAACATTGGGGATTGATAATCGAAGTTAATTCTAAGAATATAACCGATGACAAAAACTAATATGTTAAAATCTGCAAAATATATCGGCTTGGCAGCTGACCATGATAGGTTTGAATTAATGTTACATTTGATTGCAGCCCTTAATTAAAAGGTCTCGGATTCAACTTAGTATATTTCGGAGCCTATGAGTGTGATAAAGATGACTAATTCGGATTTATTGACACTCCTGGCCATGGCTGTTTCGAGAAGTGAAGCGGATCGTTGAATTGTGATATGTGGCAGCGATGTTGTTGCCAGTATTGTAGCAAACAGTTCCCCGATGTACACGTAGCCCTTATTACAGATCCCTTTTCTGCTCATCAAGGGGGTGAAGACGATGATATGAATATATACCCAAGAGGACAGGAACTTGGAAAAGTAAGGGTACTTGAACGAAATGCTAAGTTTTTATAATCAAAACTTCGACAAACAAGTAATACATTTAAATAACACTTTGAATTATGAAGAAATTACAATTTAAAGAATACTTCACAATGTTATTCAGTGTATATAGAATGATTCTAGTAGCACTATTAAGTTTTAGTGCTGAAATACAAGGTAATAACAAAATTGAGAAATGGTGGACAGAAAAAGATTTGGAGGCAATTCAATCTAATAATGCGGGTTTGGTTTTGAATAAATTCAATTTTATCAGAGACTCTCCTACTCAGGCACCAATGTTTATTGGAACTGGAGAAATGGGTGGATTCATAGATGGTTTGGGAAGCAATACTAATTGTTATGCCATGCAAATGACACATGGTGCCGAATTAAAATTGGGCTTCCAAACTTATGACATGTTTAATGCCGCCTACCCTTGGAACTCCCCTAAGGAAGAATGGGAAAAGAAAAATAAAGACTTTTCTATCGTAAACTCAAGAACCTATAATCTGCGATTCATAGTACAACCTCTTATTAATAATGCTTTTGACACGGCCCTGATTTCAAAATATTCCCAAATTGAATCGTTATGGAACGCAGAAGTTGTTACGGAATTTGTATATGATAACTCTGTCCACTTTACTATTCAATCACTTGCGAGCTGGGTAAATCCTCGACTGGCATTTTTTAAAGTTACTGCTAAAAATATGGGCACTGAGCCAGTTAGATTCTCTGTTAATAAATCAATTTCAGATAGCTTAACTGCAAGTATGTTAACAGGTAATTTAACTATTGTCCAAGTTGAACAGAATCTGCAGGTTGGTATAATCGACGCATATTTTAGCAGGATTAAAGCAGTTTGTAATAAAAAGAATGATGCTGTCATGTTAAATCCGGGGCAAACTGCTGAAGACTGTTCCTATTTTTCGATAACGACTGAAAAAACAGGATCGGATTCAGAAAATATTGTTTATAAAGCAATGACAGAGGGGTTTGATAAACTCAGGGAAGAACACATTAATTTCGTACATGAGAGATGGAACACATCAATGATTTTTATACCTGATTGGAATTTGCAGCGAATTTACTTTCAGGCAATATATTGTGCTTTTGGGAATGTTGCTGGTGAATATTATCCAATGGGGGCCAGTTATCTGGGTGGAGCAGGATGGTCAGGGGCAAGTTATGCTTATGATGGAAGTTTTGCTTTATCTGTTTTATTAAGAACTGGTAATTTCCTAAGAGTAAAGGGGATATTAGATAAAATGGCTAATGATATTCTTAACAGCAATACAAAACTTATCAACTTTGCATTTGATGAAAATTGTACAGAAGGTTGCGGTAGATATAATAATGAACTTCATGAAACATCAGTATTTATATTCCCACTTTACCTTATGCTGCAATACGGCAAAATGAATAACGATAAAGACTTTATTAGTAATAAAGTATATCCAGTAATGAAACAAATGAGTCAGTTTCTTATGGAATCAATGATTATGAAAGATGGATTCTATAGCAAAGACACTGAATACACTTACAACGATCTGTCTTTTATTCTCAGAAGTATTGAGTCTGACCGCAGAAGACAGTGGTTTACAGATCTGGCAATTTCATACAAAGATTTGCTCTTGAAAACAATTGAAGTAGGTAAAACTATTGTTAATGACCCTGATATTGAAACTCTGGATAAGCTGTTCAATATTGTACAAAAGATTTATGTACCCCAAACACCTCTTTATTACCAGATGTTTGCGAATGACAGTTTTCCTGAGACACCCTCAAACGGATGGGGACGAATGCGATGGAATTTTCATAATGCTTCTGTTGGAGCATATCCCTCAACTGTTTTATTGGGTGATGAGAAACTTGAAAGAACTCTAAAATATATATATGAGGAGGGGAAAAAAGAAACATATTTGTGGGGTTCATATCCTATGATTCAATATTTGGCTTCATTAAGATTACGAATGCTCCAATTTACGGAAACCTCTTTTTACGATCCTGATTGGCAATACTATCTTAAGAAAGTTGATGCTAATACAGGAAACTCATTGTCGGATAATGATAATTTTTTAATGGCATTGACTATTCTGGCAACAATATGCCAGGAATTTATGATTGACATCCATGATGATGTAATAAGACCTTTTGCCGGATTAATTCCTATATATAAAAAACAAGGAGCATTCTTTAAAAACCTATATGCTAATAATGGAACACTGGTTAGTGGCCACTATGACAGAAAAAACGGGTGGATCAAGATTGAAAATACTGTTTCTCAAATGATAAGTGTCGAGATTCCTGTTGATTGGAACAGATTTAAGTTAACAGATGATAAACATCAGCCCGTCAAGTATAAGCTGAATACTATAAACTCAAGAGCCAATTGCAAACCTGCTAAATCAAGAATAATTACTTTTAATGGACAAGGGAATAAAGTCTATTTTATCAATAAGAATTGATTATCTGGTATCTCTAAGATTTGAGGTGATTTTCATTAATACTATTGTCGCATGGAATGATACCTTCTTATGGCTCCGTTCACTGCGTTTAATGCGCTATAGAAAATAGGCGTTAGTGTGGTAAAAAATTACTTTATGATATTTTGTCATTCATATTCAGCGTGTTTAAAAATAAAACCGAACTAACCTTGAGAGGTGTTACACGCCAGGAAGATTCTCTCCTGATTCCCCGACAAGCGGTAAACATAACCCGAAGTCAGCCTCGAATAATCACAAATTGTCAATCAGGCCGTCTGCACGGTTCTTCCGGCTTTATAGCCGCTCAGCCCGTAGTAAAAAACAAATGCGAAACACACAAGCGGTACAATGAATCCCATTGCCATTGAGGAAATATCGGCAATGTAACCCATCAGCAAGGGGATAAGAGCGCCTCCCACTATTGCCATTACCAGGAATGACGAGGCCCTCTTGGTA
>Ga0255344_1003542_pt1 | contig 17008 bp, 15 predicted proteins | sample wastewater_treat_5_FD_192414 | JGI IMG/M metagenome (GOLD analysis project Ga0255344, IMG submission 192414) | Wastewater microbial communities from Lulu Island WWTP, Vancouver, Canada - plant18 | ecosystem: Engineered > WWTP > Wastewater > Unclassified | place: Canada: Vancouver, British... | reverse complement strand
TATTCAGGTTTACCTTATGCTACCACAAACTCATGATTTAATCCCGGTCTACCTTGCAGAAACCGGGACAATAAGGAGGCTCATGAAAGTAGCCAGGACAGATGAAGAATGGCAGCAGATACTGGACAAAAACACCTATGAAATCACCAGGAAAGGGAGGACTGAACCGGCATTTTCCGGGGCATTTTATGCAACGAAAAACCCGGGCCTTTACAGGTGTGCATGCTGTGGCACTGATCTCTTTTCATCGGTTGATAAATTTGAGTCAGGAACTGGTTGGCCGGGTTTTTCAAGACCGGTCTCTGATATGAATATCAGAACCAGACCTGATACCAGTTTTGGAATGACGCGGACTGAAGTTCTTTGTGCTCTTTGTGATGCTCACCTTGGACATGTCTTTGATGATGGACTTTTGCCGTCGGGCCTGAGGTACTGTATAAACTCCGCATCATTGTGTTTCTTTCCAGGCATTATCGCAATAAGGCAGGAGTAGTCAGGAATTAATTGCTTTTCTGATTATTCAGACATAAAGTAAAGCAACCTCTCCAGGTCCGGTCTGGAACATCCTGATATTGTACCGCCTTGGGGATCCGTTAACCAGGAGATTTACATCATCCATGCAGTCGCGCCCCCCTTCCATGGCTATCTTTCTGCATATGGTGCATACCTTCTGGCTTTCATCATCATGAAACACCTCTTCAATAGGCCTGCCTGGAACACATCTTCCGCTTATTCCGGTTATCTCTTCTGCAGCAGGGTTTGCACTGTGGCAAACAAGGCTTCCATCGATTTCAAATCTGAAGATCTGAAGTCCAATGGGAAGGCGTTCGATAACCCTTGACAATTTCTCTTCTGATTCTTTTTGAAGAGTTATATCCCTGAGACTCTCTATTGCTCCTGCCTTTTTCCCGTCCTGGTCATAAAGTAATGAAGCCCTTGCAAGGAAATAACGCTTCTTTCCGGCAACCTGAAGCACGCCGTCCGCGGTAATGATGTCGTCTTCCCTGTGTACAGATGGGTAAGATCGTTCAAATTCCGGGTCAGGAGACAGGAGCAGATCAATTATCATGGGTCTTCGCGAACCATAGAATGGGACTGAATGGGCATATGCTCCTCTTCCGATCATATCCTCTGCTCTTGTTTTTGTGATCCTCTCAATCTCCCGGTTCCATGCAATGATGATTCCTTCTGTACTTATGGCAAAAGTAGCATCAGGGAGAAAGTTGATGATATCGTGAAAGCGCTGTTCTGATGCCCTGACAGCCTGAAAGGCCCTTCTTCTCTCTACAGCAGTCTCGATCTTGCGGGCAATATCTGAAAACTGCTGTTTTGGATCCCCTCCTTTCTGGACATAAAAGTCAGCTCCGATATTGACAGCATCCCCGGCAACCGCCTCATCCCCGCGGCCGGTAAAAAGAATAAAAGGGACATCACCACAGTGTTTCCTGACTAAACGCAGGAGCTCAAGACCATTCATCCCTGGCATCTGGTAATCTGATATGATGACATCATATGAGTTCTCTTTTAAAAGACTGACTGCTTCTTTCCCTGACAAGACACCTGTAACGGAAAATTCCCCGGCACGCTCAAGAAACAGCCGGCCTATATCCACCAGTACTGGTTCATCATCCACAAAAAGCACAGAGATCATAATTGCTGGAAGATCTCTCACATGTGATGATTAAAGGTTCCGATTCTGTCATGTCTTATGATAGCAGGGTGTTTAAGGGTGTTATAAAGATTTAAGGCATCATGGACAGAAAAATTATTCACCTGCTTAAGTATCGGGATTCATTCTTCCGTTACAGTCAGAAGTCTGTCTGGGATAACTGATACGATAATGCTTCTCAAGAAACTTCAATATCTTTTCCGATTCAATCCACCTGCTGTCCAGCTGGTCGATCATTTTGTCTATCTCCCACACCTGTTTAATGATGCAGTTAAAAGAGGTATCATTCTGGAACTCGGCACAGGCAAGTATTACTGCAAGAGGATTTCTAATTCCGTCGTTTAGTATTGCAAGCTCAGCAAGGTTTCTTTTCAGCTGGGATACGGCAGTTGCATTCTCTTCTTCCAGTTCTCTTTGCCTGGTGATATCTACTCCAAGTGCGATGGTTGCCCTGTGCAGACCAGACCTGTCGTTTATATTTGCCGAGTTCCATTTTAAGATCCTTATTTTACCTGTCTTTGTCCTGACCGGAATTTCAGTTGACTCAAGATGCATACCAAGCCCTGTGAGATGGATAAAAGAAAACAACCTTGTATTCTCCTGTTCAGGCAGAATGTATCTGATCGTCTTCCCACTCAATTCATCCATGGAATATCCGGAGAGTTCTTCAAATGCCTGGTTAACCTGGATGATATTTCCTTCCCTGTCCCAGACGATTATTGGTGTACCGGCATGGGTGATAAGATTCTGAAGATATTCACTCGTCTCTTTTAACTGTTCTTCAGCCTCGACTCTTCTTGTTACATCTGAAAAGATCATGGCAAAGCCGTTTTCAAGCCAGGGGGAGACTGATACTGAAAAATACTTCGACGGATTTGGCAGAAATCTCTCAAAAAAAATCGGTTTTTTTGTTTTTACCACGGAGTAACATTCATCAAGGCATGGAACATGCCCGGTTATTTCAGAGATGCATTTTCCTCTGATAACATCACCATTATGATCAAATATCTCTTCATATCTCAGGTTGACATCTTCAAACCTGAAATCTACCGGGTTCCCATCTTCGTCTTTTACAAGAGTAAAAAGTGCGACCCCTTCTGCCATATGGGTGAACAAAAACCGAAATCTCTCTTCGCTTTTTCTCCATCCCTCTTCCGATCTCTTAAGGGATACCACCTGGTGGATCCTGTGAGAGAGCAGGGCAAAGTTATAGGATGGATCTTCTTCTTTTTCAAGGTACCCGGATAATCCCTCATTAATCGCCTCAACGACCGCCATCTCCTGTCCAATGCAGGAAACAAGGATAAATGGGATCATGTTGCCTTGTTTTCGAAGTATGCGAAGAAAGTCCAGCCCTGATAATGTTGGCATGATATAATCAGAGACAATAATATCATACTCAGTCTCCTGCATTAACATCAGTGCCTCCTCTGCAGATGTAGCCGTATCTACTGTAAATTCTCCAGTTTTTTCGAGAAAGGCCTTTGACAGGAAGAGCATATCCGGCTCATCGTCCACGCAGAGGACTGAGATCATCATGATATGCATAACCGGGCACAATTAAAATATTTTGCACCACGTAAGAACTGGTTTAACCGGCAAAGATTTACGGTATGGTGAAAAAATTACTGAAATTTTTTACAAACAAAGAAGATTAGGGCAGGTAATTTTCCGGTAATCTGATGAGGCCAGAAACCGGTAAAAAAAGATCAGAAATATTCTAAAACCCTTAAGTTCCGGAATCTATAGGTAATTGTTTCGACGAAGCCAGTCCCGCTGGGGTGGTGTATACCGGTAGGTAATGTCACATTTATCGTCCTGAAAACTCCATGGGACGATGATGATAATATCTCCTTCACGTATCCAGGCCCGCTTCTTCATCTTTCCCTTGATTCTGCCAAGGCGGGTTATGCCATCTGAGCACCTGACTCTGATGTGATTTGCACCCATCATCAGTTCTGCAATTGCAAACTGTTCATTATTGGATTTTTTAGGGAGTCGTACCCTGATTATTTCATCTTCGGTGCTTTCTTCTTCAAATGCTGGCATTTCCTCATCCAGTTCATCGTCCATTTTTCTAATCAAACCCACTCCGGATAATGATAATTTATGTAATACGATTTTCTACCTGAAGAAAGTTTGTGTAAGTTCCCCATATCCTGAAATTTTTGCATAACCCTGTTTTATTTTAGGCTGCACCACTATTGACGTAAACATTCATGAATGTGCACCATAATAATCTATCATAAGAACCATGACTCATAAAAACCATGAACTGAAAACACTGCTTGATGATGTAAATGAAGGACATCGTCTGACGTTTGATGAAGCGGTAAGCCTTTTTAAGACCAGGGACCGGACATCGTTTCTTATTGCGGCAGCAGCTGATTCTCTTCGGGAGAAGAGATGTGGAGAGGCAATTACATGGGTAAAAAACCAGAACATAAATTGTTCTAATATCTGTGTAAATAATTGTGGATTTTGTGGTTTTTCCTGTAAGTCTGGTGATCCTGGTGCGTACGAGCTGACACTTGCTGCTATAGGGGAAAAGGCAGCACTTGCAGCTTCCCGTGGCGTTACAGAGATATGCACCGTGAGCGGGTTGCATCCGGAGTATGATATGGACTCTTACCTGTCAGTTTACCAGACTATCAGGAGACATGCACCCGGTGTTCATATACATGCATCAAACCCGATGGAGGTTTCATATGCGGCCAGGAAATCGGGTTGTTCCACAATGGAAGTGTTGGAAGCTTTTAAGGATGCCGGGGTTGGGACATTATGTGGAACTGCTGCCGAGATTCTTGTTGATGATATCCGTGAAATCATCTGTCCTGGCAAAATTACCACTGATGAATGGATAAAGATAATTAAAGAGTCCCATGACTGCGGGCTTCGTTCAACTGCGACTATCATGTACGGGCACTGCGAGTCAACTCATGACCAGGTTGCACATCTCTCCCTGCTACGCGAAATACAGGATGAAACAAATGGTTTTACTGAGTTTGTTCCACTTTCCTTCATCCACCCGGGAACCCCTGTTTATAAAAAGGGTATTGCAAGACCCGGAGCTACAGGGAGAGAGGATATGCTGATGATTGCAGTCTCACGTCTGTTTCTTGATAATTTTACAAACATCCAGGTATCCTGGGTAAAACTTGGACTAAAAATGGTGCAGGTAGGCCTCATGTCTGGTGCAAATGATCTTGGCGGAACATTATATGAAGAGAGAATATCGTCATCAGCTGGTGCCAGTGCCGGCGAGTACCTGGACCCTGCAGACATGCGGTACATCTCAGGGGATCTTGGAAGACCTCTTGTTGAACGGAGAACTGATTATTCGCCTGTATGAACAGGAAGAATAACTATACCGATATATTGTTATTCGTTCATCTTTTTACTTTCATCGCATGCAGGCAACCTGATGACCTTCGGGGATATATCAATGCACATGAAATCATCTCTCATGCCACTTATTAAACCAGGACATGTAATGCTTGCATGCCTTCTCGTCCTCTTTTTATTGGCGGGAGCTGCCAGTGCGGTCCTGCAGGAAGAGAGAACGCCGACTATGATCTCTATCGCCCTTGACCCGGTAAAGCCCCAGGCAGGAGAACCATTTTACATCACCGGGACTCTTGTTACAAAGTCTGGCGAACCTCTTGGAAACAAGTGGATAGTTCTTGAATCAACCGCTGCTGGTGCAACACCAGGAAAATTTCAGTACCTGAAAGTCACCAGGACTGAACTTGATGGTTCCTACTCGTTTTTCAGACCGGCTGCATCACCTCCCGAAGATCTTAAGGTCAGGTTCAAAGGTCTGTACTTCTATGATGCATCCGAATCTGAGATTGTTACAGCAAAAAAATAATTTTTTATTTTAATAATAAGAGCATCGTTGCGGTCTGGTTAATATGACCAATGTACTCTTCACCATAAGTTGAGAAACCAATTGTAGGGATATCTGAAAAGATCTTCCCATACTCAGACTCTTTTCCTTCTTCTCTCAGTTGTAATGTTCGGAGAATACAGTTGAAGTTGATCACCGCCTCTACTGGCGCAGTCCTGTTCTTTTCTTCCAGTAAAATTCTTGTATCGGAGATGATATTGGTGGATGAGAGGACCTCAAGCTCAAGCCCCTCTCTTACCTGGCAGTAAAAGTAAACTGCGTCCCCTTCAATCCTCTGTGGGCTGCGGACAAAAGGTTCGTCTCCTGCCATCAGGCCAACCGGATTTTTCATGAACCTGGACGCAGCCTCAGAAAGGGGTACACCAACAGCCTCTGCATATGCAACCGCGGCTGGTTTTCCATCAAACTCGATCACTTTCCTGGTGGCTGTGTCAACCTTCGTCGGAGTGAGTTTCTTCCCAAGTGAACAAAAAGACTGGGTTTTAATGATGTCAAATCCTTTTTTCGGTTCAAGGATTGCAAACACTGCTGTGTTTGTGTAGGCATTTCCATCAAGGTAAACGAAGGTCTTTGAAAAAGCAAGATCATCCCCTGCTGATCCCCCAATCACCTGGATGTTTGTCAAATCGCCAATCCTTTCCATCGTCGACTCTTCTGCTCCTGAAAGACCATCAAAAAGTATAAGGCCTACGTATTTTGCCGGATCCAGAGCAATTGGTGTCGAACCGACGGCACCGGAAAGAGATTTAAGGGTGGTGTCGGCATTGGCAGGTGATTCCAGGGGGATGATGCCAGCGTGGACACTGCTTATCGTGTCTGCATCAAGGGCCATGGCAACAACTGAGTTAGTCAGCATATGCCCCGAAATAATCTCCCCTGCCGTTGAGCAGCCAATAACGGTTGAACTGGAGAAAACCTTCTTCATAGCCTTGCTGATTTCACCAGGTTCGTAAGTGGATGAAGCGAAAAAAAGAACCAGTGCGGGGTTTGTATCTCCAAGTGTCGCGCGGATCTCATCAACCGCGGAATTTATAACAGAATTTTGTGATTTTGCAATTTTTACTGACATATTTACACCTCTAAACTGATTCCCATCTCATTTGCAACCTGCAATATCACATTAATTGCGGCTGGATCATCATCAGAGTCATCTGTAAAAATTGTTGTATTAACACCTTTTAAAAGAAGCTTGGTTCGTGTAGTGCTTGCAATCGCTTCGTTTCCCTGCGATCTCTGTTCAATCAGGGAATCGATTAACATCTTTACCTTCCCGGCCATAAGTTATTTAATAGCAAAACCTGATATTAAAGTTTGTTGATATACACCATTCTTCCTGTAATAATATTTCATAACAATCCTTTAAAAATTCGTAATTTTATGTTATATCCACTATCATTAACCAGGAGACAAAGAGTATGACTGTTATTCACCTTGCATGTGAAGATACAATTAGAAGAATCTAAATACTGGTGCAGACCATTCCCCTTTCAGGAGTAAGTACATGGTAGAGTCAAAAAAGTATACACTACCCGCCCTCTCATTTGAGTATGGAGCTCTTGCCCCGTTTATCTCAGAAAAGCAACTGACCCTGCATCACCAGAAACATCATCAGGGTTATGTCACAGGTGCGAATGCCCTGCTTGAAAAGATGGAGAAGGCACGAAGTGAGGGTTCAGACCTGGATCAAAAAGCCCTTCTTAAAGAGTTTTCATTTCACATCGGAGGTCACCGGCTTCACACCCTGTTCTGGGAAAATCTTGCCCCGGCCGGTAAAGGAGGAGGTGGTGCTCCGGCAGGAACACTTGCAGAGTGGATAAACCGCGACTTTGGCTCATTCGACAGGTTCAAAAAAGAGTTTACACAGGCAGCTTCTTCGACCGAAGGTTCAGGATGGGCAGTGCTCACCATCTGTCTTGGAACACAGCGGCTGCTACTCATGCAGGTAGAAAAGCACAATGTCCACGTGTACCCGGGATTTAAAATCCTGATGGCTCTTGATGTATGGGAACACGCATATTACCTGGACTACATGAATGACCGGGCCAAATTCATAGAAAACTATTGGAACATTGTCAGGTGGGATGTTGTAAATCAAAGGCTTGAATCAGCCCTGAAGAGCTGACTCTCTCATTAACTTTTTATTGTCACCAGCCAATTCTATCGTGCTATTCTGAAAAAGGTTGGGCGGGTTATTATGGTGGATTCATGTCAGTATAACAACTCATCTCTGGCAGGATACCAGAATCAGGACTGTCAGGTAATTCTGAATGATATACCTGTTGGTCTTCTGGTACTTGATGAAAATAAGATTATCTTTGCAAACAATGCCGCAACAAGCCTGCTAAGGGCGCGCAGTTTGACAGACATCTGCGGTTTATATATTTCTGACATCTCCCCGACAACCCAGCCAGATGGTTCTTCTTCTGCCGTGACCATTCAAAATCTTCTTTGTTCAGTTGAAAAAGGAAAATACACCAGGTTTGAATGGATATTAAACCGGTTTGACAAGTCTGAAGTTCCGGTGAAAGTTACAATACATCAGTCCGAATGCCCGGGCTCATCGCACCTGATGGTAACCATCACTGACAACTCATCAGAACACAATGCCATATCGGATATCATCCATCTTTCAGAAGAGATGAAAAAAGGAAATCTCAGGGCCAGGCTATCAGCAGAAGGTTACGGAGGTGACATGTATAAGCTCATCACCTCTACCAATTCAATGCTGGACAGTATCCTCCATCCATTCAGGGATATGAACAAGGTCCTTCAGAGGATCGCCATGGGGGACATGTCTGCCAGCATTGAGCAGGAGTACTCCGGGGAACATGAAAAAATCAGAAATGCCGTGAATGGTGTGGCAGACATCACAAGAAAAGTCCATGAAGAGATATCCAGGATGGTAGATGCCGCAAAACGAGGAGATCTTGCAAACAGAGGTCACCCGGATCTTTTTACCGGTGAATATGCCGCAACGATCACGAAAATAAATGAGATGCTTGATGCAATTCTAACTCCCATCCGAGCAGGTAACCGTATCCTTCAGAAGATTCGCAAAGGAGATCTAAGTGAACGGGTAGAGATTGAATGCGTCGGCGATCATGCAAGAATAAAAGATGCAATAAATGCTGTACATGACTGGTTAAGTGGCCTTATTGTTTACGTAACCCGGATTTCTGACGGAGACATGGCTGCTGAAATTATCCAGGCGTCAGATAAAGATCAGATCCACGGCCCTCTTGTAAGAATGCGGGATAATATCAGGAGTGTTATCGCTGACGTTGATGCACTGGTGAAATCAGGTTCTGAAGGCAGACTGATGGAAAGGGCAGATCCATCAAGGCACAAAGGGGACTATCGGATCATAATTGAAGGAATTAACAAAACCCTTGACTCCGTGATTGTTCCTGTTCACGAGGCGATGGAAGTGTCCAAAGGATATGCCGGATATGACTTTACCAGGCGAATGGATGCCGGGATCATATATCCAGGAGACTGGGAGGCCTTCCAGAAGGCTCTTGATGATGTCGGACATCATGTGTCGGCTGCAATTTCTGTGATTGCAAAACAGGTGGATGTTTTAAATAGTGCAACAGCTCAGGCTTCATCCAGTATACGTGACATGTCATCAGGCTCCTCTCTTCTCGCAGAGATTGCCCAGAATGTAAGTATAAAAGCTGAGCAGGGGGGTGACAGTTTATCTCAGATCCTTAGGGCGATGGAGGATCTTGCCATCAATGTGTCTGATGTTTCTACAAGGACCAGTGAGGTCAATCAGATATCTTCTGATACGAATACCCTTTCTAAGAAAGGTTCTTCTCTTGCCCAGGAAGCTGAGCAGGGAATGAGAGAGATAACCAGCTCGACTGATGTTGTCACTGGTCTTGTTCATGAGATCATGGAAGAGATGGGAAAGATCAGTAAAATTTCTTCAGTCATCTCTGACATCGCATCCCAGACAAATCTTCTGGCATTAAACGCCGCTATCGAAGCTGCAAGGGCCGGTGAGGCTGGCAGAGGATTTGCAGTTGTTGCAAGTGAAGTAAAAGCCCTGGCGCTTGAGTCAAGGCAGTCGGCTGAAAATATCTCGGAGATGATTGAAGGACTTACTAAAAAGACGCAGGAGGCCTCAGATACCATGGACAAAAGTGTTCTGGTTGTAAGAGATGGAGGAAAAGCCTTAAATGAGACACTTGAAGTCTTCAACATGATAATTGATTCGGTAAACACAGTCAGCCTGCAGATGGATAATGTCGCAAAAGCTGCTGAGCAGCAGGCAGCAGCTGTGGAAGAGATCACAGCATCCATCAACGAGGTTAATACCTTGATATCAGGAACAGCAAAAGATGCGGTTGCCTCAGCAGCAGCAAGTGAAGAAGCAGCAGCAGCAATAGATCAGATATCGGAACAGATCTCAATGGTAAATGCCGCTGCTGAAAGTCTGAATGCAGAAACTGGTAAATTTTCAGTTTAATTATTAAATTTTTGTGCCTGCTTCTGAACAGAACCTGTCTTTTATTTCTGATGGCAGGAGAGGTATATTGGAGACTGAACGGTTTCCAGGCCTGATGATAACGTGAATGAAAAACAATCCTCCGGTTAGTGCCTGGGCATATGCAGTTTTTAGTTCTTCTGGTGTATGAACCTTACATGTCTTGTGAAAACCACTTGCCTTTGCCAGAAGTTCAAGATCCACCAGGTTAAATGCAGGGGAACACTGGTCGCCCGTGCTTCCAAATACTCCGTTATCAAGGCAGATTATGATGAGGTTTTCTGGTGATTCTCCAGAAATGACCGGAAGAACAGAAGTTCCAAGAAGGCTTCCGTCACCGTCAAGGACGACCACCTTCCGGTCGGTTCCCAGGGCAATTCCAAGTCCCAGTGGACTTGCCTGGGTATATGACCCAAGCATGTAAAAATTGGCTGGAACATCCCTCGCATGGTAGAGCTCCTTTGATGGGACACCGATATTTGATACGACAAGTTCGTTGGTCATCATAGACGCAATAACTTCAATAGCATCTGCCCGCTGCATAATTGGTTTGGAAAATACACCCTGATGGGAAAGATCCACGATGCGTTCCCTGGTCTTTTCATGAGGATTTTGAAAACAATCTCTCCCTCCCTCCCAAAGCCGGGGAGAGATAAGGGCAATATGGGGCCTGTTTTCCTTCCATGCATCACTGATCACTGACGCAATGAGATCAATATCTTTATACTCCCGGATTATTGTGCAGGGAATATTGTATAACTTCATGAGCTCCGGGATCTTCTCGTTAAACGGAATCTGGGCCGGTATCTTCTCCTGGTAATATCCTCTCCAGCTTGCAATGACAGGCAGGGGCAGGCCATACAGGTAGGGCAGGGTCATCAGGGCGTTTAAAGAATTACCAAGACCCGAACTTTGCATCTGTAATACACCCCGCTTTCCCACAAGGGACAGGCCTGACAGGATACCAATACCGTCTTCTTCCCGTGAGATAGTAATATACCTGAACTGTTTTTCAAGAATCCCGCAGAGATCTTTGGTCCGATCACATGGAAGAGATATGATATATTCAATGTTCTGGTCTTTTAAAATCAGGGATACGGCGTTTTCATGCATGTAATCTCATCCATCTCTGCACCCTGGCAGATATCTTCTTAAATGGTGTCGCTTTAGTCACCCGCATGTCAGGTTTTTTCACATATTCTGGAAGGTTCTTTTCTCTCATGAGATATCCTCCCCCTGTAATGTTTAAAAGAATTTTTTCATCCGGGCGGATAACACCTGAACGGAGTGCCTGTATCAGCCCTGCCACGCAAACAGCAGCAGCAGGATCAGGATCGATCCCTTCACATGAAGAAAAGAGGTTTCCTGCGTCTTTTGCATCCCTGGAAGAGACACTGCCCATGATGCCCTTTGTTGCCGTTAGGACATCAAACACTCCTCCTGCAACTCCATATGCCGGTTCCCGGTTTGTAAGGACATCGGAGAAAACCCGGGTGATGGCATTTTCAGCATCTGGCATATCTTCTTCCCATATCTCCCTTCTCCTAAAACTCCATGCCCTTACCATCGGGACGAATGGTTCATTCTGAAACAGGAGAAGACGAGGCATCCTCTTTCCAAATCTGCCATCAGCTATAAGACGAAGTGAGGCTTCATATGCAGCAATTCCACCTGTCCCACTCCCAACAGCCTGCAGGTACAAATCAGGCAGTACCCCCATGGCAAGAGTTCCTGCCACCATGACCGTTCCCATGCCATCCCTTCTTGCAACATTCTTTGCTCCTCCTTCCGGAATAATCCCCGGCAGTGTACAGATCTTGTTTCCAAGGCTGATTGCATCGGTATAATCACCGGATATTGAAATGAGCATGACATTGCTGGCAGGTGTTGTTGTAAAAATGCGACTTTGTGCAGTTTCAGGAATAACGATGATGACTGGCTGGCCTGTTTGTGCTGACACTTCGGCAAAGGCACGTCCGGTATTACCAGCAGAGGATACCAGAATGACTCCCTTTGTCCGCCCGGCAAGTCTTTGCATTGTAGGAAATGCTTCAAACTCTTTGAACGAACCACTTACTGTAAAGGCGCCCTTGTCTGGCCAGTACCCTGAGAAGGCTATCCAAAGGTTGGAAAGGTTCAAAATTCCTGCGAGCCCCTCGCTTTTGTAACATATAGGCTCCGCCAGTGTTGGAATTGAACCGGTGACCGGAAGCCAGTCTGAGTACTTAAATATACCCGGTTCATCCCGGAGGGTTATCTGGCGTACAGCATACCTGGTCCTAATAAGCCCCTTGCAGCCATGTGGGCAGGTAAGGGTGTAGGTGTCGGCAAATTCATGGTTACATTGCGGACATGTGAGAATATATTCACTCATATCTTAAATTCACCTTTCATGAGCATTTCACGGACTTTCCTGCAGAGTATCTCTGCCCTTCTCCGGTCTGACTGGCGCAGAACAATTGGAATCTCTTTATCTCCCATTATGGTTCCAAAATTGCCTTCATATACTGATCCATTGCAGGTTTTAACACATGTCCCGCAGACAAAACATTTCACCTGGCTGATAGTCCCATCCTCCCTAATTGCATCAACAGGGCATGAGTTCCTGGCATTGCATGGGGAACAGTTTTGACATCGCCATGGATGGTGCTGAATACATGATGCTGTTCCTGCCCATACCCGGTCATAATAGTCACTTCCTACAGGCTGGCGGATACTGATATCCACAACAGGCAATGTGATGTCTTTGTCCATGACACAAAGGGAAGCCAGGACATCCCTGTCAACCAGGGGAATAGCAGTTCCGATACTGGTTATACATTCAGGCCCCGCAGCAGTATGAAACCCTCCACAGAACATGGCATCCATCTTCTTAAAGTCCGCATGGACAGAAATATTTGGCCGCTCTGTTGAACTTCTGGTTCCCGTTCCGATAACTCTTCCTTCTGCCCCGTTCATTATTACCGGATCCCCGGGAGAGAGGAAACGAAGGGTTGGATCGTTTTCAAGCGGGTTGATCTCCCCGCACCCGGATACTGTCGCTTCACTGGCATTGCCGGCTAATGAAAGGGTGGAGAAGATGGTCTTTACAGGTTCATTGCCACCGTTGATGAAGGCCGAGTAATTTTTAAAACAACTCCTTGTAGAAAGCAGCCTGGCGAAAGGAATGTCTTCCAGGGTTACATCGGTTTCATGGTCTTTTCCTGCAGAAGTTACCTTTACGTGGATATCTTTACCCGCAATAAGATCATGAAACAGGTGCCCTCCGCCGTACCTGTTATGTGCCTGTGCCGTCCCAAAGACGATGAGATCGACAAGGCCAAGCCGTTCATTCGGGCATGGACCAGGAATCGCTGGCACTCCCTGAAGTGACACGGTATCAGCCCGCAGGAAGGAACCAGGGCTTGCAACGGGAACAGAAAGAACCGCATAAGTTCCTGACATAACCCCACAGGTGCCACAGGTTACAATGTCAACATCAGAAATGGTGTCCTCCTGTGCAATCCTTCTCTTAAATTCAGATGCCGTAAGGATCACTGCAGTGCCATCTGAAAGTGCAGACCTAATCCTCTCAATCTCTCTCATAATATCCGGATATCTTCAACTTTAACCTGCAGGCCCTCTCTTCGTGTCAATAACAGGTTCACAACCCCGGTGTGGGTTAAGTTCATCATACAGTAGGCGGGAAGAAATCTCATCCGTCTTCCAAACACCGGTGAATGGTTGATGACATCAGCTATTCCTTCAAACCCTATTATGTGATAGGCCTGAAGATCCTTTACTTCTCTGCCACGTGAAAATAGCGGTCCGACAACATGTGTTATAATCACACCAGATACCTTGCTTGCTGACAAAACCCGGAGTACATGCTGGACCGGGCAACCGGAACCCATGGGTCTTCCGGTAATGATGTCACCTGTATGGATATCCCACCGTTCCACCAGGTCAGGTCTGAAAGGGAGGAGGATTTTTCTGGCCGAACATTCTCCTGGTAAAGGATGAAGAATAAAATCATAAGAATCCCCAAGGATATCTACAGTTTCATCACTCCTTTTTGTGCCGGGTCTCTCCTGACAGAAGAGCTGAGAAGAAAAAGAGCACTCCTCTTTTTTCCTGGTGCCTGCTTTCAGGGCAAGAAGAAATTCGTTACATGTTCCATGTCCACATGCACCACAGTCTCTCCCGGGAGGTGTCCATTCTTCCTCCATTAATCGCCCCTGAAAGTGAGTGCATCACCATCAAGCCTACGGAGAACTCCGTTATGGTTCTTCCACCCTATGTTGGTTTTTCCAATACAAACCGTGCAAACACCAAGTGGAGGGATTCCCCTGAGGGTAATGACTGACGGATCATGAATATCACAAGCCATTCTGATTGCTCTGGTCAGGTACCTTATCCCGGTTCCCTGCACTGCATTCGTCTCAACGATGTCGATTTCTTCCCTGATTCTCCGGATTTTCTCTCTGAACACCTCTTTTTCTGCCTGAGATACAAGATCAATCCTGGTAACAACTGCAATGTCAGCAAGGGCAATCATAGGCGCCATCTTCGCAGGAGACTGGATACCGGAAATTGCTGATAAGACGACAATTCCAAACGACTGAGTGGTGTAGGGTGTGCAACGCAGGCACAAGCCGGCACTTTCGACGATAAATATGTCTGCACATTCTGCCATAGCCCATTCTATTGCCTCGTCAAGGATCATGATCCCTGCATGGTCCGGGCAGAGGTCCCCTGAATAGACTTTTCTTGATGGAATATCGAACTCTGACCTAATCTCTTCATCTTCCGTTGCACAGACCACGTCTATCTTCAGGTATGCTGCCCTGAGATTTGGATGAGTTCTCAGTATTTGCTTTGCTACTGCAGTCTTTCCTGCCGAAGGAGGGCCTGCAATGATGATAAGCTTCATTAGTGGGATACCGGGAGAGGTGCTGTAATAAGTTCCCCTGCCCTGATCATCTCTCTCATTTGTCTAATAATTCCGTCCATGTGAAGTATCTGGTGGATTGCATGTTCTTCAGCTCCATCAGGTTCAATAATTTTTAAGACTGCACCATCCCGCATGACAATTCGTCGGTCAGAAAGCAGAGAGACCAAAGGGTCGTGAGTGACAAAAAGTAGTGCTTTATGGTGTTGGCGGAGGACTTCTATCACTTTTTCCTTGAATATGCCAGCGTTTTCAACCTCATCAAGCAGGATGATAGGGGTATTTGAGATGAGAATGGCATCAGCAACCATCAGGGATCTTGTCTGACCTCCGGAAAGACTGGTCATCCTGACATGGGCTGATATCGGCTCCCCTGTAAACTGGTTTGCAAGATTAATTGTCTCCTGAATAGAGGACTCTTTCATGTGCCCTCGGGAAAGGAGATGCATTCGTAAAAAATCAGAGACGATAAGGTCACACAGACAACGGGTATTCTGGGTTATGAGGGCAACTGGCTTTGCCGCGGGGTCACGGACATAGCGCTCAGGCGGGAGTTTTCCATTGACGAGAACTTGTCTTCCGGTGACAGTGTCCCGGTTTGCAAATATTTCGATGTCATTTATAAATGCACTTTTTCCTGAACCGGTTGGGCCGACGATAGACAGGGTATCCCCCGGTCTGATATGTATTTTATCAAATGTTTCTCCTGTTCCCTTGCGGTTACGTCCTGGAAGTATGGTAATCTCCTTTATGGGTTCCTCTGTCATCCTGAATACAATGTATGCTAAAACAGTTATTAATATTATCTGAATTTGATAAAAATTAATACAATAAGCCAATTCTTAACACAATAAAATAAGACAAAAATACAATCTTTCTATGATAAAATTTGTGTACCTTGTTTGAACCTTCAAAAAATTTCTTTCACCTCACCAGAAAAAATGTTTTAATGTCGGTCATCTGGAGACTTTTTTATGGGATCTAATCGATACCAATAGTGTTTACCAGTCTTTCATGGATCAGGGATCTTCCATTATAATTCTGATAATTTTCATTACACAATGATATGGATTACATATGTATCGCGTCCTCTACGTAGATGATGAACCCGGCATCCTTGAGCTCGTGAGAATGTACTTGGAAAGTTACGGCACGATGCTCATTGATACTTGCCCATCAGCAGAAGAAGCAAAGGGTCTGGTTAGCAGGACCAGTTATGACACAATCGTTCTTGATTATTACATGCCAGATGTAAATGGCATTGAGTTTTTAAAAGAGGTCAGACAAAACGGATTTGATTGTCCGATAATCATCTACACCGGCAGAGGCAGGGAGGAAGTTGTTATTGATGCGCTCAATAACGGGGCTGATTTTTACCTGCAAAAATCAGGTGAACCAGGTAGGGAGTTTGCCGATCTTTACTCAAAGGTAAATATTGCAATCCGAAAATACCATGCAGAAAAACAGGTGAAAGAAACCAGTGCCTTACTTCGCTCAACACTTGAATCCACGGCAGACGGCATCCTTGTCGTTAACAGCGAAGGAAAGATAACTGCATGGAACAGGAAATTTGTCCAGATGTGGAATGTTCCCTACCATCTCCTGGAAGGGAGGGATTATTCTGCAGTGCTGAGTTACATCCTTCCACAGATAATAAATCCCGGTCATTTTTTTAATCGGACTGATTTTCGCGTCCGGGAAGGAATAAGACCTGGTATTGACATCATAAACCTGCGAAATGACAAGACATATGAACGGTACTCCCAGCCGCAGATGATAGACGGGGAGATAGTTGGTAAAGTATGGAGCTTTCGGGACATTACTGCCAAAAAAAGTGCAGAGAATGCACTTCTTGAAAGCGAGGAGCGCTTTCGTCTTCTTTTTGAACAGGCCCCGGTCTCCTACCAGTCTTTGGATGAAAATGGGAATATAATCGAAGTGAACCAGGCCTGGACAAGGCTGACCGGATACTCTAAGGACGAAGCTATTGGCAGGTCTTTCGTGGAA
>Ga0255344_1003541_pt1 | contig 17010 bp, 10 predicted proteins | sample wastewater_treat_5_FD_192414 | JGI IMG/M metagenome (GOLD analysis project Ga0255344, IMG submission 192414) | Wastewater microbial communities from Lulu Island WWTP, Vancouver, Canada - plant18 | ecosystem: Engineered > WWTP > Wastewater > Unclassified | place: Canada: Vancouver, British... | reverse complement strand
GAGGAACTCGAAGCCCTCCTCCGGACCGATACCATCAAAGAACTCATCTCCTATGCCGTCGGGTGCATGTTCGGGCGGTACTCACTGGACAAACCAGGCCTTATCCTCGCAAACCAGGGAGAGACCGTCGAGGATTACCTGAAACAGGTACCACACCCCACATTCAGACCTGACGATGACAACATCATCCCGGTCCTTGATGACGAATACTTCCCTGATGACATCGTAGGCAGATTCAAAAATTTCCTTAAGATCGTATTTGGAGAGAAGACCCTCTCCCAGAACCTTGATTACATCGCCCAGGCATTGACCGGAAAGAGCACACCCTCACCAGAGAAGGTCATCAGGGACTACTTCCTCAAGGACTTCTTTAAAGATCACGTCCAGCGATACAAGAAACGGCCCATATACTGGATGTTCTCATCCGGAAAGCAACAGGGATTCAATGCCCTCATCTACATGCACCGGTACAATAAGACGACGCTCGCAAAGATGAGGACCGATTACCTCCTTGAACTCGAAGCAAAACTGGATGCAGAACTCACCGCTTTGAGTGAGGACCCGGTGAAGAACAAAGCACGGATATCCAAGATCAAGAAGCAGATCGATGAGATGAAAACGTGGGATGAACTCCTCAACAACAAGGCACTTGCACTCATCGAGATAGACCTTGATGACGGCGTTGTTGTCAATTATGCAAAGTTTAAGGGACTGGTCCGGGCGATATGAACTCCCAGGAATCAGGAGAGAAAGACCGGGGAGAGGGAAATTATGGCTATTCTGAGTATTGAGAAGACAACCGCTGCAATCCTGGAGAAATTTAAAACCCTCTCTGAATTTGAGACCAGAAAGATCGTCTTCTGGTACGACGGGGAACAGACCGCCGGGGAAGAGGACCTGACCCATATCAGAGAAAAACTCGCTGAACAGGGTATTCGGATGCATATCCTGAACGGGAATTATTTTGCCACCAAAAAACTCCTTGAACATGACGACACCGCATCGTCCTACCTTATTTACTCAGCACAGCCTGAACCAGACTATGAGAAGAACTGGCTTTTGGACAGCCAGCTCTACTCCGAACGGTTCGAAAACAGCCGGATATCAGATATCAAGGCAGAGATAGGGATCGAAGGATATGACCTTGATCCCTTTCTTGGAGCCAACCTGAAATTCTTCTCGAATAAGAAACGTGCCCTTGGCTTTAAGAAGTTCTATGAACCAGCCTGGAGAGAAGAGGACTGCATCAGGGGAATACTCGCCGTTCTCTCGAATGCATCCGCCCCGGACGTCCGTGAGATAATAAAGTCGGTCCTGATGGGTTCCCTTCATGAAGAAGAAAATACCCTCTGGGACCAGGTAGTAAAGTTTGACCTCACCGAACGGTTCTGGGAGATAGTGCGGAAACAATTCGGGTATTACCAGGAGAGCCCGACCCTGAAAAAATTATTCCTAAGTCTTCTCATCACCCACATCGACCGGAATGCCACCCTCCCGCTCGGCCACCTGGAACAGTTCGTCAATGCAAAACGACAAGGAAATGAATGTGAGTTATTCATCTCCGGATGGATGCATCACGCCCGGGATTCAGCCCGATTTGACAGCTACTGCACCGACCTCCTGACGGAACAGGATAAAAAACTCGAGAAAGAACTGACCTCCATCGTGAATAATGAACGAATAGAAGGCTATCTGAATCCCGAAGCACCTGACATCTTTGACAAGAGCATCATCAGAAAGATAGTATCAACCCTCTCCGATGGCGGGCAGGACTATGACAAGTACCTCTCCTGGATCGAAGCACGAAAGACAAAACACTACTTCCATGAGTTTGAGGACATTTACGCTGCCCTGGTATCTGCAATAAACCTCATCCGGCTAGCAGAGCAGTGCGAAGAAGAGAAGATCCTCGCAGCTACCCCTCATGAACTCTTCCGGACCTATACTGACCGGTATTATCTCCTTGACTATCAGTACCGGAAATTCTACACCTCTTATGACAAAACCAGCGATAAAGACATCTTAAAAACCCATATCCGGGAGATTGTCGAGCGGCAGTACCTCCATATCACCCAGAAGATCCAGATGAAATGGAGTGACCTTATCACGGCACAAGACCGGACCAGCTGGGGAATTGAACTCATAGAGCCCCAGGAACAGTTCTATACCGCCCATGTAAATAAGATCATCTCCAGAAATGACCGTGATAAAGTGGCGGTCATCATCTCCGATGCCATGCGGTACGAGGTAGCCGTTGAACTAAAAGAAAACCTCAATAAGAACACAAACGGCACCATTGAACTCACTTCTATGGCCGGATGTCTCCCTTCATATACCAAACTTGGGATGGCGGCACTCCTTCCTCATACCATACTTGAATTTCAAAAAGAACACATCCTCGTTGACGGAATGAACGCTGATGGCATTGAAAACCGGGAGAAAATTCTCACCAGGACCAAAGAGGAGTCGATTGCACTCCGGTTCAAAGAGCTCCGTGAGCTCAGAAGAGATCAAGCCAGGGAAAAAATCAGGGGAAAGCGGGTGATATATATCTACCACAATAAGATAGATGATACCGGAGATAACCAGCAATCCGAAGATGAAGTGTTCAAAGCCGCTGATGAAACAATCCAGGAGATTGAAGACATGGTAAACCGCCTGGTCAATTCCCTGAACATCAGTAACATCATCATCACGGCAGATCACGGATTTCTCTATACCCGTAATGCCCTTGAAGATATCGATGTCATTGATGTAGCCGGATTTGACAAAGATCAATTCATCTCCTCAAACAAGCGGTTCATCATCAGCAGTGAAAAGACCAACCTCATGAACACCCATCGCTTTCTCATGGATTATATCTCAGATGAACAAAAAACGCTCTATATCTACACACCCTATGCAGATCTCAGGTTTAAAATGGCCGGAGGCGGACGAAATTTCGTCCATGGCGGATTGTCCTTACAAGAGATAGCAATCCCGGTGCTCCTCTATAACCACAACAAATCCCTGTCAGACCTTGATAAAAAGGGTATTGAATATGGAAAGGTTGGCATCACCCTCATCGGACAGAGCAGGAAGATAACGAACAACCCATTCAAAATTACCCTGTTCCAGACCGAAAACGTAACCGAGAAACGAGGACACCTCAAATGCAGGATTGCCCTCTATGATAACTCCGGTGCCAGAGTCAGCGATGAAAAGGTCATTCTGGCCGACAGAACCACAGATGATCCAAACCAGAGAAAAATAAATATCACCCTGACCATGGACAGCAAAATTAAAAATGGTATATACATCCTGAAAGCCATAGATGAAGATGTGAAAGCAACATTCCGCGATGTCCTCGAGATACCCGTTGAAGTTGATATTTTGATACCCGATGATTTTTAAACGTGATGTGACATGACTGACCTGACACCCGAACCACTACCGGAACAGAGCAATGATCCTGATACAGATAGGAAGCTTAACACCTGGTTTCCCGGCAGGGTGGTCAGAAAAGACCTCACCATAAAACTCAAAGGGTCCAATAATGTCCCGGTCTATGTCCTTGAATACCTGCTTGGATCCTATTGTGCCACCGATGATGAATCACTCATAGAAGAAGGAGTCACAAAAGTAAAACGGATTCTGGCAGACAATTACGTCCGGCCTGATGAAGCTGAACTTATCAAATCCAGAATCAGGGAGACCGGGTATTACACCGTCATTGATAAAATAACCGTCCGGCTGAATGAAAAGAGGGATGTATATGAAGCAGAATTCTCATCCCTTGGAATCAAGGAGATAGAGATTGAACCGGAAACAATCAGAAGATATGAGAAATTGCTCGGGGGTGGGATCTGGTGCATCGTCAAGATGGAATATATGTCCGAAGGATCGCGATCACCCTTTGTCATCGCAAGTCTCAAACCGATTCAGATCCCGAACATGGATATAAATGAACTCATCGACCGGAGGAAATACTTCACCAAAGATGAGTGGATCGATATACTACTCCGGACCGTCGGGATGGAACCGGACACCCTTGATTATACGGTAAAATGGCACCTGCTCCTGAGGCTTGTACCCCTGGTTGAAAATAATTACAACCTTTGTGAACTTGGGCCGAGAAGCACTGGCAAATCCCATGTATACAAAGAGATATCCCCAAATTCAATCCTCATCTCCGGAGGACAAACCACCGTCGCAAACCTCTTTTACAACCTAAGCTTACGACAGGTCGGACTTGTCGGGCTCTGGGATGTCGTTGCTTTTGATGAAGTAGCCGGAATCAGGTTCAAGGACAAGGATGGCATCCAGATACTCAAGGATTACATGGCATCCGGTTCATTTGCCCGGGGAAAAGACCAGATCAATGCAAATGCCTCAATCGTATTTGTCGGAAACGTCAATGAAAGTATCCAGTCCTTACTCAAGACCGCCCATCTCTTTGCTCCGTTCCCTGATGCAATGAACAATGACAGTGCCTTTTTTGACCGGATACATTACTATCTCCCCGGTTGGGAAGTTCCCAAATTCAGACCTGAACACTTCACCATGCGGTATGGATTCATCGTGGATTACCTGGCCGAATACCTCCGTGAGATGAGGAAACGTTCGTTTGGTGACACTATCTTCAAATACTTCAGATTTGGCAGTAACCTGAACCAGCGTGACACCATAGCCATCAAGAAAACCTGTTCCGGTCTTTTAAAACTCATCTACCCGGATGACAGTGCCACAAAAGAAGATGTTCGTGAGATACTGGAATATGCCCTTGTCGGACGGAGAAGGGTAAAAGAACAACTCAAAAAAATCGGGGGCATTGAGTTTTACGATGTCAACTTCTCTTATTTCGATAACGAAGAAGGGACCGAGCATTTCGTGACAGTCCCGGAGAGCGGAGGGAGTAAGTTAATCCCCGAAGGTATGACCAAACCAGGTCAGGTATATTCAGTAAGTCGAAATGAAGAGGGTAAAATAGGAGTATATAAGTTTGAGCTCCAGGTTATACCCGGCTCTGGAAAATATGAAAAATCGGGTCTTGGATCAAATATGAAAGCAAAGGAATCAGTCCAGACCGCTTTTCATTATTTCAAAGCCAATGCAAAGTCTGTAAGCCAGAGCATCTCCACCAAGGAACGGGATTATCAGCTCCATGTGCAGGATCTCATGGGTGTTGGGATATCAGATGAACTGGCTCTTCCGGCTTTCATCAGTCTCTGTTCCGGTGCTCTTGGAAAACCGGTCCATGAGTCGATTGTCATTCTTGGGACCTTCACCATCGGTGGCTCGGTGAGCACTATTGATAATCTATCCGATCTCCTTCAGATTGCTCTTGATGCCGGGGCAAAAAAAGTCCTGATACCGATCTCATCAGCAGGAAAGATCTCGGTTGTTCCCCCTGACCTCTTCAGCAAATTTCAGATATCATTCTATGAAGATCCAGTCGATGCGGTGTATAAATCGATTGTATTGTCGTAGGATAAAAGAAATATCAAGCCCTATTTATAGAAATCAGTCATTGGGGTTAGGTTCTTTGAAATATCATTATCTCCCATACCCCTCCGGCACATCCTCAAACTCACCCCAGGTAAACCAATCACTTCCCCCCACTATATCAGACCACCAAAGAGCCAGGAAATACTTCATGAAAAAACATTTGATTCATACGCGGGAGGTAAACCCGCCCGACTCATCATGAACATACGGGAACCCAGGATAACTTACTTTTTTAATGCTGAACCCCTGATCGTAAACGAACCACCGTGAAGATTGATCCATTTCGGCTCAACAACACCAATATGCTGGCCACACGTACAATAAACGTCATTTCCTCTCCTGATGGTATAATCAGAGGAAATCCGCGAATGCCAGTGGTGCAGGAGTCTGCCTTTTCCAATCTTCTGGTATCGGAATAGTTTTCTTCCGCAGGCAGCACAATAAACCGTAATCATTCGTACCAAGAATATTGCTGTAGAGATGTATTAGTGATAGTGTGTTATTGATTGATGAGGGTAAAAAATCCTCAAATGTTTATTGATAGTTTCAAAAATATTAAAAAAACCTGATTTGTTGGAAGGGGGTTTTCGTTATTTTCTATAAGAAAGCACCGAATAGACTCGGGATTATGAGAGAGGACGGGAATTTACGTTTGGATCTGAAAAGAAGATTTAGAACATCGCTGATTGGTGTATTTGTTTCACCGATTACGGGTACTATATCTCCAGGGATTGATTTTAACATCCTTGTCACCTTTCAGTAAGGAATCGAAATTATATGGTTCAAAAAAAATTTCTTTGAAGATACATTCAATAAAAAAGTGGATCTTGTCATTGAAGATGGCAAAAAAACCAGGATAAGATTGAATCATACAGGAAAGGGTATTTGCATGAGAGATTTGGTCCTGTAGAGGGATTTCAGGCTCTCCATTTCCAGGGTCTATTTATAAACTGAATCTCTATGTTCAAACGTATGAAGGATCAGATGATCGTGAGTATATTCATATAATATCCTAAATGGAGGGACCCTAACACTCCTCATCCCAGCAAGCTCATATTGTAAGGGTTTACCAACGTCTGGATTTTCGATGATATTCTCAACAATTTTTTTATTTTTACCTGTAACCCCTTATCCCGGATTTTTTAAGACACCTTTTGAATTCTTCAGTGTATTCTATCTACATGTTATTCCCAGATACTATCGAGATCATCCGGACTGGAAATGGAATGGGTCTTTCCGGCAAGAACGTCTTCTCTTGAACGCTGAATCTGCTCTATTAAATCCGGAGTATTAAGAATCTCAATCGTCTCAATAACCTCTTCAAATTCTGATTGTAATCGTTTCAGTCTTGAAAATGCCTCTGAACTGATTATGACGGGTCCTGGTGTGGTTTCGTCCATATTCTTTCCTAGTTACTGAATTGATCAATTGGGAATTTATAGGTAATATTGAACCAGATCACTGCCCGCATCGCGAAGATCAAAACTGATGCTCTCCCTATATTCATTTTTCAAAAAGCCAGCAGAGATAAGAATTTTTCTCACTCGTGGACATCAATGAATGACATATAAGCATCCGGGCACCATCATCCGGAGCATTTGACACACCCATTGCAAACATTCTTGCAAATGAAGCCCTTGAAACAGCCATAAGGGGAACCGCCTCCCACGACAGTTCAGAGGATGGATTCAGGATCACCCTCAAGTGCCATGCAGCATCCGGGGCCTGGTCAATAACCCCTTTGAGCTCGTTCGCCTCAGCGAGCTTTCCGATGATCTGATTGATCTTATCCCCTATCTCCGGATTTCCCTTAAGAGCAACCATGTCGGAGAAACTCCCACCAGAAGGAACTTCGATTAATGCCTTCTTATCTCCGGCATATTTATCCGACACATACTTGACGAAGAGGAGGACGAGCACATAATCTTTGTATTGGGATGCATCCATACCTCCCCGGAGTTCATCGCAACTCTTCCACAGTGAGTTATAAAGTTCTGATTTTTTAACCATTGAGGAAAATTTCAAGTTCCACCATAATAAATATCCTATATGGAAGTCGGGAAGGTAGCAGATAATGGACACATCTTCATCCCTTTACCATTAAGAAAAAAATATAATCTTAATGATGGGGACACGATACTCCTGGAAGAACGTGAAAATGGCCTTTTGCTCATACCCTGCTCGAAACTATCTGTGCTCATGGGTGCATATAATGAAGACGGACTATTGGACGATCTGGAAAAATTAAGAAAACAGGAACGTTCTTTGGTATGAATTCATGTAAGACAGCTTTGTAGATTAATCCAGATCTTGAGGCATAATTTTTCAATAATTCGTATTACACTGTATGTCTTATCATGAAGATAGAGATACTTCTCTGATCCATTTCTTTAACCCAGACGCGCAAATGTCTCACTATAGTGGTCTAAACTACAATCATTGAAACTTCAAAGAGACGATAGAAAAAAAGAGAGAATTACGAGTATTTTCCGGTTTTTTAACGATAACTAATAGTACATAACCCTCCTTCAGACTATCGATCCGAAGATAAAGACCTACAAAATTTCAGAAAATTTCAATGAGAGAGTTTCTTTTATGTTGCGGCTTTTTGCAAGGTGCCGCAGTGATTTTTCTAATTTAACCCATCGTTTGTTTACGTTCCCTTTGCCAAATAAATTTTGATTCAAAACACTCAAAAACTCCAATCCTTTCTCTGAAAATACTTTTGACCATAACATCGGGGTATATTTTCCTTTATCATTTTTTCGAGACGTAGATACAATCCAGGAAAACAGATCTCTGCTAATAATAAACCGTAGTAACATGGAATAAATGTGAATAAACGCCATTGGCTCATTTCCGAGAAACATTTTTCCAAGGTCGTAATCCCCTTTTAATTCCTTAAAAATAAGTTCAATCACCCAACGAAATCGGTATAAATCATAAATATCATCAGCCGAAAATAACTCTTTACTGATATTTGTGATATAGAGGTGCCATTTTTCAGTAAGAGGATTCCAGGTACAAATTACCCTGAATTCTTGAAAAATTGGAGTTTTAATTTTGTTAATCCGCTTGTCTCCAACATGAAATGAACAAATGAGATCATAAACTCCTTTTTTTGGCATTAGATCTAAAAAATCGTAGCCATTAATGCTTTTAAAACGAATATGATCAACAATTGATGTTATTTCAGAAGGTCCTGAATTGATTGAAACAACCTTAAAAACAGCATTGCTTTTTATTCTACTAACAAAAAAACCTCCATATTGTTGAATTTTAGAGAAAATTTTTAGAGAATAGTATCCCAGGTCGTTTATTAGGAGAATATTCTCTATTTCAGGTCCAATTTTTAACATCTTAGAGTCATGAACCCTTTCTGTTGTTATAATTGCATTTTTTACTGAATTAGAAACAACACTATAAATTGCATGGATCTTTAATCCAGCAGATTCATCGCGAGAACGTGCTGCAGGATGCAATTCATAGAGTTTTTTACTAATTCGAATAATACTGCTGTCTTGAACTAAAATATCTTTGAAACCCCCTACAATTCCCTTTAAATGAGCAGGAGACTGATGAACCATTTGATCTATATAATGTTCCATCAGTGATTTCAGAAAATCTACTAATTTTAAATTAAACCGCTTCCTGAAACTTTGGTTACGAATTGAGGTTAGTATCTTTGGATTATCATCAAGGTCAATATAATGACGATGGATCTCGTCTAATGTGGGTTTCATATGACTGCTGACTCCAAAAATGAGGGTAAATATCAAAAGAACAGGATCGAGTTTCCTTTTTCTCTGCATAAATCCTGTTTCCCGAGCTGTCTTTTCAATAAAATCAAAGGTAAATTTTTGAAATACCCAAGATTTTAGGTTTTTTAGACCCTTAGAAGAAGGCTTCTTCATATTCTTTAGGTCGCCCGACGGTGCTCACCGTAGGGCGGCGCCGAAAATATATAAAGGTATCGATTTGTATTTGAAAATGTATTCTTGATAAGTAACACTGATTTTGGCTCTGTTAGGTATCAGGCCATAAAGCTGTCATGCATGAATAGATATCGCCATTTTTACCAAAACCATCCTGAACGTCTGGCATGAACCATACAAAACAGAAAAATAAATCATATCAGTGAAAGAAACACAATAGGAGAATTATACTGAAAAAAGGGATCTCATCCTATCAAGAGGCTGACTCATGCGTATGATGAGAATAGTGCTCACTTCTCTTCCTAACAGATACATATAAGGATACCGCTCATGGATTTTGTACCGTACCTGTCTATTTTTCCAGATCTTCTCCTCGTTTTTATCCTGATTGCCGGTATCATGTATCGAACCTCTGAAAAACAGAAGAGATATGCCATCATTATCGGAAGCATCGGATGCCTTACCCTGCTTTCGGGGCAATTTATTGGGTGGAATCCGGATCTCCTCTATACCGGTCTGTCTGTTCATATCATCGGAGAACTCATCATCTGCGGTGCAATTCTTCTTCTGATTACTTCGAAGCAGGCATCAGAACCGGATAAAAACCTGGAAAATAAAATTTCAGAACTGGAGGTTCAGGTTTTGGAAAAATCTGAGGCTCTTGATATGACGAACATCCTTCTGAAAAATGAACTGGAAGTCAGGACCTCGTTTGAAGCAGATCTTCAGGAGAGTGAAGAGAAGTTTCGCACGATCACTGAGATTACCCCGCTTGGGATGATACTTGTCAACAGGGATAATTCCATCGCCTATATCAATCCACAGGTGACCAGATCACTTGGATTTATTCTGGACGATATTCCAGATATGCAGACCGTCATCCGGGTTTTCTTACCAGATCCATCTGATCAGGAAGATGCCTTTCATATGTGGCAGGATCTGGCCTGGAAAATAGACAGGCAGATCCAGGAACCTGAACCCCATGTCTACCAAATAAGCGCAAAAGACGGATCCCAGAGGACATTTGAGTTATATTTTGCACCATACGGGAAGGTTATGCTCATCCTTCTCCATGATATCACCATCCGGAAAAAAGCCCAGGATGAACTCCGTGAATCTGAACGCCGATACCGTGAGATGATAGAGAAGATCCCACTCATTGTTGTGATGCTGGACCGTGATGGGAAGGTAGTGTTCGGAAACAACCACCTCCTCAAGGTTATCGGATGTGACAAGGAAGAAATCCTGGGGAAAGACTGGTTTTCAACATTCACACTCCCTGAAGAGCATGTACGGGATACCTTTGTCCAATATATTCAGGAAGAAAAGGTACCCCCACAGCTTGAGAACTCAATTGTTTCCAAAGATAACCAAAAACACTCTGTTCTCTGGACAAACCTTGTGCTCCAGGAGGCTGATGGCAGGACCACCGGAGTTATCAGTCTTGGAACGGATATCACCGAGCGAATACAGCGGGAAAAGGCTATCCAGCTGGCAAATAAGAAACTCAATATCCTCTCTTCCATCTCCCGCCATGATATTGCAAACACCCTTACCGAAATCTTTCTTACTCTTGAACTGGCACAGGATACCATAGAGGATACTGCCTCACAGGAATTAATTCGCGAAACCCTTGATGGACTTCGGATTATTCGTCACCAGATAGAATTTTCCCGGTACTACCAGGACATCGGAGTCCATGCTCCGGAGTGGTTTGAGCTTGACACCATTATCACGCTCGTAGTCAGGGAGATGGCTCTTCCTGATATCACGATAACCATAGAGACAGGAAAGGTCATGGTGTATTCAGATCCTCTCATTCAGAAAGTCTTCTTCAATCTCATCGATAACACCATCAGGCATGGAAAGCAGGTGACGGTGATCTCATTTACGCTGATGTATGAAGGATCTGACCTCATCATCGTGTATCGTGATGACGGGGCAGGCATATCTTCTGATGAGAAGGAGAAAATATTTGAGAAGGGATTTGGAAAACATACCGGAATGGGGTTATTTTTAATCAGAGATATATTGGCAATTACCGGGCTTTCCATCCGGGAATGTGGAACTCCTGGAACGGGAGCACGGTTTGAGATACGGGTACCAAAAGGAGCATGGCGGGCTGGAGTGGAAATGGGGGGGGTAGAAAAGGAGGGATCCGGCTTATTTTCATTTAAACCGGATGATCAATAAATATTGTTGAATCAGTATAAAAACCAGGATCCATCAACGGTTTAACTAGAAGGTATAGGTATTGGTTTACGTATTGGTGTAGGGAGAGCAATAGCGTGTGATTTGTGTGCATGCCTCATAATACCCCTTTTTCTTCGATGATAAATCCAAGGTATTTGATATATGAAATTCCCCCTCTTATTCCCACAATCATTATTATACTCTTCACGTTCTATATTACTCTATATCAGGAACTTTCATGATCTCAGTCCTGTATGTTGATGATGACCTCACACTCCTCGAATTAGGGAAACTCTTTCTTGAGCGAACCGGAGAATTTCAGGTTGAACTTCGTGATTCGGCGGTAGAAGCCGTAGAGCTCTTAAAAAACACTTCATTTGACATTATCCTCTCTGATTACGAGATGCCGGTTATGAACGGGCTTGAATTTTTAAAAGAGGTCCGAAGTACATTAGGAGAGATCCCCTTTATTCTGTTTACCGGAAGAGGAAGGGAAGAAGTGGTCATTCAGGCCTTAAATGACGGGGCTGATTATTACCTGCAGAAGGGCGGAGATCCCAAACCCCAGTTTGTCGAATTAACGCATAAAATGAAACTTGCCGTTCAGCGGCGCAATATCGGCATTGAACTCAAGGAGAGTGAGCAGCGGTACCGTGAGGTAGTTGAGACACAGTCGGAATTTATCTGCCGGTTTACTCCCGGTGGCATCACCGTATTTGTAAATGAGGCGTATTGCAACTATTTTGGAATAAAAAGAGAGGAGATCATAGGGCAGCGATTCATTCCTGATATTCCTGAAGACGACCGGGAAAAAGTCCACACCCATTTTGCCTTACTCACCCAGGACTCACCAGTTGGAGAGATTGAGCACCGGATACGTATGCCTGATGGCAGTCTCCGCTGGCACCGGTGGCGTGACCTTGCAATTTTTAATGAAAAAGGAACCCTCATCGAGTATCAATCGCTTGGGAGAGATATTACAGACCGAAAGCAGGTAGAAGAAGAACTGAAACAGTCTGAAAGTCTGTACAGGGCAGTATTTGAAAATACCGGGGCAGCTTCGATTATTATCGGCCCGACCACTCTCATTCTGCGGGCAAACTCAGGATGGGAAAAGCTGACCGGTGTGCCGATTGCCGAACAGGAAAACAAATTAAGCTGGACGAAATTTATTGATGAAGATGATGTAAAACGAATGGTTGAGTATCATCATATCAGGAGGAAGGATCCCTCCCTGGCTCCGACAGTGTATGAATGCCGGACCCATAATGAAGCAGATGGATCAGTCCATACCTGCATCGTCCATGTCGATGTCATTCCAGGAAGCGATAACAGTATTGCGTCCTTTGTTGATATTACGAACCAGAAACAGTACGCAGAAGAGGTACAGGCAGCCAATGAGGAGCTTACCGCCACCCAGGAAGAACTGCAAGCACAGTTTGAAGAACTCAAACGTAACCAGGAAATAATCCAGGAGAGTGAGGAAAAATACCGGAGAATTCTTGAGAATATGCAGGATGTGTACTATCAGACCGATAAAGAAGGTAAAATAATTCTTACGAGCCCATCAGCAACTTCGGTCCTTGGATATCCGGACAATACTGAATATTATGGAAAAAACGTTGCTGATGCACTATATTATAACCCAGAAGACAGAAAAGTCTTTCTTACAGCGATTGAAAAGACCGGAAAGGTGGAAAATTACGAAGTAACACTCCGAAAAGGAGATGGAACCCCGATTACGGTTTTGACCAGCAGTCATAGATATTATGATAATACCGGTAATTACCTCGGGATTGAAGGGTTATTCAGGGATATTTCCGAAAGAAAGCAGATGGAGATCAGACTCAATGAATCAGAGAATCTCCACCGGGCGGTTTTTGACAATACCGGGACGATTATCCTGGTAGTGGAGTCTGACAATACCATCGTATACGCCAATAAAAAATTTGTCCAACTTTCAGGATATTCAAAAGAGAAACTGGAGGGGAAGATGTGCTGGACTGATTTCATCATGCCTGAAGACCTCATTAAGATGAAAGAGTACCATCGCATACGCCGAGCCAATCCTGCATCTCCACCGCCGGTCTATCCATTCAGGTTTGTTGACCGATTTGGAAAGATGCGGTACTGCATTAATAATGTAGCCATGATCCCCGGTACTGAGCGGAGTGTTGCATCGGCAATTGACATTACAGACCAGGTTATCGCTGAGACTGAATACCACACTATCTTTGAAAATATTCAGGATGTCTTCTACCGGTCTGATTCGGAAGGGAAGATAATCCTTATTAGTCCCTCTGCAACCACGGTGTTAGGGTACGAGTCCCTGGCTGAACTAATCGGTAAAAAAATCGCGGAGACACTGTATCTGAAGCCCCAGGACAGGGAGACCTTCCTCAGGGATATGAAAGAAAATGGATCGGTCACGAATTATGAGGTTCAGCTGAAAAAGAAAGACGGAACCCCGATAACAGTCCTGACCAGCAGCCACTATTATTATGATCATCAAGGGAATTATGTTGGGATTGAAGGGATATTCAGGGACATTACTGAACGAAAACAGATAGAGATCCTGTATAAAACCATATTTGATAAAACAGGTATCCCCATGTTGATTCTTAATGAAGATTTGGTGATATCTGATATGAATGCAGAGTTTGAACAGGCATTCGGATATACCCGCTCAGAGATAATCGGACAGTTACAATGGCCTGCCCTGATTGCTGATGATGACCGGGGGCGGATGATAGAATATTATGCTCTGCAGAAAAAAAACCTCTCCGCTCTTTTAGAAAATAATGCATTTACCTATGTTTTGAAAAATGGTGAGACCCAGGTAGGAGCGATATTAATAACCTCCATTCCCGGAACCGGGAAAAGTCTGATTTCAATCGAGAACATAGCAGATTTGCTAGAAACACGGACCAAATTAAAATCTACTAAAGAGGAGATGAATCAGTTACTCAATCAGCTTCCTGATTACGTCATTATTCATGAAGGGGAGACCATTGTCTATGTCAATGATGAAGGGGCACGGCTGATGGGAAAAACTCCTGAGGAGATCATTGGAACATCAGTCCTCTCATTTGCAGCTCCAGAATATCACGATCTCCTGATACAAAACATCGGATTCAGATACCAGGGAATAAATATTAAACCTTATTTGATTGAGGTCACTATCCCTTCTGGTGAGCGGAGATGGCTTGAAGTTCGATCAGCGTCACTAGCGGGACGATTGAAGGATACAACCCTGGCTGTTCTCACTGATGTAACGGAGCAGAAAAAAGCAGAAATCGCATTGAAAGAGAGTGAATTACAGTACCGAACGATTATTGAAAATATGCAGGATCTGGTATATAGAGCAGACATTTCTGGCAACCTGATCATGATAAGTCCTGCCGGGGTCAGACTTGCAGGATTTTCATCGGCTGATGAGATGATTGGCTGCAATATCTCTCATATGTTCTATTCTAATCCAGGTGAACGCGAAAATCTTTTAGAGCTCCTTCAAAAAGATGAGAAAGTTACAAATTTTCCAACTTCTCTCGTTGACAAACATGGAAATATCCATCAGGTAACCGTCAGCAGTCAGTTCTACCGGGACATTCATGGAAATATTATCGGCATTGAAGGAATTCTCCACGATGTTACCGAGATAAAAAAGGCAGAGGAAGCGGTATTACTTGCAAACCGAAAACTAAACCTTCTGACAAAAATTACAAGGCATGATATCAATAATCAGCTGGTTGCACTCCTTGGATATCTAACCATTTTGGATGAAACTCTGAAGGATTCTCCAGAGTATGAGTTAGCAAAAAAAGCCGTATCTGTTGCGGAACGGATTAACTCAATAATCCAGTTTACAAAGCAATATGAGGAGATTGGAGTGAAATCTCCAATCTGGCAGAATATTCGAAAGATCACTTGTGATGCATCAGAACAGGTTCATCTTGGGTCGGTTATCATAAAGAATGATATATCTGAAGACATTGAGGTATTTGCTGATCCGCTCCTTGTGAAGATCATCTATAATCTGATTGAGAATGCGGTCAGGTATGGTGAAACGATAACGACAATCCGGTTTTATGAAGAAGAAGCATCCAACATGGTGCTTATCTGTGAGGATGACGGGGTGGGAGTAATCCCGGAAGAAAAGGAGAGGATATTTGAGAGAGGATATGGGAGAAATACCGGTCTTGGACTGGCTTTGTGCAGGGATATCCTTACAATTACTGACATTTCAATCATTGAGACAGGAGAGTTTGGGAGTGGAGCGAGATTTGAGATATCCATTCCCTCAACCGGGTGGAGAAAGATACCCAGGGATTAGAAATTATATTATCTTCTGATTTCATTTAAGATGAGCCAGAACCTTTTTCCCCGAAACCCGGATCAATGAGAACCGATCGCTTTCTGAGAGGATGCTTTTTGGAATAAACGGATATATCACCTATTTTCCTCCCGATCATCCTCTTCCGGAAGTATTTCACGTATTGATGCCTGGGCACCGGTCAATACTCCATCCTGAAATATTGGTACGGCATGAATGCTAACGTATGCCCGGGTCCCGTCTTTCCTGATGATTTGGATATCTCGCTCATACACTCTCTTTCCTTTTGATTCGCCATTCAAAACCTCTTTCGCATCATGTGATATGACATCGCCGCCCTGCTCAAAGAAATTCTGAATCGCGAATTCATATGATTTTCCCAGCAGTTCGTGAGGTTCATACCCAAGAATTGTCCGTGCTGCTGGAGAGGCATAGGTAACGCACAGACGATGATCGAACACCAGAATCAGATCCGAAGAACGTTCTGCTATCCCCCGAAACCGCTCCTCGCTCTCTTTGAGTGCCTCTTTTGCCAGTACTTCTTCAGTGATGTCATGAGAAATGGACCCAAACCGGTATCCCCGAACCGTTTTCATGGAGAAGATCCTCTGGCGGGTAATAATCGTCGTCCCGTCCGGGCGTTTGCCAGAAATAATCTGTGGTCCGGGGAAGACCGGTACCCCTGTTTTGAGCGAGGATTGTAATGCTTCTTTTATTGCGTTTCTATGCTCTGCATCCTGGTGCTCTGCAGGTGCCATCCGGAGGGTGAGATCCCAGATATACATTCCAAGGGCTTCATCTTTCAAAATCCCGGATATCAGTTCAGAACTCCGATTCCATTCGATGACTCGGCCCTCCTCATCAATCATGGAGACAGACTCCTCAGTATTGTCAATTAGGGAGCGGAGCCGGAATTCGCTGTCAACAAGAGCCTGTTTACTGGTAAGAAGCTCCTGGTAGGAGCTCTGCAATGATTCCTCAGATGCTGCTAATTCTTCATATGCTGCATGTATCTCTTCTTCGTCCCTTTTCCGACGGGTAATATCCTTTCCTGATACCTGG
>Ga0255344_1003533_pt1 | contig 17037 bp, 10 predicted proteins | sample wastewater_treat_5_FD_192414 | JGI IMG/M metagenome (GOLD analysis project Ga0255344, IMG submission 192414) | Wastewater microbial communities from Lulu Island WWTP, Vancouver, Canada - plant18 | ecosystem: Engineered > WWTP > Wastewater > Unclassified | place: Canada: Vancouver, British... | reverse complement strand
CGGAAAAAAATAAAGAAAAATTTCACAAACTGATTGATGATTTTTCAGCGGCAATGGTGGAAAAAATTCAAAAGACTTCGACTGTTCCAATTGTTCAAAAAGCTTTCCGATTTTTTGAAGCCAAAGGCATTTCAGCCAACGAAATAGTAAAACGCATTCAAGCCAATTTCAGATTTGAAAATTGCCTAAGTGCCAACAATGACGCAGAAGCAGAGCAAAACCAAATATTGCTCAATACCTTAGAAGATGAAAACAACCCAATACGTGCCGTTTTTGCCGTTCAGAAACTGAACGAAGGTTGGGACGTTTTGAATTTATTTGACATTGTTCGTCTTTACGAAGACCGAGACGGCAAAGACGGAAAGCCGGGAAAAACAACACTTTCAGAAGCCCAGTTAATTGGACGTGGTGCAAGGTATTATCCGTTTGCTTTAGAAGAAGGGCAAGACAAGTTTACCCGAAAATTTGATGATGATATTTCCAACGATTTGAAGACGTTGGAAGAATTGTATTACCACACCAAAGAAGATAGCCGATACATTTCAGAATTGAAGAAAGCTCTTGTTGATTCGGGCATTTATGAAGATGATGAAAATTTGGTTCAACTCAATTTGTTTTTAAAACCTGAATTTAAGAAAACAGATTTTTACAGAGACGGACACGTTTTCTTCAATAAGAAAGTGCCAAAGAGTTTTGACAACATAAAATCGTTTGCCGATTTAGGAGTAAAGAAAACCAATTACCGACACACTTTATCTTCGGGAGTTGGCAGAATGTCGAGTGCATTTTTTGAAATGGAGCCAATACAATCTAATGATGAAGTAATTAAAACCAAAGATGTTAAGCTGACAGATATTCCGAAAAACACAATCCGTTTTGCATTAAGCCAAAACCCGTTTTTCTATTTCGACAGTTTATCACATTACTTTCCAAGCGTTGATTCACTTTCCAATTTCATTGACAGCACAGACTTTTTAGCAGGTTTAGAAATTACTTTTAGCGGAACAACCAACCGCCTAAAAGAAATTAGCCATTTCGACTATCTGCAAGTCTTAAACGGACTTCTGCAAAATATTGAAGCAGACATAAAGAGTAACTCGACAGAATATGAAGGTTCAGACTATATCAAAGAACCTATTCACAAAGTTTTCAAAGACAAAGAAATCAAGGTTTACAAAGACAGTGAACGAGCAGACGGACAGGAAACTTTAGTAGCCAACGAACCTTGGTATGTTTATAACGCCAACTACGGAACAAGTGAAGAAAAGAAATTTGTAGAACTGTTTTCCAGACGATTTGAAGGACTGAATCAGAAGTTTGAAAACATTTACCTAATCCGAAACGAAAGAGAAATTAAAATCTTCGACAAACTCGGAAGAGCTTTTGAGCCAGACTTTTTACTATTCTGTAAACAACGTGACGGAGAACAAATGACTTTTCAAGTTTTCATAGAGCCAAAAGGAGAACATTTAAAAGGACACGACAAATGGAAAGAAGACTTTTTAAATGAAATCAGAGCAGAACAAAAGACAATCAAAATCCACACGGACACTTATTTGATAACAGCCGTACCATTCTACAATTACAACAACGAAAACGAATTTAAGACGACATTAGAAAATACTTTAAACGAATAGAAATGCCAACGCTCAACGGCCACACACATTGCCAAGTCGCACCAGCCGACCCTCAAGCCAAAACTTGGCAAAGAGTGTGTCTGTTCCTAACGCACGGACAAAAAGACAATGCAGCAAAAATGAAAGAAAATTAACGAGAAAAATGAACAACGAAACGCTAACAAAGTGTATATGCCATAAGGGTTTCAGTGGGTATTCAAGCATTTTCGCCCGCTCAAACTTTCGTGTCGGTGGACAGGATACTGCTCCGCAATCCCTTACGGCACATACACTCGACCGTTATCGGTCAGTGTAAAAAGACAGCCAACTCACAAATGGCACATTTGGTTTTGCCCGACACACAAGCCAACCCTTCGCAAAACCAAAAGAGCCTTTTTTTTGCCAACGCACCGACAAGACTGTTGAAAATTTTCTGATTACTTTTTATCTTACAAAATGAGATACTAAAAATTATAAACCTATCTTTGCGACTTGACATCATTTGAACAAATGAACAGAATAAAAGAAGTGTTGGACGAAAAAGGCATCAAGCAGACTTGGCTTGCCGAGCAATTAGGCAAAAGCTACAATATGGTAAATGCTTATGTGCAAAACCGACAACAACCACGAATTGAAGTGCTTTATGAAATCGCTGAAATTCTTGGCGTAAACGTAAAGGAACTATTGATTGACAACGAAATTAAAAAGAACAAGAAATGAGCAACGAGCAAAAAATAACAACCGAAATAAAAGTGCCGAATAAAGATTTGGAAACTTTGAAAATTCATTTTCCGCATTGCTTTGACAAAGACGGGAATTTTCAATTTGAGAAATTCAAAAACAACCTAACCGAAAAGGAAATCAATTTTTCTACCGAGAGTTACGGTTTAGACTGGTTAGGCAAAAGCTACGCAAGACTTTTGGCAAGCGACCCTGCAACAACTTTATTAAAAGCAGACGAAACACACAACGCAAAGCCCGAAAACAACAACTCCGAAAACTTGCTAATAAAAGGCGACAACCTGGAAGTGTTAAAGCACCTTGCCAACGCCTACTACGAACAAGTAAAAATGATTTACATAGACCCACCTTACAACACAGGCAGTGATGGGTTCACATACCAAGACGACAGAAAATTTACAGTAAAGGAACTTCAACAACTTATTGGCGTAGATGCAGAAAAAGCAAAACGCATATTAGATTTTACACAAAGTAAAAGTAATAGCCACAGTGCTTGGTTAACATTTATGTATCCTCGTCTTTACATTGCTAAACAATTATTGAAGGATGAAGGTGTAATTTATGTTTCAATTGATGACAGTGAAGTATCCCAACTTAAAATGTTGCTAGACGAAATTTTTGGGGAAGAAAATTTCAGGGGCATAATAATAAGAGCAACAGGAACTACAACGGGACAAGAAGCACTTAAAATTGGTAGTTCGTATGATTCTTGTCTATGCTACTCAAAGACAGCAAAATTTCAGTTAAAAGGCATTCCGTTAAAAGGTAAAGACCTAAATAGGTTTAATAATGACGACAATGATGGCAAAGGCAAATACGCACTTTTACAGTTAAGAAAGACTGGAAATGCAGACCGTAAAGAAGATAGGGAAGGAATGTTCTTTCCGATAACAGCTCCAGATGGTAGTCAAGTATTTCCCATTGGACCTACTGACTATTTAAGTCGATGGAGAACTGGAAAGGATAAATTTCAAAAATTCTTGGACGAAGGGTTAATAGTTTGGAAAGAAAACGGAGAAGATATAGAAGAATTTGACGATGATGAAGACGAAAATGAAGAAGATGAAATCACAGATTACTCATCAGTGACAAATGAGAATGTAGATATTTCAAAATTTAAGTCGAAGTGGAAACCTTACGTGAAATACTACTTATCAGAACGGACAAAACAGGTTTCAAACTTGTGGACAGATATTGATGGTAACAAAAAGGGCAGTATCGAACTGAAACTACTATTCGAGAAAAAGAAACTATTTGAAAATCCCAAACCGACTGATTTTCTGAAGCGATTAATAACTATTAGCTGTAGTTCAGATGAATTAATCCTTGATTTTTTTGCTGGTTCAGGAACAACTGCTGATGCTGTATTAAATATGAATTCTGATGATTTAACCAATCGAAAATTCATATTAGTTCAAATTCCTGAATTAATTGACCCAAAGAAAAGTAAGACAACTTACACCTATGTTAAGAATGACTTGGGTATTGAAGTGCCTACAATTTTTGATGTAACCAAAGAAAGAGTTATCCGTGCAGCTAGAAAAATTAAAACTGAAAAAACAGAATATGATGGGGACTTGGGTTTCAAAATTTTTGAAACAACTCCAATTTGGGAAGATTACAATTTTGAAGCAGAACAGTTTGACAGTTCACAAACGCTGTTTGATGTTGGTAAACTAACAGAAGACGACATCAAAGCCTTACTGACAACTTGGAAAACGTATGATGGCATTGCCTTAACACAAGATTTAGAAAGTATTGATTTAAGCGGTTACACCGCTTATTATGGCAATGGCAGATTGTATCTGATGCACAAAGGCTTTACTACTGACAGCCTTAAAACATTGTTGGAAAAGATAGACACAGACAAACATTTTGAACCTAAAAGTATCATCGCCTTTGGCTATCACTTGGAGAGCAAGAGTTTACGAGAGATTTCGGAAAACGTAAAAACTTACAACAACAAGAAAAAAAGCGACATTGACTTTATAACAAGGTATTAATATGAAGGGATTTAATTTTGAGAAAAACCTAAATCATCAATCACACGCAGTAGATAGCACTATTGCTGTGTTTGAGAACATTAGCCTTGTTCAGCCCACAGAAGCGGATAAGAACTACATTAACCCTGCATTTGACTTTACAACAGAAAGAACATATCCTCAAAACATCAGAGCAGTTCAAGAAGATAATGGAATAAACGAAGACATAAAGCGGAACAGCAACATCATTGATATAATGATGGAAACGGGAACTGGTAAAACATACACTTATACCAAAACCATTTTTGAACTCAATAAAAACTACGGCATTTTCAAATTCATAGTCGTTGTTCCAACGCTTTCCATTAAAGCAGGAACAATTGATTTTTTGAAATCGGACAGTAGCCGTGAGCATTTCAAAGAACAATATGGCAAAACACTTCATTTACACATTGTAGAAAGTCAGAAAAACAGCAAGAGCAAAAAATCATTTATTCCACCGGCAGTAACCAGTTTTGTAAATGCCGGAACTTTTGAGAAAAACAGCATTCAGGTTATGATTATCAACGCAGGTATGATTAACTCTGAAACAATGCAAAAGAGTTTTGACAAAGGATTGTTTGACAAATACACCATTCCTTTTGATGCCGTTGGAGCAACAAAACCTTTTATGATTATTGACGAGCCACACAAATTCGGGCAAGGCAATAAGACTTGGGAGAACATTCAGAAAATGAAGCCCCAATTTATTTTGCGTTATGGTGCGACTTTTCAAGGTTATGAAAACTTGATTTACACTTTGACAGCCGTTGATTCATTCAACAGAAATTTAGTAAAAGGCGTAATCGGACACATCACTGAATTTAATGCAGGTGAAAACGCAATCGTAAAATTCATTGATTCAGATGGAACAGAAGCCAGTTTTGAATTGATTGAAAATGACAGACGAAAAACAGTAACAGTTTCTAAAAAGGAAAGTCTGAAAAAGATACATCCTGAAATGTCTGACTTGGGAATTGAAAATTTGAATAAAAGCACGGTTGTTTTAACCAACGGTTTAGAAATGAAAAAAGGAGATAAAATCAACCCTTATTCGTATGCTGAAAAGTTGCAGGAAACAATGATTCAAAAGGCTATTAAGCACCATTTTGAAATTGAAAAACAGCTATTGACAAGAGAAGTGAAGATTAAACCTTTAACGCTTTTCTTCATTGACAATATAGACGAATACCGAAACAAGGACGGATATATCCGAAAAACAGTTGAGCAATACATCAAAGCAGAAATTGAAGAATTGCTAAAGACAGAAAAGGATGCTTTTTACAAAGCCTATCTTGAAAAGACATTGCTTGACCTTTCGGCAACACACGCAGGTTATTTTTCAAAAGACAATACAGAGAAAGACGAAGCCATTGAAAAAGAGATAAACGAAATTTTGCACGACAAGCAAGCAATGCTTGATTTAGAAAATCCAAGAAGATTTATTTTTTCAAAATGGACGTTGCGTGAAGGTTGGGACAATCCAAACGTATTTCAGATTTGCAAACTCCGAAGCAGTGGCAGTGAAATTTCAAAACTGCAAGAAGTTGGACGTGGTTTGCGTTTACCAGTGAATGAATATGGCAATCGTGTAAAAGACGAACAGTTTTATTTGAACTACTTTGTTGACTTTACCGAAAGCGACTTTGTAGATAAATTGGTTAGTGAAATCAATCAGAAATCGGGAGCTATTTCTATTGAACAAGTTCCAGACAAACTTTCTGAGCAAATGATTAAAAAGATTTGCGAGTTATACGAAACAACCGAAGATGAACTTTTGGAAGTTTTGGACACGAACAACGTCATCACACGAACAAATTCATTCAAAACAGGCGGCTTTGATTTTATCAAACAAAACTATCCAAGAATATTTGAAGGTGTAAACTCTAACAAGGTTCGCAAAGCAACCGACCCGAAAAAGAAAGTTGTAGTAAGAGCAGAGAAATATCAAGAACTTAAAGACCTTTGGGAAAAACTAAATGAGAAAGTAATTCTTGAATATAAGTTTGACAACGAAGCCAACTTCAAAACTCTGTTCACAGAGTTTTTGAAAGCACAAAAAGATAATTTCACTTCGGACGGAATAAATGAGAGAATTTCAAAAGTTGAAATAAAAGACAATAAAGCAGTTGTAAACGAACCTGAATCAGTTTACAACCGAAAGACCGCAACTATTTCAATAATGAAATACAGCGACTTTTTGAAAGAGCTTTCAAAGATGCTGAATATAAACATCGCAACATTGCATCAATCAATCCTTGACGCAGAAACCGACATCAATAAATATCTTAACCAAACAACATTGAGAATCATCAAACAGAACTTTGACTTTTTCTTAATGACACAAGCATTTGACAAGTATTCTATTGAATACAAAAAGGTTTCAAACAGCATTCATCCAACAAAGCTTACAGACGAAAAAGGAAATGTGCTGAAAGAAATTTCTGCTTCTGATGTTGGTGTTTTGTTTTCTGACGAAGATGTTGCAGATTCTTATTTCTTTGAAGAATTGTATTACGATTCTGACTTAGAGAAATCAAACATAAAGACAGAAGTAAAAGAAGTTATTGTGTTTACCAAAATACCGAAGAACTCAATTAAAATTCCAGTTGCAGGTGGCAAATCATATTCACCTGACTTTGCCTATGTTTTGAAATTCAAAGACGGAGGGCAAAAACTAAACTTCATTGTTGAAACCAAAGACGTAAACAGCAAAGACGGACTTCGTGACGAAGAAAAATTCAAAATCAAACACGCTGAAAAATTCTTTGACGGCAAAGTAAAAATTGAGTTCAAGACACAATTCAGCAACAACAAAATAGTTGACTTAATAAAAGAACTTTCAGTGGATGAATAAAGTAACAACAATAAGCCAACGCATTTTGCAAGCACATTGCCAAAGCCGCACAAGCCAAAGCACAGCCCAAAGCTTTGTCAAAGAGCTTGCAAACCCAACGCACAACCGACTGACAAACAGGACGAAAGAAGAACACCGAACCGATAACAGGCGTTTGGCTCAATGGCGGGTGACGTGGTTAATTGAACATTCTACCTCGCATCAACTTTTATGGTGTATTGACAGTTTTGTGCTCCGAAATCCGCCACTGCGCCAAGCGCCAAAACGTTATCGCTCAGTGTAAAAAGCCAACCGCACATTCAAGCACATTTGGTTTTTACCGACACGCATAGCCCAAACTAAAAAACCAAAAGAGCTTGAATTTTTTCCAACGCACGGACGACAAAAATAAAAAATAAGTTGTACTTTTGACGAATTAGTCCAAACAAATACGACAAGATGAATTCTTTTGGAGAATATTTACGAAACAGACGAGAACAACTGGGACTTCCTCTTAGAAAGGTTGCAGCCGAACTCGACATTGACACTTCTATTCTGAGCAAGATTGAAAGAAGCGAACGAGTGGCGACAAAAGAAATGCTACCGACACTAGCAAAGACTTTGGAAGTTCAGGAAAAGGAATTGGAAATTGAATTCATTAAATCATTCATATTATCCGACATAGGAGATTTAAAATTTTTGAAAAGTGGCTTGGAAGAAACGCTTAACACCATTAAAAGCCGCAAGTAAATATGAGTATAGACAATAAAATAGACCAAACAGACTTGACTTTCTTCACCAATGAAGAAGGACATACTTTATTAAGCAGATTCAAATCAACGCTTAAAGACACGCAACTTTTTGACGTGTTGGTTGGGTATTTCAGAGCAAGCGGTTTTCATCAGCTTTATGACGCACTGGAACCCGTTGAGAAAATCAGAATTCTTGTTGGGCTTAGTGTGGACAGAGACTCATATGAAATGATGCAATTCCATCAGCAAAATTCAACTATTGACTTTGAATCACATCAACGCACCAAAAAACGCTACCAACAGAACCTAAAGGAAGAAATTGAAAACAGTGATGAAAATGACAACCGACTTGAAATAGGAATCCGCAAGTTTATTGAGTTTTTGAAAACCGACTGCCAAGACCCTGCAATGGACAAGGCAAACATTGGTAACGGAAAGAAACTTGAAATTAGAGCATACCCATCAAAGAACATTCACGCAAAGGTTTATATCGGGAAATTCAAACCCCAAGACAGAGATTATGGGTTTGTAATTACGGGTTCGAGTAACTTTTCTGAATCAGGTTTTGTGGCAAATCGTGAATTTAATGTAGAGCTACGAAGTAAAAGAGATGTTCTTTTTGCCGAAGAACAATTCAATGCACTTTGGAAAGAATCGGTTGACATTTCAGAAGACTTTGTTGACACCATTCAAAACAAAACTTGGCTCAACGACCAAATCAAACCCTACGAACTCTATTTAAAACTGATTTATGAATATCTGGAAGAGGACATCAATTTGGCTGATGAATTCGAGCCATTCCTACCTGATGGCTTTATGAAATTGAAATACCAAAGTCAAGCAGCTATTCAGGCAAAGAAGATTTTGGAAACATACAACGGTGTTTTCTTGGCAGACGTGGTTGGTCTTGGCAAAACCTTCATCACGGCTTTATTGCTTCAACAATTGCAAGGCAGAACATTGGTGATTTGCCCGCCTGTGTTGAAAGACTACTGGAAAGATTCACTATTTGATTTTGGCATCAGAAGTTTTGAAGTGGAATCATTGGGTAAGCTGGAACACATCATCAAAAAAGGCTTGGAACGCTACGATTACATTGTGGTGGACGAAGCTCACCGATTCAGAAATGAAAATACCCAATCGTATGCCAACCTATTGGACATCTGCCGTGGCAAAAAAGTGATTTTGGTAACGGCAACACCGTTGAACAACACCGTTGACGATATTTTTGCTCAATTAAAGCTCTTCCAAGCACCAAAGAATACAACCATTCCGGGTATTCCGAATTTGGAGAAGTACTTTTCAAATTTTAGAACACGTTTAGCCAAATTAGAAAAGACCGACCCTGAATACAAAAAACTCATCAAGGAAATTTCAGACGACATTAGAAATAGCATCCTGCGTTATGTGATGGTTCGCAGAACCCGAACAGACGTAATGACCTATTTCAAACTGGATATGAAAATGCAGGGATTGACATTCCCCAACTTGGACAATCCGCAAAAAATAGTTTATAAATACGAAGGTGAGTTAGAAACCATTTTCAACAACACCATCAAAAAACTACAAGAGTTTACCTATGCCCGATACACGCCTTTGCTTTTTTATATAGGCAATAAAGCCTTGAGCGAATTTGAAATGCAGCAGCAAAGAAACGTTGGTGGCTTTATGAAAGGCATTTTGGTAAAACGACTGGAAAGCAGCTTTCACGCTTTTCGCCAAAGTGTTGACCGTTTTATCATTTCTTATGAGAAGTTCATAGATATGTATAAAAACGGAACAGTTTACATCAGCAAGAAAGTAGATGTTTACGACCTGATTGAAAGTGATAACATCGAACGTCTTGAAGAATTTGTTGAAGAAGAAAAGGCACACAAATACGATTCACAAGATTTCAAAAAAGACTTCCTTGACAAATTGGAGTTTGACCTTGCCATTTTGAAGGAAGTGAAAAAACTGTGGCAAACCGTTAATTCTGACCCCAAGTTAGAAACATTCATAAAGGAGCTTAAAACTAAATCGGCACTAAAAAGCAACAAACTTGTCATCTTCACCGAATCGAAAGAAACGGGAGATTACATCTACGAAGCTTTGCAAGATGAGTTCAAAGGCAAAGTGATGTTCTATTCCAGCACGGGCGGACGACACACCGATAACAAACTCACTTCAAACCATACGGTTTCAAGAGACATCATTACTTCTAATTTCGACCCGAAACACAAAGAAAAAAGAGACGACCTGAAAATACTGATTGCTACTGATGTGTTGGCAGAAGGTATCAACTTGCACCGTTCCAATGTGCTTGTCAATTACGACTTGCCCTGGAATCCAACACGGGTATTGCAGCGTGCAGGTCGTGTAAACCGTTTGGGTAGCAACTTCCCGAATGTGCACATCTTTAACTTCTTCCCAACTTCTCAATCTGATGAACATCTTGGATTGGAAGTGAACATCACCAACAAAATCCAAATGTTTCACGACATTTTGGGTGAAGATGCCAAATACCTGAGTGATGGAGAAGAATTCGGAAGTCAGGAACTATTCAATACTTTGAATAGTAAAACCGCTTACACGGGTGAAGACGGTGAAGGCGATTCGGAATTGAAGTATCTGGAACTGATGCGAAAGATACGTGACGACAAACCCGACTTGTTTGAGAAAATTAAAAACCTGCCCAAGAAAGCCCGTTCAGGTTTCAAAAAAGAAAACGTGGAAGATGATGCTTTGGTTACTTTTTTCCGCATTGGCAAACTCAAAAAGTTTTACATCAACCAAAGTGGCAAATCGGGTGAGATTACCTTTTTTGATGCCGTGAAAGAATTGGAATGTAAGCCTGAAACACCACGAGCCAACATTCCAAACGATTACTTTCATTTATTACATACCAATAAAACACGTTTTGAATTAGACACCACCGTAGGTGATGAACCAACCAAAGGAAGTGGAGGACGTTCAAACGCCAAATACATTGAAACCCGATTAAAAGACAAGTCTTTCAAAAACTTCAAAGGTTTTACCGATTCCAATGACGAATTTCTGAATGGTGTTCGTGAAATGCTGGCACAGGGAACTATTGCCAAAAAAACAGCACAATTAATCAAAACAGAATTAGAGAAAACCACCGACCCGCTTCAAATATTGCACATACTGGAAAAGCATATCCGATATGTGGCCATTGAAGGAGCACAGAACGCAAAGAAATTTCAAAAACGTGAAGTTATCCTTTCAGGGTACTTAATCAAGTAAGCAGTATGGATAAGAAAACAGCACAAGAACTCATAGAAAAAACGTTTAACAATGCTTTCAGCGAAGAGCAGTTCACCGTTTTTGCTAAAAACCTATTGAATGATTTTGAAGATAAGCACAATCATTACAGCGGAAATCTTATTTGGGACGACTATAAAGAGCATATCAATACCTATAAACGCATTGGCAAATATATTGACCCTGATGGCGAAGCGTTAGACGTATTGATTGTAGAGGTAAAAAGCATTACCAAATTAGAGAGAGCCAGAACTGCACTGCGTAATTTTGTTATCAAGCATTTAAGCAAGTTTGAAAAAGACTATGCTTTGGTGGCTTTTTACAGCAAAGAAGATAATGGGAACGATTGGCGATTTTCCTTCATCAAATTAGAATACCGTTCTGAACTGGACGAAGAAAAAGGCAAGGTAAAAACCAAAAAAGAATTTACCCCTGCCAAACGCTATTCGTTTTTGGTAGGCAAATACGAGAAAGCTCATACCGCCAAAAATCAGTTGTTGCCTTTGTTGCAAAACATTTCCAACAACCCGACCATTGAAGAATTGGAAGCCGCCTTTAGTATTGAAAAGGTTACAGACGAATTCTTCAACCAATACAAAGACCTGTACATCAAGCTCTACGAACATTTTGAAAACGACAGCCGTGTAAAAACCGAACTCGAAAATGCAGGAATAGACAATGCCCGATTTACCAAAAAACTATTGGGGCAAATCGTGTTCTTGTATTTCTTACAGAAAAAAGGCTGGTTGGGCGTGGCTCAAAATGAACGTTGGGGAACGGGTAATAAACGATTTGTCCAAAATCTCTTTGAAACCGCACAAAACGAAAGCGTAAACTTCTTTAAAGACAAACTGCAATACTTGTTTTACGAGGCTTTGGCAAAAGAACGGGACAACGAAAACTCCTATTACAAACGCTTCGATTGTCGCATCCCTTTCTTGAATGGTGGTTTGTTTGAAGCCGATTACAACTGGCAGGAAGCCAATATCAGCATTCCTTCTACCCTATTTCGCAATGACGAGAAAAACAAAGCAGGTGATATAGGCACAGGCATCTTAGACGTATTTGACCGATACAACTTTACTATTAAAGAAGATGAACCATTAGACAAAGAAGTAGCCGTTGATCCTGAAATGTTGGGGAAAGTATTTGAAAATATGCTCGACATCACAGAGCGGAAAAGCAAAGGTGCTTTTTACACGCCCCGTGAAATTGTGCATTATATGTGTCAGGAAAGCCTGATTCATTATTTGGATAATTGTCTAAACCAAGATTCTCAGGATTCAGAGATTAGCAGGATTGACAAAAAGGAAATAGAAGATTTTATCCGCAAAGGGAATTCATATCTAGAGAATGACATCAATGCATTAAAGAAAATTGACAAGATAAAAGCAGGCGAACAAAAATCTACTGATGCAGAATTAAAACTGCCCGAAAGCATTCGCAAAAATGCTGACCTGATAGACCAAAAACTGAGCAGCATCAAAATTTGTGACCCTGCCATTGGTTCGGGGGCTTTCCCTGTGGGCTTGTTGCACGAATTGGTAAACGCAATGTTGGTACTGAAACCACATTTAACTTACGATTACCTAACCGAAAAACTAAAAGGTTTTGGCTTTACACATCGAGAAAGCATCAGCGATAGCCGCTATATCTACCGCCTGAAACGCCATATCATACAAGAAAGCATTTACGGTGTGGATATTGACAGCTCTGCCATTGACATAGCCCGTTTGCGTTTGTGGCTGAGCCTGGTGGTGGACGAAGATGACCTTGACCCGATTGAAACGCTGCCTAACTTAGATTACAAAATTGTGTGCGGTAATTCCTTGATTGGTTTACCAGATGGTGCAATGCGAAACTTGCAGGTTGAAGCCGAATTGGAAAAACTAAAAGACAAATTCTACGACATTACAGATGAGAAAGAAAAGAAAGCCCTACGCCAACAGATAAACACCAAAATACGGGAACTTTTAGATTCTGCCGAGCAGTTTGCAGGCTACAAAATAGACTTTGACTTCAAACTTTTCTTCTCAGAAGTATGGCGGGAAAAAGGGGGCTTTGATGTGGTGATAGGGAATCCGCCATATGTGGGCATATCAAAGGTAGATTACAAAGATGTACTCAAGAAAATGACCTATGAAACGTACGCTACTACTGGTGATTTGTATGTGCTCTTTTATGAAAGCGGTTATAAGTTCTTAAAGCCAAGAGGTAACGTAAATTTGATTACATCCAACAAATGGATAAATGCATCTTATGGCACAAAAACAAGAAACTTCTTTGCCAAAAAAACCAATCCCAAATTGCTGATTGACTTTGCAAAAGTCAGGATATTTCCCAATGCCACTGTATTTGTAAATATTATGATGCTCGAACGAAGCAATGCAGATGGCAAAGTAGATGCAGTTGCAATTGAAGGGAATTTTCTGCCCACTGTCCCACTTCAAAATTATTTTGCCGAAAGAAAAGTTACACTTTCTATAAAAGGAGAAGAAGTCTGGAAAATTGCTTCATCAAAAGAGTTACAAATAAATAAAAGGATTGAAGACAAAGGGTTAAAATTAATGAAATGGGAAAATATAGAATTTTTCAGGGGTATTACCACTGGATTAAACAGTGCTTTCCATTTTGAAAAGGACACACGAGATGAATTAATTAAAATTGACAAAAAGAATTCTGAATTTATCTATCCACTGTTAAGAGGAAAGGATATCAAAAGATGGAAATACGACTATTCAGACTGGTATATGCTATTCATACCTTGGCATTTTCCACTACATAATGATTCAAGTATTGCTAATGCTTCTGCAGATGCTGAGGAAGCTTTAGAAAAAGAATATCGAGGTATTTACAATCATCTTTCTCAATTCAAAGATGAACTTACTTCAAGAAATAAAGACGAAACAGGTATTCGGTATGAATGGTATGCACTTCAACGATATGGTTCGAACTATTGGACTGAATTCTTGAAAGAAAAGATTGTATGGATTGAAATTTCAGATAAGGCCAATTATGCCTATGATGAGAAGGGTCATTTTTTAACAAATTCTGCATATTTTATTTCAGGTGAAAATTTGAAATATCTTGTTTCTGTTCTCAATTCATCCGTTGCAGATTACTATTTCTTTCAAATTACAGCTAAAATTGCTGGAGGCAGAAAACGCTACACCAAGCAGTATGTTGAGCAAATCCCTATACCTTTTATCCCTATAGAAGAACAAATACCTTATGAAAAACTGGTAGACTATGTAATACTTGCGAAATCACAAGCAGACGACATTGTTTTCAAGTTCTTTGAATCCTTGCTTGATGCACTCGTTTTCGAACTCTACTTCCCCGAAGAAATCAAATCGGCAGGCAAAGAAATCCTAAAGCATTTGGGAGACCTGAAACCCATTACAGATGAGATGAGTGAAGAAAAGAAGCTGGCCATCATCCAAAGTGAGTTTGAGCGTTTGTACGAACCCAACCACCCTGTTCGCTTTGCCATAGAAACGCTGGATAGTGTGGAAGAAGTTAGGATTATTAAAGAAGCTTTGAAGTAATTGAAAGTTATGAAAATTCAAAGCATTACCATTAACAAATACAAGGCATTTACCAAGGAAGAAACTATTCCTGTTGGCGGCTCGAATGTTTTTATTTACGGGGAAAACGGCAGTGGAAAGAGTTCGTTTTATTACGCTTTAAAGGACTTTTTCCAATCGAGTGTTGAACCTGTACAAATGTCCAGTCTGAGAAATTTCAACTTAACAGATGGTGGCACTGACTGTTCCATCCGTGTAGCCTTTGACGGTGCAATTACAAAAACGCTAAACGAAACCGCAAAAGACACCAACACCACTGATATTATTGATGCCAACAGACTGAAAAGTTTTCTAACATACAAGCACTTACTTGGAGTTCATAATGTAAAAATATCAGACAAAATTGATGTTTTTGAATTGGTTGTGAATGGTGTTTTGAAACATTTTAAATCCAATACTATCACTGAGAATATTGAATTAGGGAAACTTTGGAATGACACTTTAACAGAACACGATAAAGATTATGGAAGTGGGCAAGAGTTTTATTTTGCTCGTCAAAAGAAAGCATCTGTTGAGGATAAGGCTAAAAAAGTAAACAAGGCACTTGATACTTTATTTCATTCAACAGGAACAGACTATTTGGCTCCATTTGTTAACAGGGTTTTGCAAAAGCTTTATCCTGAAATGGAAATTCAGTTTACACGAAGAAATATCACAGTAAACGAATGGGGAAGAATTGACCAGTTTCCTGCAATAAACTTACAAGTTTCAGATAACGGAAATTCAATTGATGCATACAACCCGCATTTTGCTCTAAATGAAGCTAAACTTTCAGCCATAGCAATAAGCATATTTTTAGGAGCAATCATCAAACAAAGTCCATTTTCACCAAATCTCAAACCACTTTTCTTAGATGATATTTTGATTGGTTTAGATAACGAAAATAGGTTGAAGCTCTTAAATCTACTCAAAGAAAAAGATGTTCCCGAAGCAGATAAGGTATTTAAGCACTTTCAAATTTTTATAACTACTTATGACAGACATTGGTATGAAGTAGCCAAAATAAATTTACCAGGCTGGAAATTTATTGAGTTTTACAAAAGTGTAGATGGCCCAAAAGTCATTCATAACGATAAAACAAACCTAGAAAAGGCAAGGGAGTATTTTGATGCATTTGATTTTCCTGCTACTGCCAACTATTTGAGAAAGGAATGTGAAAGATTATTAAGAGTTAAACTATTAGAAACCTACACGGTTGGAGAAGGAATAAAAGGATTAATTAAGCCAATCAATCTTGAAACGCTAATCAACAGGCTAAAAGAGTTTTATGAAGACCTGGGTTTAGAGCCACCATCTAGTCTAATAGATAGTTTACAGAACTATAAAAGCATTCTCTTCAACCCTATGTCGCATAGTGACATTATAAGCCCGATTTACCGTAACGACTTAGAACTTGCCTTCCAAACTATTCAAAATTTAGAAACAATCGTATTACCTAAAAGAAATTTGGTAATAGAGAAAGGAACTATTTTCAATCTTTCATTACCAGCAATTGCCTATACGGCACAACTTGAAATTGCTAAGGATGTTTACATAGTCGAGCATAACGGGGCAAAGACAGAAACTCCAATTAGCTTTTTCTTTAAAACGTGGACAAGAGCAGGAGTTTTACACGCTGTTCCGACAGGTGTTCCACCGACAGCAGTAACCAATGTTGAGCGACTTGAAAAAATCAAAGAAAGTCCATTCACTTTAGACAAAGCAACAGACGGTTTAAACGTAACATTCAGAGACAGAGCCGTTGCTGAAATAACACCCCAAGACTTGAAAGTTGCAATGACATTGGCTGGTGGCAACATACTGAACGACTTAATAGAAAATGGAAAACTATGATGCCAACCCTTCACAGCCACACACATTGCCAAGCCGCACAAGCCCACGCTACAACCCAAGCTTGGCAAAGAGTGTGTCTGTTCAACCGCACCGCCAAAAAGCCCGACAAACCAGCGGACGAAAAAGAACACCGAAGCGATAACAGCGTGTATGTAGCAATAGCGGGTGAAGTGGTAAATCGAAGGTCTGTGCTTCTAAGAAACTTTGTGCTAAACAGACAGGAAAGTGCTTCTAATCCGCTACTGCACATACACGCAAATCGTTATCGGCAATACGAAATAAAGTAGTTCAGAAAAAATATTATATTTGCAACATAAATAAAAAGTAAGCAGAAAATGTAAAAATTAATTTCTTAGACAATCTAACAATCAGCTCAAAAAATTGGGC
>Ga0255344_1003528_pt1 | contig 17044 bp, 18 predicted proteins | sample wastewater_treat_5_FD_192414 | JGI IMG/M metagenome (GOLD analysis project Ga0255344, IMG submission 192414) | Wastewater microbial communities from Lulu Island WWTP, Vancouver, Canada - plant18 | ecosystem: Engineered > WWTP > Wastewater > Unclassified | place: Canada: Vancouver, British... | reverse complement strand
TTATATTGTTTTCTTTCAGAGGGGTCAATAACCGCCGGAATGACAGTTAAAATGTATCTGTTTACCCTGGTTTCCCAGGGGGTCAGTATGCCCGGAATGGGGGGTCAGTATGCTCCGGAATATCCAGATGGGAAATTCGAGCTAAAAAACTAAATGGAGTGCAAGGTGCCTGGCCTGCAATCTGGTTGCTTCCTCAAGGCGGAAAATGGCCGGATGACGGCGAAATCGATATAATGGAACATTTGAATTTCGACTCTATTGCATATCAAACTGTTCATAGCCATTATACATACGTTCTCGATGAGCGTGAAAATCCAAAACAAGGCACTACTGCAGTCATTGATTCTGAAGATTTCAACACTTATGCAGTTGAAGTACACCCTGACAGCCTAGTCTTTTTCATAAATCATCAACAAACATTTTCTTATCCACGAATCGATACCGACAAGGACGGTCAATACCCATTTGACAAACATCAATACTTCCTGTTAATCGACATGCAATTAGGGGGTCCGTGGGTAGGTAATATTCATTCTCATAATCTGCCGGTAGAAATGGAGATTGATTGGGTCAGATTTTATTCTTTCAAAGATAAAAAAGTTCGGCAAAGAAAATAATTCCAGCCAACAAATAAACACAGAATTAGTATCACTAATGAAACATTGAGATATATGCCAATGCACTCAAAAAGCGTTACAAACGAAGATGGAATATCGTTATATATCAACGTTTGTAATAATTGTTTTGAGTAAGCGCAATCATTATGACAAACCGAAAACAAATTATTCCCCAAAAAGATCGAGACTAACTGCCCACCTCTTTGAGAAATTTAAAGAAAAAACACTCATTCGCACAATAAAAAAAGAGAGCATTTAGTTGGTCTTATATTTGTAGCGAATCTCGGCAAGCTCTTCATTTGCTTTAACAATCTTGTTTTTCAAATCTTTTTTATAGTTGATGAGTTTTTGCTGCACTTCTTCATCGCCGGTAGAAATCATCTGTAGAGAGAGGATTGCGGCATTGAGAGCTCCATTGACACCGACAGTTGCCACCGGTATTCCGGGAGGCATTTGCACGATGGCGAGCAAGGCATCTATTCCTTCAAGTGTAGAATTTATCGGTACTCCGATTACGGGAAGCGGGGTCATCGATGCTATAACGCCCGGGAGATGAGCAGCCATCCCTGCGGCTGCAATAATCACTTTGATCCCCCGCAAATGTGCATTTTTTGCAAATTCTTCGACCATTTCGGGTGTACGATGAGCTGAAAGAGCATTTATTTCGAAGGGAATTTCCATTTCATCGAAAAATTTGGCTGCTTTTTCCATCACGGGAAGATCGGATGTACTTCCCATAATAATGCTGACAATGGGTTTCATAATTTATCTCGGAATTAAAAAGGAGACCGAATTTCGATCTCCCCTGATTGATTTGCAATGAATTATTTTCCTAAAAGTTGCTTGTATTGATCGGCCGAAAGCAAGCTGTCGATTTCATCAGGCCGTGTAATTTCTATTTTCACAATCCAACCCTTACCATAAGGATCGGAATTGACAAGCTCGGGCGTTGCATCTAAATCGGCATTGAGTTCCAATATTTTTCCCGACACCGGCATCATCAGATCCGAAACAGTTTTCACTGCCTCTATACTACCAAAAACTTCGCCTGCTTCGAGTGTTTCTCCAACTGTAGTCACATCAACATAAACAATTTCGCCCAATTCGCTTTGAGCGTAATCGCTGATGCCTACAAAGGCCGTATCACCTTCTATTCTGATCCATTCGTGATCATTAGAGTACTTTACATTTTCGGGGAAATTCATAATTCTTCTGTTTTAAGGAGTTATTTAAAGAAGTAAAATTAATACGTTATCTCTTTATTTCAAAATTAGTGTTTGAAATTTATTCCAATCAAATCATTTGTCATGCACCTATGCCGATGCAGGCGAAAGTAACACCAAATCCCAACAAAAAACCCGCATATACTTGTCCGGGAGTATGCCGTCTGAGGATTAAACGCGAAGTTCCAACAAAACCGGATAAAATGAAAAGGATCATAATCAGAAAAGAAGAATTGGTGTGTTCGACGAAATAGCTTACTCCCATCACTCCACCCACAAGACTTCCGACGCCGAACATGTGTGCGCTTATCTTCCACCAAATGGTGATGATGATGGCAAAAATCATCACAATGACAGGCGCAACAGTCAACATCAAAAACCAGGAAGGCATTCCAATGCGATAGTAATGAAAAATCATGAAAGTATATGACAGTAAAGCCAACACATACGGTATGAAACGCTCGCGCCGGATACTGAGGGACAAATCCGAGACTAACTTTAGTTTGTACATCACAAATATAGATATACTGGGAAGGGCGAAAGAGAACAAAAAAACAGGGAACATAATCTGCCAAAAACTTTGGCTGTAAGTATATCGAAAATGCGTATATACAAACAAGAGCGCTATTCCATAAATAGGCATTAGCAAAGGCTGAAAAACTGTCGAAAAAATATGAGCCATTGTTTTCATTTGCACTGTTTTTTTGTTTACAATACCCAAAGTTAAATTTTTTTTCTTAATCTGGCTACCGGAATATTTAATTGCTCTCGATATTTTGCAACCGTACGACGAGCAATCTTGTATCCCTTCTCATTGAGAATGCTTGTAAGTTGATCGTCCGTCAATGGTTTTGAAGGATCTTCACCATCGATGCTTTCTTTTAAAATAATTTTGATTTCGCGAGAAGAAACATCTTCTCCCGAATCGGTCTGCATGGCTTCAGAAAAGAAAAATTTCAACGGATAAATTCCACTTGCTGTTTGAACATATTTGCTATTGCTTACGCGTGAAATAGTAGAAATGTCGAATCCCGTTTTTACGGCAACATCTTTCAAAATCATAGGTTTGAGCGCACCCTCGTTACCCGTCAGAAAAAAATCGTATTGCAGTTCTATAATTGCCTGCATGGTTTTATAAAGCGTATTCTGTCGTTGCTTGACAGCATCTATAAACCATTTTGCCGAATCAACCTTCTGCTTTATAAAAAGCACGGTTTGCTTGTCGTTGGCCGACATGCTATCTTTATTCTGATTGTAGCCTTGCAACATCTCAGCAAAATCGCGACTGACATTGAGTGAGGGAATATTCTGATTGTTGAGATACATCACAACTTGTCCATTTTCCGATTCGACAATGAAATCGGGAGTTATGTTGCTCATCGAGATCTCGAGTGAATTGCTCCAGGCATTTCCCGGTTTAGGATTGAGGGAAACGATTTCGTCAATCGCAGATCGCAATTCGTCCTCGGAAATATTCAATTTATTGAGAATTTTGTCATAATGCTTGCGTGAAAACTCCTCGAAGTACTCTGTAAGAATTTGTATGGCCAGTTTGGTAGAATGTGTAGGCAGCTTGCGCTGAAGTTGCAACAATAGGCACTCCTGCAGATCACGGGCACCCACGCCGGGGGGATCGAGATCTTGGATTTCATAAAGCACATCTTCCATTTCGAGAGACGAAACATCGATATGTTCGTGAAAGAGTAAATCGTCAGAAATTGATTTCAGATCGCGTTGCAAATATCCGTTTTCGTCGAGATTTCCGATGATATATTGGGCTATTTTTTGTTTCCGCTCATCCAAATTTTGCAGTGTAATCTGTTCTTCAAGAGATTCTATCAGCGATTTTTCATCCGAATAGTTTGTTTGTCTATAATATGGATCGTAATCGGGAGTTCCGTTAATACGGAAATCGGGAATATCTTCTTCAGACGCATAATCGCCGAGTATGATATCTTCTTGCGAAACATTTTCGCTTTCGTCTTCATTGTCGAGTGTGATATCGTTATCGTCAGGATCTTGGGGCATTTCTTCGTCGCCGGCTTCCAATGCGGGATTTTCTTCCAGTTCCTGTTTTATTTTGTCTTCCAGCTCAACCGTGTTAAGCTCTACAAGCTTAATCACCTGCATTTGCAGTGGCGATAGTTTTTGTATCTGTTTTAGTTCTTGCTGTTGCCTGAGAGCCATATAATATATGTATTTATTGACAAAGATAATGATTTCCGTATAATATTTTTGAAAAGCCGTGTAAGAATAATTCGATTGTAATAAGACTTTTCCATCAATTTATCTGACGGCAAAACAAAAAGACTTCACCATCTGTTATAATAGTTGCATGGTTATTTAAAAATCGATTCGATATCAATCAGATGACACAAAAACATCTACAATGAAAAGATCCTTGTTATTTTTCACATTCATTATCGCAGTAGGAATTATTTTTACTGCAAATGCACAAACAAAGAAGTCCGCAATCGGCAGCTGGAAATTTGAAGTTCCTCAAGCACCTTATGGTTATGATAAAGGTATAATTCTCATCATTCAACAGGGCGATTCGTTGACCGGAGAGCTTAAGATGGACTCGGGAGAATCGTTTAAATTGAATAAAATTACTTCGAAAAACGATTCGATAAACGTTTCGGCATAAATCCAAGGCGAACTTGTGAATGTGAATGCAAAAATAGAAGGGAATAAAATGTCGGGGCAGGCATATTGGTCGCAAGGTGCGATGGATTTGAAAGCCGAACGACAAGAATCGGCCACAAAAGAATAAAATTTTGATTCGTTTTTCATCCGAAATTTTTCGCCCGAAAGAAGTGAGCAGACTATCTCTCGGATAAAGCCGATAAAATAGTTTGCTCAATGTCTATATTTTTATCCGAAAGGTTTATCCAGCGAATCTCCTGATCTTTTTTGAACCAGGTGAGTTGTTTGCGTGCATAATTGCGTGAGTGTTGCTTTATTTTGTCGATAGCTGCCTCTCTCGAATATTTTCCGTCGAAAAAATCGAACCATTCTTTGTACCCCACCGTATTGAGCGAATTGAGATGGCGTTTCGAATAAAAACTTCGAGCTTCTTCCTCCAGGCCATCGGCAACCATTTTATCCACGCGTTGGTTGATGCGTTCATACAACTCTTCCCGATCGCGAGTAAATCCGATTTTAATAATTCGGAAAGGTCTTTCTTTCGCAGAATTAGTGCGAAGCGATGAATATGGCACTCCGGTCATAAGGCACACTTCGAGCGCATGGATGACACGCTTCGGGTTTTTTAAATCGACCCGGTTATAAAAAATGGGATCGAGTATTTTGAGTTGCTGCCGAATCGGGTCGAGTCCTTCTCTACGATAAAGGTTTTGAATGTCATTACGAAGTAATTCGTCTATGGTTGGAATATCGTCGATTCCCCTGCACAGGGCATCAATATACATCATTGAGCCACCACAAAGAATAACGGTATCGTGTTTTTCATGCAATTGTTGTAAGAGCTGCAATGCTTGCTGCTCATATTCGCTCGCACTAAAATAAGTTTCAGGTGGAAGAGAGCCTACAAAAAAATGCTCAACACATTGAAGTTGTTCCTCGGTAGGCGCCGCAGTTCCGATAGTCATTCCCCGATAAATTTGCCGAGAATCGGCCGAGAGAATCGGACATCCAAGTTTTTGTGCAATGCGAATGCTCCATTCTGTTTTGCCCACACCTGTCGGGCCGAGCATGACGAGGAGCGATTTCATTCAATACAGATCATTTTCGTCGAGATCGACCGGCAGATCGTCCAATCCGTCGAACCCTTCCCGATCGAGTTCATCCAAGTCGAATCCGTCATCGCCATAAAAATTTTCATCCAAGTCGCTTGATATCGAGTCTTGTTTGGTTTCATCGATATCTTTTATTTGAACGGGCGGTTCGCCTTCAGACACTGTACATACGGGTTTTTTGAGCGTTTTACCGGTTATGATTTCGGATAATTCGATATAAAGTGCACGATCATTCATATAATCGAAGACGAACATAATTTTTTGTTTTTCGTCTTCCAAAAAATCGGATAGCACACAATCTTTCATGATGTATGAATCCTCATCGAAATCGGTATTCATTTCCACCAGTGTGATTTCCTTTTCTCTGCGCCAATTATCGTCGCAGAGAAAGAACGATGCCATTTCCTTTTCGCTGTAACCCGTACATTGGATAATTGCCTCGTAGAGGTCGTAAAAAGTATTATCTGCATCTATTTTGATCTCTCTTTTGAAATCGTCGACTTCATCCGATAAAATTAAAAATCTGTAAATCATAATATTTTTGTTTTATTATGGGCATTGACACTTCAAAGATAATAAAGTTTTGGAAAAATTTTGAGATACAAACTACAATAAATTGTGGAAAGTGAATGGAGTTTTGTTATTGGACAACTTTTTTTGGGATGGATATTGGTTTATATCGAAAAATATACTACTTTTGCAACACTTTTCGATTACACAAAAAACAGAATTCTTCAGTAGCTCAGTCGGTTAGAGCATCTGACTGTTAATCAGAGGGTCGTTGGTTCAAGTCCAACCTGAAGAGCAAAAAATCGAAAGGTTCGAATAAAAAAACAGAATTCTTCAGTAGCTCAGTCGGTTAGAGCATCTGACTGTTAATCAGAGGGTCGTTGGTTCAAGTCCAACCTGAAGAGCAAAAAAAAAGCGGGTTTGATACTCGCTTTTTTTGTTTCAAAAACATTCGCATTGCCCATTCGATTATTTAATATTTTCGATAGACAAACTAAACAGGCATTGTTATGAAAAAAATATTGATGGCATACCGATTCAAAGAAGAATGCTTGAAAGATTTGGAAGGAAAGTATGAAATAGTTCTTCCTAAAGATAAATCGCATTTCACGCGAAACGAAGTACTCGAAATGATTCCCGAATTCGAAGTCTTAGTTCCCAATTTTGGATTTTATACCGATTCCGAAATTATGGATAAAGGTTCGAAACTTGAGTTGATTTCAAATTTCGGCGTTGGATTCGATAATATTGATGTAGCATACGCCACACAAAAAGGAATTGTCGTAACCAATACACCTCGTTCGACACAAGAGCCTACGGCCGAATTTGCTTTTGCCTTGTTGCTGGCAGCCGGCCGTCGCATTGGGTATTACGATCGCAAACTTCGCACGCCTCAGGGTGTGAGTTGGGGCGTTTATGCCGAATCGGGACTTCCCGTTCATGGTCGAACGCTCGGAATCATCGGAATGGGACGAATCGGGCAGTCTTTGGCTCGCAGAGCTGTCGCTTCGGGGATGAATATCATTTATCACAATAGAAACAGATTGGACGAATCTATTGAAAAATTGTATAATGCTCGATATGTCTCTCTCGAAGCGTTGCTCAAAACCGCCGATTACATTTCACTTAACGCTCCATCAAGTCCCGAAACTTATCATATGATTGGCGAAAAGGAATTTGCGTTGATGAAGCCAACTGCCGTCTTTGTGAATACGGCACGAGGTAATTTGGTGGACGAAAGGGCGCTTGCCAATGCCCTGAAAGAGGGGAAAATATGGGCTGCCGGTTTGGATGTGTTCGAAAACGAACCACATATTTTGCCTGATTTGCTTCAGCTGGACAATGTGGTACTTGCTCCTCATGCAGCCACAAAAACCATCGATGATCGACTGAAAATGACGACAGAAATGGTTCAAAATATCGTTGGATTTTATGAAGGAACATTTCCCGTAGAAAGGGTGAACTGAGATTTCCATTTTTTTACAGGCATGACAGCACAACTTATAAAAAATGAATTGTTATCGATGGGCAGTCCGCAAAAAGCGGAGCATGCAGCCTATTTCTTTAAAACCGGCAAAGGTCAATATGGAGAAGGTGATCGTTTCATCGGATGTACTGTTCCTGAGACACAAAGCATAGCCAAAACTTATAGAAATATGTCGTTTGACGAGATCGAAAAACTACTCGATGATGAAATGCACGAATGTCGTCTCTGCGGTCTTATCCTACTCGTAGAACAATTCAAAAAGGCGGATGCCGAAAAACAAAAGTCGATTTTCGATTTTTATTGCGATCATATCCATGCAGTGAATAATTGGGATTTGGTAGATTTGTCGGCGCCTTATATTGTGGGAGAATGGCTGTTCGACAAAAACAGAACTGTTTTATATGATCTGGCCGCCGGCAGAAGTCTGTGGAAAGAACGTATTTCTGTTGTTTCGACTTTGGCTTTTATCCGTAAAAACGATTTTGCGGATACTTTACAACTGTCAGTGCAATTTTTCGATCATCGTCACGATTTGATGCACAAGGCTTGTGGATGGATGTTGCGTGAAGTTGGGAAGCGGAATGAACCGGTTTTGACCGAATTTCTCGATCAATATTACCGGCAAATGCCGCGAACCATGCTTCGTTATGCCATCGAGCGGTTTTCGCCCGAAAAGCGAATCGAATATATGAAACGATAATTTTGGGGAAGTCATGCACTATCAATCCTACACACTTTCTAACGGGCTGAGAATCATTCATCAACCTTTTTCATCGAATATTTCGTATTGTGGAATTGTGGTAAATGCCGGATCGCGAGATGAGTATCCGGATGAAATAGGGTTGGCACATTTTGTTGAACACATGTTGTTCAAAGGAACTGAGCACCGTCGGGCATATCATATTGCCAATCGCATGGAAAGCGTTGGCGGCGAAACGAATGCTTATACAACAAAAGAAGAAACCTACATTTACTCCACCTTTCTCGAACCTTATTTTGCCCGCGCCGTTGAGCTGTTGAGCGATGTGGTTTTCCATTCCGAATTTCGGCAGCACGAAATTGAACGCGAGCGCGACGTGGTTCTCGACGAAATTAACTCCTATATCGATACACCATCCGAGCAGATATATGATGATTTCGAAAATCTTGTTTTCGATGGGAATGAACTTGGTCATTACATTCTGGGAACGCCAAAATCTGTTTCTTCATTTGATTCAGCCACTGTCAAACGATTTGTCAATCGGCAATACAGACCTGACCGAATGGTGTTTTTTTCGTTCGGCAGTACCCCTTTCGCCAAAGTGGCCGGATTGGTCGAAAAGTATTTCAGTCAATCATTTGAGGCTCTTCCTTTCAAGGAAAGAATTAAACCGACTAAAAACATTCCTATCCGGAAAATAATTAACAAAAAATCGGCTCAAGCACATACCATTATCGGACGACAAACCATCGACATGTTCGATTCGCGATGTTATGCGTTTTATTTGCTCAACCACATTTTAAGTGGAGGCATGAGCAGTCGGCTGAATAATTCGCTTCGCGAAAAAAACGGGTTGGTATATCAGGTCGAATCAAATGTTACTTTCTATACCGATACGGGAGTTTTTTATATTTATTTTGCTTGCGATTCAAAAGATATCGAGAGATGCATAGATCTGATTGATAAGGAATTTACGCGTATTCATCAACGCCCGATTACGGAAAAGCAGCTTCTTTTGGCCAAGCGTCAATTGAAAGGACAATGGGGTATTTCGTCCGAGAATCACGAAAACGTAGCTTTGGCAATGGCCAAAAGTTTCTTGCATTTCAATGATTATCTTTCATTTGAAGAAATGTTTGAGAAGATTGATGCTGTCTCAAGCATAGAAATTCAAACCCTTGTGGATGAATTTCTCGATATTTCGGAGATGTCTCAATTAAACTATTCCTCTCATTTTCGATCGAAGTAAACAGATTGCAATAAATGCTTTTATCAAACTATTAAAAATACCGTTAAAATTGCATGAAGAAGATTCATCCGCTGAACTTTAAAAAATTTAAACAGTTACAAAATATATGATCAGCAGAATTGCACGCCAATTCGCTTTAAAAAAAGCGTTTATTCTTATTTATTATTAAAACAAAATCATTAAAAAAATCAGAACAATGAAAAAATTGACAGTATCTTTATTAGCACTTATGCTAATTGCGACAATCACCGTAAAAGCTCAAGTTTCATTAGCCGCTAAAGGTGGATTAAACATGTCAAACCTATACGGGGACGAATTGACAGACAAAAATGTGAAATTCGGTTTCAACATCGGTTTAGCTGCCGACTATGAATTTCAACCCGATATGGCCATTCAAACCGGCTTGTTTTTTTCTTCTAAGGGAGCGAAGGTAACAAGAGAGGACAATAGTGTGAACGGCGAATTCAAGCAAAACCTCAACTATTTACAGCTCCCTGTTCATTTCGCTTACAAATATGAAGTAATGCCCGCCACTCGTCTGGTATTTCACGCAGGTCCCTATATTGCTTATGGAGTAGGCGGAAAATCGGAAGTTACTTCGGGCTCAGTTTCAATAACCAACGATAATGTATTCGGGGATGAAAACTATCAGTATAAACCATTCGATGCCGGTTTGGGACTTGGTGTAGGTGCCGAGTTTGGACAATTTTTGCTGGACCTTGGCTGGGATATGGGATTGGTAAATATTTCGAGAATCGATGATGGCAATATTAAAAATCAAAATGCTTACCTTTCGATAGGATATCGATTTAACTAATTATGTCGGAAAATGAATCTTCCAAAAGCGTTTCGGAACATCGGAACGCTTTTTTATAAATATTTCCACTGATTTGAAGTTGTTAAAACGGAAAGAATCCTTTATCTTTGTTTTTCAAAAGCTTGCTTTTGAAAATTTACTGCTATTAAAATCATAGATTATGAATAAAATAACAAGTTTGGTAATCATTCTGACACTGTTTTTAAGCATTTCGGCGAAATCGCAAAGTGTGTATGTGGGAATTAAGGGAGGCGGATCATTCACAAGATTGACGAGCAACGATTTATCCGATCTGTCCGGTAAATTCGGAGGAATGGGTGCCTTAACGGTCGATTATGAATTTATGAGCAATATGTCCGTTCAGACGGGTGCCTATTTTTTTATGAAAGGAGCAACATATTCCACTACAAGCGGAGATCAACAATCGGTCCGGGTTGATGCCGACATGTATTATTTGCAGTTTCCATTGCATTTTTCCTACAAAATTCCGATTTCCGGCTCTGTCCGTTTTAACGTGAATGCTGGACCTTATGTCGCCGTGGGGATAGCCGGAAAAACCAAGGTGGGCTCGGGAGATAATGTCGTTAAATACGATACATTTTCAGGTGCCGGTGATTCTAACTTGGCCGGCATCGGATTCAAAAATTTTGATGGCGGAATAGGATTGGGCGCAGGATTAGAGTTCAATAGCTTCACCATTGATGCCGGCTGGGATTTTGGATTGGCAAATATTTCACGAATTGATCGAACTTCGGTGAAAACTCAAAACGGATACGTCGCTATAGGTTTTAATTTTTGAAAAGAATCTTTTTGTAATAAAATAAAGAAGAAGAGTGCTCCAAAAGGGCACTCTTTATTGTTTTAGATAAGATAAAATAGGTATTGGATCTCGACCGCTAATAACGGGCATGGAATTATTATTTTGTGTGAAGCATGAAAAACAAAAAGCAGTATTCAACTAAGGATCAGATATTTGTTATACAATCAATTACCAAGAATTAAATCATGACGTAGCATTACATCATAGATTACCATTTTCCGAAATAGAGCTTGCCGATAAATATATAGCCGGTTTCGTTAACGGCTTTTTTGGCCAACCCATGTATGATTGATAATTAATAATGAGGGAAAGAATGAAAGAAGAGAAAAACACCCTAATTAACTAAACTGAGTTCACTATAAAACCCGTTACTTCAGGCAATTTATAATTTCTCCATTCATATGCAAGATGAACTGAAAAATATTGTAATTTTGTTTGTCTAAAGCAAGGCGAAACTCATACAAATTATCGGCATGGAAAATATATACAAACTATTCGTTGCATCTATTGTCGGATTATTGTTATTTAGTTGTGCAGGAATCAGGACAATAACAATACAAACCAACGAACCCCCTCAAATACCTCTTCCCGAAACCGTGAACAATATTTTGATTATCGACAATGCAGGGAAACAACCCAACGACGTGGGACACACTTGGAAACAAGTGGGAAAAAGCGATGCTGAAAAAGTGGAAGCAAAAAACGACAGCATATCCATCATTTTCACCGAAGCATTGACACAATTTTTATCGGAGGAAAATTACTTCAATAAAGTGATGATCTATGACAAACCATTACGAACGGATCGCCGTTTTTGGGAAACAATCGGATTAAACCCCGAAACAATGAATGATCTACGCTTGCAGACCGGCGCAGATGCCATCCTTTCACTCGAAAAATTGATGCTTCAGACCGAAAGAAATGATTATTTCAAGCAAGAAGGTTATCCTTATGGAGCTATGGCGGGAAAGATTAATTCTATCATCCGGGTTTATATGCCTACTATGGAAGGAAAACTTCCCGCCGTCGAATTCACAGACAGTTTGAGATGGGAAGGATTCGACATTCACGACGGGAAAGCCTATGCCGATCTTATTCTCCCTACCCACGAAGAAGCCATGAAAGAACTTGCCTTGTATGCTGCAGAAAAAATGACTTACGTATTTGTTCCTCATTGGGAAACTCAAAGCAGGTGGTACTATACGTCAAATCATTCGCTGATGAAAGAGGCCGATGTTTTTGCCCGATCGAACAAATGGCCGGAAGCTATCTCGAAATGGAAAGCCTATTATGATAAGACGAAAAAAAATCTGGATAAGGCTAAAGCGGCCAGCAACATTGCTTTTGCTTATGAAATGCTCGACGACTTGAATTCGGCGCTCGAGTGGATCACTATTTCAAAACAACTGTTTGATCAATCGACAACAAATAATTCGCTCGACCGCAAACGAGCCGAACTTTATAAAAATGAGATACAGAGGAGAAAGGACAACTACGACAAATCGAATGCGATGAAATTGAATTGATTTATCGTACCGTAGTTAATAAACAAGAAAAAATTTCGATTCAATTAACCCAACAACCGGAATACTGTTTTTTTGCTATTGCTGTAGTATGATCGAAAAGGAAAAAACGTTCGGTTTTGCAAAATATCATTTTCTGAAAAGATTTTTACAGGCAAAATCCAAAAAAAATCATTCTGCGCGCATTGATATTTAAAAAAATATTACCTTTGTGGTAGAATCTTCAAAAACGTATTCGAACATTCTACTGTTCTTGTTTATTTTTTATTCATCACATTTTACAATTAAGTTTATTTATTCAGGTTTGTTAATTTGAGTTCCACCAAACATCACATTCCGTAGATAATTGTCATATAATTTATTATACTAAACCATACAGAGAATTCAATACATTATACATGGCTTATAACATTATCGAGCTTAACGAAAAGCTTACAACAGAATTACGCGCACTCGCCAAAGAAATGGGAATCAGGCGTCCCGACGCTTATAAAAAAGAAGAGCTCATCTACAAAATACTCGATGAGCAAGCGATTGCCGAAACAAAGAAATCGAAACAAAATCAATCAACATCCGTGCCGACACCAACGACAAAGTCGGAAACCAAGTCAGAAAAAACAGGAAGAAAACATACGCTTCAAAAACGATCTGTTTCTGAGTCTCCCGCAAAAAATCCTGTCGCGACACAACAAAAATCGGAAAAAGAAATATCGAGCTCCGCTACCGATTTAACAGAAATTCGCGACGATCAATCAACTCGCGTTCCGGAAAAGGAAGACGCAAAAAAAGATCCGGGTCCACAACCGGAAAACGAAAGTCAGGCAAAAAAAGAAGCAGATCCGAAAACGGAACAAAAGATGGTTACGAAACCAACTCAACTCGTTTTCAGGCCTTCAAGACAGCGAACTGAAGAAAAACAAAATACCCCCCCACCTGTTACTCTTCCTCCGGTTGTAGCCGAAGACAAACCGGAAGAAAACTCGTTAACACCCGAAATAGATGAACTTGCCGCAATAGAGAAACCTTCATTAATGGAATTGGTGACCCCGGCTCCCTTGCAAGCTCGACCTCAACCTTCTGCCCCCAAAAATCAGAATCAAAGCCAACATCAACAAAACAAACCCAATACGACTACTCCGAACGCGCCGAAAGATACCGAAAAAGAACCTTTATTCGATTTCGACGGAATTTTGACAGCATCCGGAGTGCTGGAAATTATGCCTGAAGGATATGGTTTTCTGCGTTCTTCGGACTATAACTACATGTCGTCGCCTGACGATATTTACGTATCGCAATCGCAGATTCGCCTTTTCGGGTTAAAGACGGGCGACGTTGTGGAGGGGCCGATTCGTCCGCCAAAAGAAGGTGAAAAATTTTTCCCGCTCGTGAAAGTGGACAAAATCAACGGACGCAATCCCGAAGAGGTACGCGACCGAGTTCCTTTTGATCATCTCAAGCCTTTGTTCCCGAACGAAAAATTTAATCTTACAAAAGGGCACAACGACAACCTTTCGTGTAGAATAGTCGATTTGTTTTCTCCTATTGGGAAGGGACAACGTGGGTTGATCGTCGCCCAACCCAAAACCGGTAAAACGATGTTGTTGAAAGATATAGCTAACGCTATTGCCGACAATCACCCCGAAGTATATATGATCATACTGCTCATTGACGAACGACCCGAAGAAGTTACCGACATGGAACGCAGTGTGAACGCGGAAGTAATTGCATCCACCTTTGATGAACCGGCTGATCACCACGTAAAGATTGCCGAAATCGTGCTCAATAAAGCCCGTCGTCTCGTAGAATGCGGACACGATGTGGTTATTCTGCTCGATTCCATTACCCGATTGGCAAGAGCATACAATACCGTTCAACCGGCATCAGGCAAGGTACTTTCGGGAGGAGTCGATGCCAATGCCCTTCACAAGCCCAAACGCTTTTTCGGTGCTGCACGAAATATCGAAAACGGTGGTTCTCTCACTATTATTGCTACCGCTCTCACCGACACTGGTTCGAAGATGGACGACGTGATTTTCGAAGAATTCAAAGGAACAGGGAATATGGAATTGCAACTCGATCGCAAACTGTCCAACAAACGCATTTTCCCCGCCGTAGATATCATGGCATCCAGCACACGACGCGACGATCTGCTGCTATCAGGAGATGTGCTGAACAGAATGTGGATTTTACGTAATTTCCTATCCGATATGAATTCGGTTGAAGCTATGGAATTCCTTTTGGGCAGATTGAGACGAACCAAAAACAATGAAGAATTCTTGATATCGATGAACGATTGAATTTATTCGATCCATTCTAAAAAATGCAGAAAGCAGCGATCGACAAAATCGATTGCTGCTTTTTTCTTTGAAATTCAAATCGCGATTAATCCCCGATTTGAAACACCCATTCGGGGTAAACTATATCGTGAAGATATAGCCCATATCCGGGTGCAGATGTTCCTGCCGATCGCCTGTCTTTTGCTTCAATAATTCGTCGGAAATCGTTTTCGTCAAGTCGGCCTCGCCCCACTTCAAGCAATGTCCCCACAATGGCGCGTACCATGTTCCGAAGAAAACGATCGGCAGTGATCGTGAAAACCAAATCGTATTCTCCTACTCGCTCCCAATAAGCATCAGTTATATTACAAAAATTTGTTTTTACATCGGTGTGCAATTTGCTGAAACTGGTAAAATCGGCGTATTCCTTCAAAATTTGTGCGCAGCAATTCATTTTTTCGATATCCGGCGCATAAAAAATTCGATATTTCAGATCGAACAAAAACGGGTCCTTCCGAAGAGTAATAAAATACTTATATGTTCGCGATGAAGCGCTAAATCGGGCGTGAGCGCGAGCATCCACTTCTCGGATAGCGTAAACGGCAATATCTCGAGGTAAAAATCCGTTGAGCTTAAATACTAAATCGTTTGGATCGAAAGCTATGCCGTTCCAATCGAAATGAGCGACCATTTTTCGGGCATGAACACCGGCATCGGTCCGACCGGCACCCACCAAAACAATTTCACCACGCAAAATGATGGACAACGCATTTTGCACCACTTCCTGCACACTTTCTCCGTTGGGTTGAATTTGCCATCCCACATAATTTTTTCCGTTGTATGCAAGAGTGATAAAAAAACGCGACATTGGATGAATGACTAACGAACTGTAATATGAAAACAGGCTTGTTTTCGCTCATGCTTCACATAGCATCGATTCTGATTTCTCAAATCGAAAAGCACCTGTGCCAAGACGAGTTTCAAACGCTCCGGAGGTAATGATTGAAGCGTATCCAGATCAACTGGATCGAATCGCTTCCATGAAATATCGAAAGTAGTTCCATATCGATGCGACGAGTTTTCGACAGCATTTATATTTTTTTTGGTAAGACCCGCAATATCCTCGTTGGTGCGTGTAACGCTTGTCAGATACAATCGATAAAGCGGCAGATCCTTGCTATAAAGAGAATCGCGAAAATTTCGGGAAATTTCGATCAGCAAACTTGCAGCCGAAGGAACCAAAAAAGGGATGGAATGTTTGAGATCGTACATTTTGTAAAGTTCGAGTTCAACAGGCAGTCGCACCAAATCGTTCTTTAACAGCAGAGTATCAACACGACTTTTCAATGGTTCAATTCCGTTGCGGATAGCGGCCTCCAAATGCAGATCAGGTAAATCATTGAATTCGCGATTGTAGTTTCCGACAAAACGAGCCTTGCGTTCTCTGACGATAGGATCCATTTTAGTCTTGTGCTCATTTTCGGCATTACCTTTTCCACATTCCGTGAAAACAAAGGTCATCGCGATTACTATCAGCCATTGAAAATACTTCATACAATTGGTTTAAGACAGTCTCTATTTATTCATTTCGCGCAAACGAATTTTCGTAACCACCTGTTTTGTATTCAGTGGAAAATCGCCATCCATAATCCATGAATAGTAACTGGGTTCATTTTTGAAAACTTCGGAAACCGGTTTACCCTTGTGTTTTCCGAAATTAAAAACTTCAATACCTTTTTCGTTGAGCACGATTCTCCCGGCAAAATCGACATTGTTATTGAAGCTCGAAAATTCGTTGGACAACTTCTCGATATCATTTTCCAAATCGGGATACCGATCGAGTTGCGATTTCAAAACCTCGTATGTGGCAACGGTATCGGCCTCGGCCGAGTGAGCATTTTCGAGCTCCTTATTGCAATAAAATCTGTAAGCGGCCTCGAGCGTACGTTGTTCTTTTTTGTGAAAAATAATTTGCACATCCACAAACTTGCGCTTGCTCATATCGAAATCAATTCCGGCACGCAAAAACTCTTCTGCAAGAAGAGGCACATCGAAACGGCTCGAA
>Ga0255344_1003527_pt1 | contig 17046 bp, 16 predicted proteins | sample wastewater_treat_5_FD_192414 | JGI IMG/M metagenome (GOLD analysis project Ga0255344, IMG submission 192414) | Wastewater microbial communities from Lulu Island WWTP, Vancouver, Canada - plant18 | ecosystem: Engineered > WWTP > Wastewater > Unclassified | place: Canada: Vancouver, British... | reverse complement strand
CGTTTAAATATAGGAGTTACGCAGATGGAAGAGTTGTAAACAAATAACAATTAATTTTGGTAAAGCAAAACTTTAACTACTTTCCAAATATTTAAATTACGCTCTGGGTTGCGTAACTCCTAAAATATTGAAATTTCAGAGATCTTGTATCCGGATTAAAATAAACCCGGGGGTGTGTACAGGATCTGCTACAAGTGTTACAACTGCTACAACGCTTTCTTTCCTAAAAATTTCTATAATTTCTTGAATATATGCGAATCGAAGCAAAATGAACTCTGCGTACTGTCACTATCCGGACGAATAATGTGACGATCCCGTATCATTCCATGTGCCTGTATCATATTATGAAATAAACGTTCCGGGTTTTTTAGTGAAGTATGACAATAAATATCGCTTTTATTCTCCACCAGGAATGATACAATCTCTTCTCCGTATTTCTCATCGGAATGGCTGTAATCGACAATAAGCCCCATGGTGCCGACAAAATAAAGATCTTCATCCAGCGTTTCATGAATTGGCTCACTATGCAAAAATCCCCAGTATTCAGAGAGGTGAGTGGTGTTATATCCTATCCTTGTTTTCGGATGATTCGTTTTTGCTAAAAATCCGGCATTTTTAAGCACCAATTCCTGAACATATACCTTGCATTAACCTAAGCCGACTGAATAGTTACCATTTAAGAAAATAAGTTGAAATCCAAGGTTTATCAGGGTTGGAAAATTTATCCCTTCCAGGTCCCGAATCTTTTTGGAAACAACTCTTCTTTCCCTGGAATACGAAGTGCAGCCCAGTACTCTTCTATAAAGTCATTGTCTACAAGCAGATCGATGTATCCCATCCGTTTTGCAACTTCTGCAGCTTCAATTCGGGCATCAGACGAGAGAAGGCATGCATATGCCCCGGCAAGAGAACCATTTCCTATCCTGTGAAAATCTGCCCTGGGGAACTCAGGAAGCACACCAAACGAAGTGAGATGCTCAATATCTCCAAAAGAACCTAATGCACCGGCCAGAAACACGTGACGAATATCTCCTGGTCTGACCCTGAACTTATGAAGCAGAACGGTTATCGCTGCAAGGACTGCAGCCTTTGAGTCCATGAGATAGGCCATATCCTCACCGGTAATCACAATATCCTTTCCTGTGACGGTATTTTGAGATGGGACAAGCAGAAATTCCAGTTCGCTCTCATCCTTCCCACTCTCTCCATATCTCACCCCTGGTACATCATCATTAAGTTTTCCGCTGAAATCAAGAATGCCGGCTCCTGCCATTGCAGCCGCAGCAGCGATGATACCAGATCCACATATCCCCTTTGGCTTTGTATCGCCAATGACACGAACGGTCACATGACAGTCATTATCTATTTTTACAGCATCAATCGCCCCTTTCATCGCCCTCATACCAGACCGCATTCCAGCCCCTTCAAAGGCCGGACCTGACGCACAAGAGGTGGAGACGAGCCAGTCCCTGTTTCCAAGAACAATCTCCCCATTTGTGCCAAGATCGATGATGATTGAAATTTCTTCGTTCTTATGCATACCTGAAGTCAGCACATTGGCAATTGCATCACCACCTACAAACCTGCTGACAGCCGGAAGACAAAAAACTGGCAACTCCCGGGGGGCGTTAACACCGCAGGATCCTGCGGTAAGAATTAAAGGAACATGAGATATCTCTGCATCCACATATTCGAGCGGGGTTGGATCAATCCCGGCAAAAAGCCAGGTCATCACGGTATTTCCACTTATACAGATATCATTAATATCCTGATCGGAAATTCCTGCATCCCTTGTCACTTTCCTGATAACTTCGTTGACACTTCCAAGAGCTGCAGCCTTAAGTTCAACCCTTCCCTCCTCTCTTCTCCCAATCGCAATCCTTGTTACAAGTTCCTCTCCAAGCGTTATCTGCCGGTTTAATGTGGATGCACGACAGATAACCTCGCCGGTGATGAGATCAGTTAAAAGACCGGCAATTGTGGTAGTTCCAAGATCAATGGCAACTCCAAAAAGTGTTCCAGTTGTGTCACCCTCTTCAAGGGCAATAAGCCTGCTTGTGCCTTCTGTAAAGGAAATAACCCCTGTGACAAGGCCAGCCGAATTATTAACCAGAGTCCTTTGTTCTTCTGTCATTACAGGCCTTATCCCCGAATACCCGGTGAAACGAACAGAAGGTCCAAGAACCGCCATTGGGCCTGTTGCAACCTTCTCTACCAGGAACTTTTGAACAGATGGATGAATTTTTCCAATTGTCCCTGTAATATCCAGGAGAACCTGCGGGGTGTCAATTCTGCTCTCAATGGGAATTGTAAAGACTGCATCAGTCCAGACCTTTGCATGGCAGGCAAGGCAGTACCCTTTTCTCCGCTCATCAGGTGTCAGAGAGTTGGCACATACAGTCCCTTCAAAGGTAACTTCTCCGGATACACGAATCACCCTGCACTTTCCACAAAAGCCTTTGCCTCCGCATATGGCTTCAAACTGGATACCAGCCTCCCGAATAGCATCAAGCACTACAGTTCCCGGATTTACAGCAACCATCCGGTTCATCGGCTGAAAAAGAATGGAGATAGAATCAGACACGATTATTCGTCCACGGGCGGCCAGCGTTCACGGATCATCTGCCCAATCCCTGATGAATCTCTTGGACCGACGACGACTCTCCATCCGGTCTCCTCTTCGGTCTCGCCAGAAAGCCGGGCGGCAAGACCTGGAATTACCAGGAACCTGTGGTTTACAAGAGTATCTGCTTTCCATTCCTTTAAGGAGTCGGCAATTATGGAAGCAGTAAGGTATCTGCCCGCAACAGCAGCCTCTACAGACAGGCCTCCAGTATCGATGACAATTAGGTAGCAGTCAATTTTTGCAGCCTTAATATCAGACTCCACGGTAAAGAATGTCAGGGCATAGTTTGAAGTGACCAGGACCGGAGAGTTTTTGTCCGGATCTCCAAAGGTTCTGACACCGGCATCAACCGAGACAGGTCTTCTTGGATCGGTGTAGATTCCAAACCGCCAGATAAGCTGGGGGAGCAGAGCCCATCCTTCAAGACTGTGCATGACCAGGAGATCTGCATACCTGGTAATGAGCATGGATGCAAGATATGCCTCCTGCCACCGGTTAATATCATCAGATAACTCCTGTCCGTTCCAGACCGATATGGGAGTTCCAAGCAGGGGGTACCCTGACAATGAATCGAAATTTTTCACAGCCGCTTTTCTTATTGCAGTAAACTGGTGAATTGTATGCCCGATCTGTTCACTGTGATAAGTCCCCGGGTCAAGAACCATATCCTCAATACCCCATTCCAGGAGGGTTTTAACAAGTGTCCTGAGAAGATTTAGATCGCCCGGAGCTGATACAACAACCGGGCAGCCATGGTCCTGAACAAGTTCTCCCATCTCTCTCCAGTTATCCTTCGTAATCGCAAAAATGAGCGGTTTTTTATCGGAACAGACCGACAGGCCGGCCCTGATTATCTCCGGGTTAAAACTGCATAAAATGAGCGGAAGATCGCATAACCCGGTTACAAGACTGATAACCTCCATGAACCGGTCAGGGTTTTGGGTAACTGACCTGATGGCAAGGGCATCAAGAGTCAGGGTTCTGCCTATATAAGAGTATGAAAAGTCCCTGACCTTTTTTACCCTTGCTGCAATCAGTTCATCCTCCATATCGTCCGGGATATCAATGGCTATCGGTGGCGGGTTCTGGTAGGTAAATTCGTGCCTGTAAAGGACATGTTTTCCTCCGACAACAATCCGGCGGTCGCCATTTCCAATACTGACAGCGCGAACCGGCGGAGCCAGAAGTTCCCGGAGCATTTTGAGATCTTTTTCATATTTACTCTCAAGCAGGGGCGGGCAGCTTTCAATTACCTCTTCGCCATTGACTACCTTTGTTGCAAAAGCCATGCAGTTAGGTTCCCCGCATTCGGCACAGTTTGTCCGTGGCAGGAGTTTGTAAACGTCAATCGGGCTGATCTCACGAATACTTTTTCTATTTTCCTTTTTCATCCTGCCCACCTTATATTTTAATATTAGCCCAGTCAGCCTGGCCGGGTTTTAATTTTGCGGGCTGTATGAGCCGGCCTGCAATGTCACGAAGTGTTGATACCGCCAGCGGGTGCATCATCAAAAAGAGATCAACACCGGCAAGAAGCAGCGTCAACCCCCCGATCGTCTCCCATAAAGGTCCCCGAAGGTCATTTTTTCCAAATGCCGGTCCAAGATCCATCCAGGCCTCGCGGGCAGACCATGCATTCGTGCAGGCTGAGATCGTCGGATGCATCAGTTCCTTGTCGCCCATCAGGCCTGCAATTCTTGCACGTTCATGTATAGAGAATGAATATTCAAGACCATATCCAAGGGCCACCGTTGTCAGGTCCATGAGAAGACGTTCAGGCGGGAAATACTGGTATATCCGCCGGTTAAGTTCCTTTGCACTGTTCAGGTCAAGCCCTGTAAAAGCAAGAAGACAATGACCATGTTTATCTGCAGCCCTGCATACTGGTTCAAGAGTTTTTGCATCAGCCATGTCAGAGGTGACAGAATTCAAAAGTAACCTCTCTCCTTCAGCCATTGCCGCTATCTCCCGAAAAGTCTCTGCATCCTTAACCGGATCTCCGCATCCGCCGATGATGAGCGGGACATCCACCGCCTGCAATACATCTTCGACCGTTTTTGAGGCTTCCCTTGGAGATCTGTCCTGTATGAGCGGATCGGTTGATAGCAGATGCACTGTCACCATGTCGGCACCATACTGCTCAACATTCATTCTTGCCCAGGCAGCCGGATCATCAATAACCTCATCCAGGTGACTTTTCAGGGCTTTTGGCATTGGAACCCTTGTATCAAAGACATCAAGCGAAATTACCGGCGGGTGAAGCGGTGGCATCTTTGGATGTGTAAAAGGAACAGAGACGGACCCTCCGACTGTAACAGTGCTGCCCCTTGTCCCTCCTTCTGACCTTGTTGCTCCAAGAGTGACCTCCCTGATAACCGAAGGAAACATCTCTGGTTCGGTATGAAATACTTCAGAGATCAGGTCTTCCGGTCTTTTCCGCCTCAAAGACTCTTCGTGAAATATTCCGGCAGGGCCAGGTCCCGGTATTGGTGCAGGTGCAGAATATCCAGCCGGAACTCCTCCAACCGGGATAAAAAGCTCAAGTTCTCCAATCTCCAGCTCCACATGTTCAAGTTCCACCTGTTTACCAGAAAGAAGCTCTGCAATCCCAGGTCCAAGAAGCCTGATAAGACTGCTGATATCAGGCCTGTCCTGGTCAGACATCTTTCCCTCCCGGTTTCCTGGGATTACCGCCGGCAGGCTGGATTATCACCCGTTCGGCATAAATTTTCGCGTTTTTCAGGATTATCTTTACACCTCCGGCCATTAAGGGAAGTTCACCAAAAGACATAACCGGTGATGGAGTATCAAAACCATGGGTCGGCTCTTCTGACTCCTCAGGCTGGCTCCATTTCAAAACTACCGGATGCTTGTTACCTGATAGAAAAGATCTGAGAGAATCAATGTCCATGGCATCCTGCTCTGTTGCAATGGCATGGGCAATCTCTTCGGGAATAACACCTGCCAGTTGTTCTTTTATCTCGGCTGGCATCCATACAACACAGTTCCATCCCCCGTCAGCCTGAAGGAACCTGACTGAACGCATGTATTCAAGTGATATACCATGAAAACCATCAACCTGTCGTCCTCCGGCCGTGGAATCTGCAAGAGTTGAGAATGGAAGTCCGTTTACCGTAGACCCTGCAAAACGCCTGTGAACAATACCAAACCCCTCTACTTCGGGAATGTAAAAAGCAATGGCCTCAAAACATCCGCATGAGGTATGAGGATAACCAAATGCTGAATAAAGCCAGACACGGTTTATTTCCCCCATTGATCGGCTGGAAGCATGATCATTTACGCCGGCATACTCGCCATGCTCAGGATCAAGATATTCACCCTTTGCTATTGGAAATATCGGGCCATCAGGGTCCATCCTGGCAGCAGCCCGGCCGTCAAACCAGCTTATCGCACCACAATTTGCATAACGCTGGGGAGTAATCACGCAGATATGGGAAGGAGCAAAGGACTGGCATAATGCACATCCGTAAAAAGTGTCAACCTCCTCGTCAAGCAGACCCCTGGCCCTTGCATCCCTTGTTTCATACCGGTCACGTGCAATCCTGTAATAGTTCAAAAACTCCTCTTCGCCGGTGAAGAATGTCAGTTGTATTTTCTCAATGATGGGAAGTTCACTGCGGTACAGCCTGATAAGTGCAGATCCAATCTGGTGAAAAGAGTTCAACCCCCTGGCAAATGACTTTTTGCTCACCCTTACCCAGATATCATAACGCTGGTTCAGGTGCATGACGCCCTGGATATAGTTCATGTATTCATGAACACGACGTTCAAGGACTCCTTCCAGGTCTTCTTCCAGTTTTGCTCCAGATACTTCGACCAGTATTCCAAAAGGATGAGTCTTCCCTTCCAAAAGTTCGAAGAGATCCTGCCCGATTACTTTTATCTCCCCATCATTAATCTCTTCAGACTTTTTTACAAGGACAAGTTCGAACTTTTCTGAAACTTTCGGGCCTCCAAGTTCCACCCTCATGTCCTCTTTCCTGATACGTTCCCCTTCGTAAACAAGGCCCACTTCAACCGGGATATCCTTAAACATCTCCATCCTCCAACTTCGTTTGGGTATTTTCCGATAGAATAAGGTTTAAAAAGCGTTCTATCTCTTCCTTCCATCTGTCGGTCTTCATGTTTGTATATGACCAGCTGGCATGGGGCTGATACCTATAATCCAACGATACAACCTTTGTATCCGGTGCACCCTGTTTTAAACCGGACATCAAAAGCCATCCAAGCGAGTACGAAAAACCTGCAATGAAGACGAGATCATACTGCCCTTTACCATAAGGACCGGCCCATGACGGATCTCTCAGCCGGTCAATAATCTCCATGCTACCAAAACTGCCAGATATTGTGACACCATGGGAGATTACCTGGCCAGCGATATGAGAGGTACATATAACATCGAACCCCTTCTCCTGGAGGAGAGATACAAGTCTTATGAGAATGGCAGTCCTTAAGCTGTCTGTCATGGTCTCATGCCCTATGATGACGACAGGTCTTTTTGCCTTTCTCATGAGGGCCAGAAGGACCTCAGGCTTTGAGATAACACTGGCCTGCTTCGTTCCTCCGGTTTCAGCCCTTAACCAGGAATCCTGGCCGCTCATCCTTTACCTCCTCCACGTGCACGGACCTGCGATTCAAGAAGAGTAGGATCAGGGATAATTTTGTCTTTAATTCCCTTCTCCTGGATGATAGGTAGAAGTTCATCCTTCATCGTAATCGGAATATCAGCATTTGAACGGATGAACAGGTGGATATCATCAGGAAGTATACCGTAAAGTCTCTTATGAAGATCAATGTAGTGAGTAAGTTTCATGGATCTTCCTCGCGAGGTGTCATTGGGTCTCATGCACAGTTTTGCGACAAGGACCATCGCTTCTTCTTTTGTTTCGGCCGTGACAAAGAGATGTTCAGGCACCGGCCCGACTTCTACTTTCTCCCCGGTCCTTGAGTCATAAACATACCAGTCCTCCCCATGATCCTTCCTGCCCATGAGCATCCTGCGGTATTTTGCTCCATGAGGGCCCACAACGACAGGGATACCAAGACGCCAGAATCCAGCCGCAATGGCCGCAGCTTTCTGGGACATCGCCCCCCAGGCCACCCCTACCGCTCCTACCCGGTTATGAACATAATCTGCAATCTCCTCATAATTGCCACGAAGATTTCGCTTTGCAAAGATGCTTGCTATCTTTATCGCTGCACCAGAGATATGAGCATTTGAGACACAAGACCCGACGTTGACGATCCCACCAGCATCAAACCGTCCGTGAAACTCCTCGTAAGGTGTCTGGCCTTCTTCGTTTCTGTACATCCCAATCGCCATCGCAGAGCAACCTGATGCAACCGAGATATACCTTCTTTTTGAAAACTCCCTGGCCATCTCAGCAACTTCAAAAGCTCCTTTCGGGAAATTGGCACAGCCTACAAAAGCCACAACCCCCGGGATCTCACCAAGAACAATAGGCCCTCCAGCCTCCCGGATCTCAATATCCTGGATGGCTCCCCTGCCGGCTCTTACCAGGTACTTCTCATCAGTCACTTTGTCCCTTGCTGCGGCCACAAGTAAACTGTGAACCGGGATCTCCTTGTTACATGCATCATCGCACCTGCCACACCCGATACAAATGTCGTAAATCTCCGAAAGAAGCGAGAGATCTCCGGTCGCTGCTATCTTCATCGCATCAGGAATTGGTGTCTCATTAGGGCATGCACGGGCACATTCCATACAGCCACTGCATCGTTTTGCATAATCTGCCAGTTCTTCCCTGGATGGGATGAGACAGATCTTTTGTGCCTGACGGTTTTTATGCGATTCAATGCAGGCCCTTACCGCAACTTCTCCTACTTTCTCCGGGTCAAGGATTAGAACTCCAGGAACAGTTCCTGATACAAGATCAGCTACAATATCATCAGGATTATCACCAGTCCTGTCCACCAGACCTGCACAGTTCTTCGAGCTTGTGGCGATAAGGGGGGCCATGATATTGCCTGCCTCAATTAAAAGATCTGCACGGACACATTGTTCATCAACGACGATAAGGTCAGGAACCCCGCTCCTTATATATCTGAGTTGCCATGATATCGGACCTACAATCTTTGCACCAGGATCAAACCTTGTGAGATCTATGGCAGTGCAGCATATCCCTGTAACTTCAATTTTTTCAGAAAGGTCATGCTCCCTTGAATACTTAATGATATCAATTGCAGGCGGGACATTATGACCGATAACAAGGATAACGGGTTTATCCGGATTTATAGTTCCAGGGCCGAGATCGACAAGCCCTGCCTCAGGATCTGCTTTTGGCAGGTTAAATGCCGATATCTGAGCCATGTCGGCAATTTCAAGTCCTACATGGTCAAGCATTCCTGCATGAAACACTTTGGACTCAAAATCAATGGGATCGCTCTCCTGCCCTGTATGTGCGGCGGCAAGAAGGTCTGTCACCTGACTTTCAAGATAGTCAAGGACGATCTCAAGATCACCAAGTGTTTTCGGTTTTATCCCGCAGACAAGACGGGTAACCGGGGCCTCTACATCCACGCTGGAACCTCCGACATCAATCGGTGTTCTTCGTCCCATCCTGTCCACAAGGTGACTTACCATGTGACGGCCATGGCTTATGTGCGTTGCAGCCCCAATACAAGCCGCCAGAAGGACGATACGGGATTGCTGGGCCTCCATGCTTATTCCGCATGCACCACGTTTACCACCAGAGAGATCGCATTTCCCATAGGTACAAAGGCAACAGAGGTCACAAAACGGAAGGTACAACGGTTTATACCTGGATAAAAGCTTCCTGTCCCAGTTACGCAGGGCGGTATGATCAGGGAAAGGTGTGGGGCCTTCCTTCTCATCCCATTGTTCGCCCTTAACCTTTCCTACATGAATTTCGAGATCCTTTAAGGATCCGTCAGAGCTTTTCGCTTCGCTCAGGTGTATATGAATATTTTTTCTGTTCACAGTATCCGGCCGGAGGGTTGTATCCCATTAATGGCAGTTCATAATGGTTTATATTTTACTTACGTTGATCATTTGGAGATGATAACCAGTTAAGATGAATTATCTCCGGCATAACCGGCTTTTTTAAGAATTCTCTCGACCGATTCAGGCCCCGGGTTACCAGGAGGAATTCCAGGTATACTTTCCCCGGTAATTGTCCGCCTTAAGACCTCCCCGTCATAGGAGATCTTTCCAAGATGAAGGACCCCTGAAACAGACATGGCCCTTTCAGTCAGTTCCTCTGGAAACTGGTAACCGCCGACCGAGATGAACCTTTCATACTTTATCCCGCATTCGTCAGCAATTCTTTTTGCACGTTCAAGGTGTGCAAATGACTTTGCAGAAGGGCCAAGGACATCGATAATGTCATTTACCTGTGTAGTCACCCTCCTGTTCAGATGTTCAAGTCCGCCAGGTGCGTCGATTAAGACATAGCGGTACTGCCTGACAAGCCGGCCAAGGGCATCACGAAGGGCTGCATCAGGCATACAGTAACATCCTTCAACCCACTTAGTCCCGATGGCAATAAAATCAAAATGCCTGCCCTCATACATTCCATCCTGCCATATTCGGTTTTCAATCCGTCTGGAGGGCGGGATCCCGATGGTGGTCCCTCCTTTTTCAATAAAAGTATCTTCTATAAGTTCGGATATGCTTTTTTTACCTTCATCCTGCAGGTCCACTCCTATCATCTCTCCAAGGCTCTGGTCAGGATCAAGATCGACAAGAAGCAGGGGAGTCTGACCTGTTTTAATAAAATAGTCTGCGATAAGGCTGACAAAAGAGGTTTTACCTGTTCCCCCCCGGCCCATGACCACTATTGTCTTCATGATGTTGTTACCTCTTCAATCCAGGTTCTAAGACACTCTATAGCCCTTGTTGCCGGAGTGTCCATAAAAACAGGTGCTACGCCCCTGGTCCCGGCATCAAGGATCGCTTCATCGTAAGGGATGATGACCGGAACAGGTACGCCAAGTAATGATGCGGCATCCTTAATCTTCTCCTCCTGCTCTTTATTTCTGACCCTGTTGGCAACAACAGCCATCCGTGGTATTCCCCCGCCTCTGGCAAGTTTAACTATCCGCCCGGCCGTCACCAGTGAGGCCTTGTTTGCATCGGTGACGATTAACATCATATCAACATTCTCCGCAGTCCCTCTGCCAAGATGCTCAATTCCTGCTTCCATGTCCATGATGACAACCTCGTCTGACCTGGTGATCAGATGCCCGACAAGATTCCGAACAAGGCTGTTAGCCGCACATGCACATCCTGATCCAACTGCCTGCACCGTTCCCATGACAAGAAGAGAGACCATAGAGGGAGTTAATACAGCCTGGTGTCTGACAATATCATCCACGGAAAATGCGAGTTTATACACGCCCGGATAACCAGTCATGGTCTTTTCCTCGATGAGCAGCTGATTTTCTGCAACGGGAACTATCTTTTCAAGCTCTGTCTCTGTCATTCCAAGAACCAGTGCAAGATTTGGAGATGAGTCAGCATCGATGGCTATTGTGGTAAACCCTGTGGCGGCATACCTGTATGCAAGAATCCCTGAAATAAAGGTTTTTCCAACGCCCCCTTTTCCGGTCACTGCAATTTTCACGTTAAAAGACCCCTGGTATCATGATATTGCTTTACTTAAATAATGCAGAAAGTTTGCTTATAACCTGAAAGTAATGTTTCGAAAGTAATATACTAATACTCTTCAGTCATATTAAAATTCATGTTTGGAATGGAAAACATGGCAAAACAATTCCTCTCCTCGCCAGAAGGCCAGAAGATGATCATGGACTTCATCTCATCACCAGATGGAATAAACATGATAAAAAATATGATCGGAACACAGGAAGGAAAAAAAGCGGTAGGCTCCATCATTAAAACCGCCCTTCCCGCAATGGGAATTGGCAGCGAAGAGATGGGGATCATCACCGGGATACTAAGCAAAATCCTGTAATATTCCCATCAAATTTTTCAGGACGGAGGACCGTCAGATATTATCTCCCCGTCACGAAGCGTTATGATCCTGTTAAAATATCTTTTATGCCAGTCTTCGTGTGAGACCATGACGATCGTCTGGGCCATCTCCTGATTTATCTGTTTAAACAGGTCAAGAACATTTCGGGAACTTTCAGAGTCAAGATTTGCACAAGGCTCATCGGCAAACAAAATCTCCGGTTTATTGACCATGGCCCTTGCAATAGCTACCCTCTGCTGCTGCCCGCCGGAAAGTTCATTGTGCTTGTGGGAGAGGCGATCTGATAACCCGATACGGTCAAGTATCTGGTGCGACTGGACAAGATATTCTTCTTTTGGCGTTCCACGCACCATCGAGGTCAGGAACACATTCTCTTCAACAGTAAGCTCAGGGACCAGGGCATAATCCTGGAATACATATCCAAGCCGTTTCAGCCTAAACCTTGTTCTCTGCCTGTCGGTCAGGTCTTTTACGTCAATACCACCAAGAATAATCCTCCCTTCAGTAGGTTTGTCAAGAAGACCAAGGAGATGGAGCAATGTGGATTTTCCAGAACCACTCGCTCCCATGATACCGACAAATTCCCCTTTCTGAATAGTTAGTGATACACCCCTCAGTGCATGAACAGTAACTTTCCCCATCTCATAAACTCTTGACAGGTTTTCAGCGGTTATCATTTCAGCTCCTCATTGCAGTAAGAATATCTTCATTAGCTACCTGCCATGCCGGGATGTAACCAGCAACAAATGACGCAACATAAAGCATGATGGTGTTGTTTACCAGGTCAGATGTTGCAACAACAGGAGTTACTTCACCATCAGGGAATTGAAAAGGATATACCGTAAGAATCGCCACCATGGACTCTACAAGAGCAGTTCCAACAATTACTCCAAGTGTCGTTAAAATCAGGACCTGGAAGACATAATTATGGATAATAATATTTTTATCCACTCCGATAGCCTTTAATACGCCAATCTGCCGTCTGCTGTTTAATGTCTTAATCATGATTACTATAAACAGGACCACAATGGCAATGATTAGTGAAACGACAACCGTGATCGAATTGAGCATTGAAAAGTTCTGAACAGCCCGTCCCATCGCCTCTTCAAGAATATCCTGCCAGGTCTGAACCTTTTCCCTGATTCCAAACCTGTAAAGCATGGTTTTTACCTCAGGTTCATAAGTACCAGGATGAGTCTTAATTATTAATTCGGTTGCATAATCCACTTTCCTGTCAAAAACCGATTCCAGTTCATCCCAGGTGATATAAGCCCCCTGGTCTGCATAAAATGAACCGGTCTCGATGATCCCCTTGACATGGTAAGCCTTGCTCACACCATTGGTATATTCAACTATTACTTCATCACCTGCCTTCACATAACCAAGAGTCACGCCCATGTCAAGGCTTGGATCCTTGTGGCCAGATGTATGGATACCTATGATTATCTCGTCATTTTCTCCATCTGCAAGATAATCCCCATCTGACATCTTTTGGTACACATCGGTCACAAGCCTTTCATCATCAGGATTTATTGCAACCACGGTAGAACCAATGCTGTTTCCTTTATACCGGAGTGTGACCCCTGTCCCGTAATGGGCAGAAGCCCTGAGGACGCCGGGAATCCTGTTTACCTTCTCAAGCAGAGAAGATACATCCTCGATAAAACGCTCATCACCATGAGGAGATATGATAATATTCCCAGTCTGGTATGTGATAATCTGGTCCTCTGCAACCTTGATAAACCCAAGAATTATGGATGGCATGAAGATCATGTTGGTAAAGACCATCGCGATTATCAGTACAGTAAGATACAGGCTTCCCCTGCTTCCCCGTAAAATGCCCCTTGAAGCTAAAAAAAATGAAACCCTGAGGTCTGTGAGCATCAGCCATCCTCGTTTTTACGCCTTATGTAAATAAACCCTCCCGCACCTGCAATGATGATGAGAAGAACCAGTATCATCATACCAGGCGAATCCTGACCATTCGTAACAGTAAGCACGAGATCCTTTTCAAGGGTATGAGTACCCCAGTCATCGGTGTAAATAATTTTCGTGTGATATGAGTACTCTCCAGGTTCAGTTCCTTCAAGGATGAATGTGGCGGGTGCATCGTTTCCAGGTTTTATCCGCCCGATAAAGGCTTCTTTTGCACCCTGGACAGGCAGATCAATAGTTGCACTTACAGACTTTGACTCACCAGTTCCCGTATTCTGAACCCTTATGATGAGATCAAAAGGAGTTCCGGGTTTTACCCTTGAAGGAGTCGTCTCAACCGATGTGATGCTAACCTCAGACTCACCCCTTACATCAAGACCGATAGATCCTGTATCTTCGATGATAGTCCCGTCAAGCAGGGCATATGTCATCCTGACCGGAACATCAATTATCCCGGTCTGCATGTTCTTATTAATCAGAAGAGAGAGATTCTTCTCCCTTGCCATCCCGGAATCGAGCCTGTCGATCAGAAAAGAACTGATTCCTGCAGGAATAACAGCCGGTGGGGATCCATTAACAAAAACGCGGATATTATCAGCCTGGGTAGAACCCTCGTTTATAATCCTTATCGTCCCTTCGATCCGGGTTCCTGGTTTTACCAGCTCAGGAAATGTATTCTCAAGGGCCAGGGAGGGAGTTCTTAGAACAGACAACTGAGTATTGACATTTACCGGGACCGGGTATTTCAGACTCTGCCCATCCCTGACCCTTATCCAGACTTCAGGAAAATACATACCACTCTTTTGCGGTGCACGAACAAGGAAAGTAACCGGGACAGGTTGATCAGGACCTATATTCCCTGTAAACCTGGAATCACCTCCCAGTACATCAAAATCCCTGGACTTTAAGATTACACTTTCGATATATGGAGTCAGACTTGTGGTTGTCTGGCTTGCATCCTGCCCGTAAGACACAGTACTGGTAGTGGTGCCGGTTGAAATGCTCTTTAACGTGACAGTCAGTGTTCCCTCTTCCCCCGGAAGAAGCACGGCTGGGGATACCTTGTAATCTGAAACGATTACAGATATCTGGGGTGCGCCAGTGCCAAGTGGAAAAATACCGGCAAGTAATAGAAGTATTATCAGGCAAATCAGATAATTTCTGACTAAACTGGTTTTGCCAGGATTTTTACTAATCTTCATAAATATCTTTCGTGAGGTATGTTGTGATACTATATCTATTCCGCTGTTTCAGCCGGTTTTTATAAAAAACAGGGTACATAATTAAGAGCATGGAACCAGACACAGACAGGAGACCTGATGAAAAGACAAAGCCCATTCCAAAGACTCCCCTTTTTACCCGTCCTGCCTTTCTCTCTCTTACTATAGGAGTTCCATTCTGCATATTCAAGATATTATTTGGAATCCAGTTTATCAGGGCGGCAGATATCCATAGCCAGCCCTGGTTCATTTATGCTGGATGGATTCTGATAGCCTGGGCAGGAGTTGACATGGTCATGAACCTGTCAAGGGCCGGACTTGATCTCATCGGTTCAGGTAATAAGATTGAGTTCTGTTCCCTGGCACAAGTAGGAAAATTCCTTGGTGCACCACTTGTATTCCTCTCTGTTGATACACTGATCACTTTCACGATAATCTGCATGGCACTCTGGTCAGGCTGGATTGTATACCTTAACCGGACGGAAGCAATACTTTGGTACGGGGCCACCACATTAAACCTGATAAGTCTTTCACTTGTGAGTTTATGGACCGAAATACTGCGGAAAATAAAAACTCCCTGATGGTTTTGATTAAATTCCTGTCTTATGAAGATTTAATTGTAAACCCTGTTTGCATACCTTACACAAAACAGGATTGGAAAGAGATATAAAAATATTATTGGAATGGCTGCAAAGGAATAATTTGACCCATCGATAATAATTCCAGCCAGCGCCGTTATCGGAAAGACTATTATCCGGCTGGACAGGTTTTTCACATACTCTGCAGAACTGTCCTTTCGAATTATCTCCGGAGTTTGGCATGCATATGTCCATAAGAAGAACAAAATCAACCCACATAACAGGATGTTTGTATGAAAGAACATTCCATATGGGACCGGTTCATCTGAAATTGCCCATATAAGGGATGTAAGTGGAATGAACAGGATTGATAAAAGAAAGGCAAAGACCGTATATACTGTAATTCTGTCCACCGACCTGACATTTCGCATTATCTCAAATGAAAGAATGTAAAAGACCGCAAGCAGTATAAATGTAAAGATAAAACTGATTCCGTCGAATAATACTGTTAAGAAAAATTCGACAAGAAGACCGATGTTTCCCACGATCTCACCAGATGGGAGCGGGATATTGTTCTTCACGATTAGGGTCATTGCAAAGGCAAAGATACCATTCATCAGGATCTCAAGCATGTCCTGTGGGACCGGTCCTACACATGAAGGATTATCTGTTGTCATCTTCTCCCCCTCCCTGATGACAGGAGAGATTTTTTCGTGAATGTCCAGTCAAGAAAGAAGGCAAGCATAGTTACATAGTAGATGTTACGTGTCAGTGGAATGTCAATTAAGGATAACAGGATCCCGATTACTGCTGAAACCGGCACATAAAATATTTTTCTTGAGATGCATGAGATTTTTTGAGAACATATCTCTTTACCCGTCAGGCCCGGAGTATGAATGCCATGATACCATTCAAAGATTAAAAAGATGCCTATAAGCAGAATATTGGAATGAAAGAAGATTGATATTATGGAATTTCCATTCATGACCTGGTATAAGTGGCTGGAGACTGGGATGAAGATTATGAATATCAATAATCCGAAGTGCAGGAAAAGAAATTTCATGTCAACTTTTCTTAGTTGATGAAAAATATGAAAGGTTATCGTCCAGAATAATGCAATAATTAAAAATGCGTTGATAAAACTTAAAATGTCAGGGATTTGCATAAGCCCGAAGGTCCCTATCTCGGTGTCATGCATTATGTCGGAAAATGATGGAATCCGGACATTTTTAAATAATAATAGCAAAGTAAAGACGTAAATTCCATTTGTCAGTCGACCAACATTTGTTTTTGTAACCGGCCCTTCATCACAGGTCCTTATTGTCATATCCTTATGTGTATGTTATATTCGAAAGATAATAAAGATAAAACAATAAAGAAGAAGATATTGCGGGATCGCGTTCTTTCCCTTATCGGGTATTCATTGGCTGTTCCCGTATCCAAATCACACACTTTTTCATCCATATCCTCAAATATAATTGTATGGTATTCAGCCTGGTATAGCTGTGGCTGGTATCAAACGGGTAAAACATGACAGATCATGATCATCCCTATAAGAGGCTATTTAGTCATCCGGAGATGATCGCCGATCTTATCCGCGGATTCCTTCACCAGGAACTTGCGGAGGTCTGCGATCTGAGCACTTTGAAACGATGTAACGGGAGATATGTGACTGATGACCTGAGAGA
>Ga0255344_1003521_pt1 | contig 17066 bp, 17 predicted proteins | sample wastewater_treat_5_FD_192414 | JGI IMG/M metagenome (GOLD analysis project Ga0255344, IMG submission 192414) | Wastewater microbial communities from Lulu Island WWTP, Vancouver, Canada - plant18 | ecosystem: Engineered > WWTP > Wastewater > Unclassified | place: Canada: Vancouver, British... | reverse complement strand
AAAAACTAATCCTTCTGTAAGAATTGAATTGACCCGCTTGAGGGGATTGAGACTTTCTTTCTTACTCATTTTCTTTGCCTCCTTTTGGCTGTAAGAATTGAATTGACCCGCTTGAGGGGATTGAGACTTTGTCAGCCGATAGTAAAGAAACAAATTGCTTCTTGTAAGAATTGAATTGACCCGCTTGAGGGGATTGAGACTTCAACAAACAGGCATATCCAACAATGTTTTGGATGTGTAAGAATTGAATTGACCCGCTTGAGGGGATTGAGACCATAAACAGGATAATCAAATTTATTATCCTTAAACGATTCGTAAGAATTGAATTGACCCGCTTGAGGGGATTGAGACCTTAATGGCGTTTAACACTAAGGCTGAAACTATATAAACGGGTAAGAATTGAATTGACCCGCTTGAGGGGATTGAGACCATTCTGTAGTCCCATATGCAGAGACTACAGAGATGATGTAAGAATTGAATTGACCCGCTTGAGGGGATTGAGACCTGGATAATGCACTGCTTGTCCGTTTTGCAGACAGGTAAGAATTGAATTGACCCGCTTGAGGGGATTGAGACTGTTTTTTCATTTTCAGACGATAAATTATTCATTATTACGTAAGAATTGAATTGACCCGCTTGAGGGGATTGAGACAATTTATCGTTCTCATAAACAATTTCGGCATATAATTCCGTAAGAATTGAATTGACCCGCTTGAGGGGATTGAGACTCCGATATTCTTTTTTTGCGATATGAATATAACCCTTGTGTAAGAATTGAATTGACCCGCTTGAGGGGATTGAGACTTAGATATATTAAAACTAACCGGTGTTCAACAAACCTGTAAGAATTGAATTGACCCGCTTGAGGGGATTGAGACAGCTTTAATGGCACTTAGCACCATTGCTGAAACAATGTATAGTAAGAATTGAATTGACCCGCTTGAGGGGATTGAGACTTTTATTCATTTTTCATTTTCCTCTTCTCTAAGAAGGTAAGAATTGAATTGACCCGCTTGAGGGGATTGAGACCTTAATTACGGTCTTTTTTGCCATATCCTCGTATGCGGTGTAAGAATTGAATTGACCCGCTTGAGGGGATTGAGACTTTTACTTGATGCAAAGGAGGACCTTTGCATACCAATACCTTTGCATACCAATACCTTTGTATACCAGTACATTGTATAGCAATACATAATAGGGTTAAAATAATTCTAAAAAATGCATATTTCACTTGACATTATTTACATAAATTAAAATCCTAACTTTAGGGTTATTGACTATGTTATTTTTAGAATTAAAAGTTTCTTTTTCTTTGGATGACAAGATAGAGTTAGATAGGGATCTTTCATCAGCACTTAGAGGGGTCTGGGGCAGGGTTTTACGCAGCAACTTTTGTTATCAAAAGAATCTTGAGTGTTCCGAATGTAACTTTGAGAATTGCACCTATTTTGTGCTTTTTGAGAAGAAATATTCAACCTCCGAGCAATATCATCCCTATATTATTCAAGCCCGGTTTTGTGAACCTGGGGTAATTGAGGCAAGGTTCAAATTTTTCGGATGGGTTTGTGAAAACTATGAGAAATTGCTTTATTCCATTATCAAGATGAATGGTAGAAGGCTGATGCTTCAGGGCAAAGAGTATATTATGGAGCTTCAGAGCATAAAAGATAGGGAAGGTAGGGTTCTTTTTACCCGTTTTAGCGAAAAGATTAAGAGACCAAAATTGATAGAATTAGATTTTGAGCCGGAGGAATGTTCAGCGGTGGAGATTAAGTTTAAAACACCTTTGAGACAGAAGGAGGGAGGTTCTTTAATGCCCAATTTTCAATGGGAACCTTTTGCCAAAAGCTTAATCCATAGGATTCGTTTTATCAATAAACATTTTAATCGTGATGAACTTCCCATTCCGGAGCATATAGATATATCTTCCACCCTTGTTTCAGAGAGTGAGGCTTACTGGAGTGAAAAACCCCGTCATTCTTTCAGGCAGGATAGCAAGATGAGCATCGGCGGCCTTTTAGGGAAAGTAAGAGTTGAGAATATCAGTCCAGAGATGATGGCTATTTTGAAATTGGGCACCTATCTACATTGTGGGAAGCAATGCACCTTTGGCAATGGAGAGATAGAGTTAAAAAAATGTCAGATTTAGAAGAGAGGCAGTCATATTATTAATTATATAATTAATTTTTTTATAAGTGGAGGCAAGATGTTGAGGTTTAAAAAAGAAATGCAGGCTTTGCTTGAATGCACTGAGTTTTATTTATCAAGTGCTTTCAAAAAAAAGCTGAAGGAGGATAGATGAGTCTGAGCATACATCACATCGTTTTTGCTGCTTTGATGCATGACATCGGAAAAGTTATCCAGCGTAGTGGAGCAGAAAATATTCCCAGATATGAATCAAAATGTAGAAATGATAAGGGATATTTAACGCATAAACATGCTATGTGGACGGCTGGCTTTTTAGAAGAGTTTTCCCTACCACTTCCTGAAGATAACTGGAATGCCATTATAGAGATAGCCAGTTCTCATCATTGCCGGGATTCCTGGACAATGACTAATTACGACCATTATCTAAACTATCTCATAGAGGCTGATAATATTGCTGCCAGCTGGGATAGGAACAAACCAGAAGAAAATCCAGAGGAAGATAAGGCAAAAAGCAGATTTTATGAGATGCCACTTTTTTCTGTGTTAAGTTTATTTCGCCAGAAACCTGATGAGACAAATACTCTTGCCTATCATCTCGCTCCGAAAACTAAAGATAATATAAAGCCAGAAAAGATAGAGCGACACGATATGCGAGAAGAATATGCCAAACTCTATACGCAATTCAAAGAAGAATACTCTAAAATGCATCAGTATTTTCTTCCTTTAGCTTCTCAATCCGATTTTGAAACAGAACATTTCCCTCAGTACATAGATGCTGTAGATGCTTTACTGGCAAAGTATTTCTGGTGCGTTCCAGGAAATACTCAGGAAAAATATCCCACATCTTCTCTTTATCAACATATGCGCAACACTGCTACCATTGCTGCAGCTTTTTATGCTGCGGGAAAAGGCGAAAAGAAACAGGATAGTCCTTTAATGATTGTAGCGGGTGACCTTAATGGCATTCAGACCTATCTTTACGATCTCAATCCAGAAAATTCCAATAAAGCAAGTAAACTTCTGCGGGCAAGATCCTTCCAGATTCAGATGATTAATGAACTCACCGCTCAAAGAGTGGTGAAAGAGCTTTCTCTTTCGCGCTTGAATATATTTTCCAACCTGGGAGGTAAGTGGTTAATGCTTGCACCTGCCACAGAAGAAAATATGGCTAAACTGCAGGAATTGAAAGAACAGATTAACAAAGATATCTATCAGAGATTCCTGGGCACAGTAAGTCTCAATCTGAATTGGGATACTATTTTAGCACATCCTCAGCAGGATTTGAATATGCAGAATTTCTTAATAACTATGAATCGGGTCTTTGAAAATCTGGAAAAGGAGAAGCTACATCGCTTTAATAGTATTTTACAAGAAGAAAGCAAATGGAAAACCGATTCTTTTGTCATCAATCATAATAATCTGTATTATAACGAAATCTGTTCCTTCTGTCACCGTCGCAATTCTCAGAAAGAGGCAACGGAAGAATATATAAAGTTTGAAGACCCGGAAGATAAAGAGGCAAAAGTTTGTCCCCATTGCCGAAAAGAAATAAAGCTGGGAAAGGAACTGGTTGATAATAATTTCTATAAAATTTATTATAGCGAAAAAGAAGAGCCAGCTGCCTATATTAGTTTTGCAAATATGCATTTAAGTAAAGTACGAGATGAAGAGACAAATAATTTGAGACCTGGTCAGTATTATTTCCAGATTAAAGAAAAGAAAGAACACCTACCTGTCTTCCCAGTTGCTACATTTGTTCCCCACAATGCTGATGGAACGGTTAAAGATTTCAGTCAAATAGCAAAACAAAGTCAAGGGTTACAAGCCAATGCTGTTATTAAGGGTGATGTAGATAACCTGGGCTTTTTGCTGAGCAATCCCTGGAAGTTTGACGAAAACAATCGGATTGCCTGCTCTATTACTGATTATACCACTCTTTCCAATATGCTACATTACTTTTTCAGCACCGTAGTTCATAAGCTCCAGGAAGAAAAATATCCTGAATCCATCTATACTATCTATTCTGGTGGAGATGATTTCTGTATGATTGGAGCCTATGATAAGATTATAGAATTCTCAAAGGATTTGCGAGAGGAGTTTGTTAATTATTGTGGCAAAAATCCTCATCTCCATTTTTCTGCTGCCATAACTTTAATGCATCCCAAACAACCAATCAGATTTTCAATTCATAGCACAGATGCTAGGCTGGAATTAGCCAAAAGTGAGAAAGGCAAGGATAGTCTGTATCTTTATGAATTAGTGGTTAATTGGAAAGAAGTTCCAGAGCTTTTAGAACTCTCTAAAGATATGGATGCATTGATGAACGATAAAAAGTTAACTCAGCAATTTCTATATCGTTTGTTAAGCTATCATAATATGTATCTCAATACTTTAAATAAAGAGACCGATATCCGAAACTATATGTTTCAATCCCTATTATTCTACGATATTCGCAGAAATTTAGTACCATTATGTAAGAAAGAAGATACAACATTCCAGGATTTCATTCAGAAACTACTGGATATTATCGGTTTAAAAGAAAGTCCCACAATGAAAAATATCAGAATCCCGGTATGCCATACCATATATAAACATAGAAAAAAATCTAATTCATCAAAAAATAAGGAGGATAAAAATGCAAAACAGGCAGAATCCGCAATATAATCAAAATTACCGAGAAAAGAGAACAGAAAAAACTCAATTTGGACCTTTCTTCAATCCTGATGGTTCTCTTGTTCTGGATTGGGTGGGAGAAAAAGCCCATAAAAATGCTATTGAATTTAGCCGGATATTATACAAAAAAAAATCTATGCTAAGTCCTACTGGGCTTAGAAACTTCTATAATGAATTTCTTCGTATTAAAGAATTACCAGAAGGCTATGAGCAAGAAAAGAAAATACTCATTAGACTTTTGGTTCCTAAGGTTGAGTACAAGAAAAATAACAAAAGTGTACCTGAAAACTTTGCTAAATTTATTAACGAACTTGTAAACGAAATTGGTGATAGTATTGATCGTTTTGAAAAAGCCTGTCTGATTATGGAAGCCTTAGTAGGTTTTTATACTGAGACAAAGGAAAAAAATAGGTAGAGGAGGCAAAAATGCTAAAAACTAAAAAAATCACAGGAAAGATAGTACTTAAAAGTGGTCTTCATATCGGAGGTAATAAAGAGACCCTGCAGATTGGAGGAATTGATAATCCCGTCATAAAAAATCCCATAACTAATGAACCTTATATTCCTGGTTCTTCCTTAAAAGGGAAAACTCGTTTTCTGCTGGAACACTATTATGGATTAGTTTCCAGTGGAGATATTCCTGGTGTGAAAGAAAGAGGTGATAACCACTGGGATAAGAATAAGATTGCCGTAATTTATGGGCATATGGAACATGATAAAGAACCCACTAAACCTACCAGAGTGATATTTTCTGATAGCAAGCTTTTAGGAGTTATGAATGAAGATGGTACTCTGGAAACAGATAAGGAGAAATTAAAAGAGAAAATGCTCTCTGATTTTGTAGAATCCAAAACTGAAGTTGCTATAGACCGCATCACCGGTACAGCTAAAGGTGGTGCTTTGAGAATTATTGAAAGAGTTCCCGCAGGAGTAGTATTTGACCTGGAAGTAATTTTGAAATCCTATGAATCTGATGAAGAAGATGAGTTTCTGAATATCCTGCTTAAAGGTCTAAAACTTTTACAGAATGATGCTCTGGGTGGTTCTGGTTCCCGAGGAAGTGGCAGAATTGAAATCCGCGATTTGAAGGTTGATGGAGTAGATAAATCTCTGGATGATATTATCCTTTAGGAGGATGCAAATGGCTTCCTATAAAATAACCTGGAAACCGCTTTCAGGGTTTTCCACTCCTCTGGATAGTGATACTATCTTTGGACATTTTTGCTGGGCTTTAAATTATCTCTATGAAGCTGAGCAAAAAAAGCTGGAAGAAATGCTGGCTGAACTGGAAAAGCGACCGGCTCTAATTTTTTCTTCTGCATTTCCAGCAGGAAAACTTCCTAAACCGGTATTTCCTTTGAGTCAAAATAATATCTCCAAAATCTGGCAAAAACTAAAGGATGAATCACATCCCGCAAATAAGATAGATGACAAACTTCTCTATTCTTTTAATAAGAGAGTGAAGAAGAATCGTTTTATAGAAAGGGATATGTTGAAACAGAAATCCTTTGAATATGATCCAGAAGATTTCTATTATCTGAATATGAAGAAAGAACTGCATAAGTATAACGAATCTCTTAATATACCATACGAAGAGCAAGAAAAAACTGCCTCTACTCTTGAATTCCATAACAGAATTGATAGATTAACTGGAACAACTATTCCTTCTGGAGATGTGTTTGTCTCTCCTATAAACTTTTACAATAAAGAAATGGAATCCTATCTGGAAACAGATTTATATGAGCTGGAAGAGCTGCAAAAAGTCTTTAATCTTATCTCTATGCTGGGGTTCGGTAAAGACAAACATACGGGTAAAGGCAGATTTGAAATAAAAGTGGAGCCTTTTGACTGGGGTGAATATCCTCATTATAATGCCTATCTGAATCTTTCTAATATGATTCCAGCTGAGAGTGATCCCATAAGGGCTTTTTATGAGAGTAAAACAAAATTCGCTAAAGTGGGAGGAGATTTTGCCCTGGAGGAAACTCCTTTTAAATATCCTTTATATATCATTCTACCAGGAGCTGTTTTCTTTGTTCAAGAGGGATATTCTCGTCCTAAGGGTAGCCTTATTCCAAATATTCATCCTCATTCTAAAATAGTTCAAAATCTTTATTCTTATAATCTTCCCATCTTTATCAAGGAGGAGCAGCTATGAAACCTTTTAAGATTCCCTATTCATTAACGATTATAACACCATTTCATATTGGAACAGGTGAAGAATTAGACCCCTTTACAATTGTTATTAAAGATAACTATCTCTATCGCTTGAATCAACTGGAATTCATTCACTATCTGTTACAGGAAAAAGAAAAAGAATTTCAAAAAGTGATGTATGTAGGAAATATCGTAGCTATCCAACAATTTTTTCAGGAAAACTTCAATCCGGAGGTCAAGGATACCTGGTTTTATCACTACCTTATTAATAAAAATATCGCAGATGAGTATATAAAAAAAACAAGTTCTGGTGATAATCAGGGTCTAATTAAAGAATTTATCCGCAACACCGCTCTATATCAACCTTATATTCCAGGAAGTTCTATAAAAGGTTCTATTCGCACTGCTATTCTTTCTTCTTTGCAAGATTCTAAGAAAGTTAAACTTAATCAGGAAAAAAGTAATGACTCGGAGGTTCAAGCTATCCTTTTAGATTACTGGAATAGTGAAAAAAAGGTGGCTGATATTCCTTCTGACCCTTTTAAATTTATTAAATTCGCTGACATACCTTTTAAAAATGATTGGATATCTTTCTCTAAGGTAGAAATTAAGAATTTAACAGCTGACGAAAAACCTAAAAATCCTCAAATCCCCTCTCATAATAAATCAAGTAAAGAACCTGCAATCCCAATTTTTATGGAATTAGGACTTTCTGCTAAAGAACCAAGAATATTACATTCGGAATTGACTATTAACATCACGGATAACAATAATCCTGGTATTAAAAAACTACTTCCTAAGGGAAAAGCTTCTATGACCGATTTTATCCAGATGATTAAAGATTACTATAAAACTCAGTTTGATAAAGAAAAAAATGTGATGGCGAACTTCCAACCTTTAAAAAATGCGTATGATATTCTGGCAGATTATTTTAAAGTCATTGAGCAAAAAGAAAATGAGTGTATTATAAGACTTGGTTTTGGTTCCGGTCAAAATTATTGCACCTATGCAATGTTAAATTATAGCCCTAAAAGCAGAAAGGTGGTTCAAAATCTTCCCTTGGGGTGGTTCAAAATGACTTTTGACCTTAAACAGTAGAATTAACTGATTTGATTAATTAAACAGGGGGAGTAAATGGATATTTATTTATTTATCTCAACCAATAATAATACAGTAAATGCTATACCTTTACTAATAGATGAATTCAAAGAAAATAGAATTCCTGTGATACTTTCTTCGGATTATGCAGAAAAAAGACACTGGACATCTAATTTACAATATGTTCTGGAAAAGAAAGGACTTCATCCAGAGGTTTATGATTTCCCTGATAAAGAAGAGGAAATGAATAATTTATTAAAGAAATTTAAAAAGTATTCCAGCATCTATTTCAATATCAGTGGTGGTAAGAAAAATCAAATTCTGTCTTTACTGGCTCTTTATATAGAAAGAAACAATAATAAAGATCGCCTTATTTATATGGATAATGACAAGGGGAAATCAATAGTAAAAGTTTTTTCTGAGGGCTTTAAATTTGAAAAAGAAATTGAACCTGAATATTTGCTGGATTTAGAAGATATTTCTAATTTGTATGGCTACACTTGTACTCAATCTCAAAAAAAAATAGATAATTTTATTTTTAACCCAAATAACCTAAATTTACCCATAGATAAAATTAGACAAATCAATAAATACTTTCTGGAAGAGCCAGAATTTGCCATTCTTCTTTATAAATACTTTGGCTCAGCTCAAGTAGAATTTGCTGATAATTGTTTAATAAAAGAACAAATCAACAAATGTTTAACAGAAGCAAATCCAACATTAGAAGAGTTAAAAAAAGAGATAGATAACACTTTAAAACAGGATTGGATTGAGGCAAAAAGTAGATTAAATAATATTAAAGACAAATATAAAGATAATCCTTCCAATATCACAAAAGAAGATTGGAACGCACTTTGGAAGATTATCCATCTATTCCTTGATGAAAAAGGCACTTACAATAAATACTGGGGTCAACTTAAAAGGAAACTAAATGAAAAGATAATTAAAGACTTTAACCAGAATACAAAAGCATTAATTGATGATAAAGCTTTAGTTAAAAAAATTCTAGATATATGCCAGAAACTGAGTTCAAAACCAATTCAGCAAAAAGGAAAAATCTTTGATTCAGATGTTCCTGATTTATTGGATATCCATTGTAAAAAAGGATTTTTCTTTGAAGATATGTTAGCTGTTAGATTTTATGACTTAATAAAAGAAAAGAATCCAGAAATGCTTTCTCGGTTTTACAAAAATATAAATGGTTATAATCTGGAATATGATAATAATGGAAGAGCTTGTCTACCTAAAAGTAATAACCCTAATGTGGTAGAATTTGATTTCGTCTTTGTAACTAATTTTGGAATTATTTATAGTTTTGAAGCTAAAAGTTTTGATATTAAGGGTGAAACCGTAAAATCAAAGAGTTATTCCACTACTTCTCAAGGTGGAGTTTTTAGCAGCAATATATTTTTGACTCCTATTCAAAAAAAACATTTTGATGATAAACAATTTAATAAATATATACCTGGGCAAATGAAAGATAAAATAAACGCTATACAAAAATACCGGGTCCAGTTGTGGTATTTTGATGAAATAGGGGAGAGACTGGAAAAGATGCTATAAATAAAAAAGCCAGCCTTCCGCCCGAAAGCAGAAAGGCTGGGGGTGCCTACGACCCTATTGCGACATTAAAGACTATGCTTAAATATAATTACGACATTAGAAAATCTAAAATTTAACTTCGACATTGACTATTTGTTATGAATCGCTCTGTGCTTTGCAGCTGAGACCACAGTCAGATTAGAAAAACTATTGTCAGTTTTGTTTCCATTTATGTGATGCACTTCATACCCAGGTCTGATAAAATTTCCCATTTTTTGTTCAGCAGCATGGCGATAAGTAAACTTCTAACCAATTCCAGAATTTTATGGATGTGATAACCGTGAAAACTTCTAAACCCTAGGCACCTCATTAATTTATACTCTTAACTATTGATATATATAGGTCAGGGAAAAACCTGACAAAAAAAATGAGATGCCCATAGAAATCTTCTGCCCTATGGCAAAAAAGTTACTCATATAATATGAAAAAAACTTCATTTTTATCATAGTGTATGCAAAGGTCCTGGTATGTAAAGGTCCCCCTTTGCATAAGGCGGTTCCAGTTTTCAGCTATTCCCAGTATTATTAAAGCGATATAACTTCTTGCACTTAATAATATGTTTTAGAAAGCCTCTACGAGGCTTGTGCAGATGAGGACATCTGCACACCCTTTCATTCACACCCTTACATTTACATACCCTTTCATCTACACACCCATACATATATCTACCAATAAATCTGAATACCATTCCCTAATATCATCCTTATATATGGAGATATTTTTTTTCTTGAAAAGAAGAACTTATGTCCAGCTTATATCCAGCTTATGTCCAGCTTATGTCCGAAAACGGACATAAGCTCCTCATAATCTTTATATAATTACTACATTAATAAATTATAGAAGGACACAATGAAAGTATATTATAAAAATCTGATAAAAGCATATAGTAGTGAATATTATGACCTGATTTACTGCTACAATCCCTGCTTAAAATAATATTATGCCCGTTTCTATTCATTCCGTCGTCAGACACCACTAAAGCAGTTATATACCAATATCGCAAAAAAATATAAAGACATTGTGAAATTAATACTCCGACAGAAAAAAAATGCCAGGGGAATTTTTCGGGATAATCTCTTTTTCAGATGGTCTTCTCATTGAAACAGAAATACAACCGGAAGGGGAATAATATTCTCTAAAATTGTGCCTTGGCAAAGAAATCTTCATCTACTTTTGAAACTGCCACCTGCGAAGCAGTTATGCCTCTATACACGAACAAAAGAGAAAAGATAAGATGGTCACATCAATCAATCTGGTCACTTTCCGGAATACTTATCGGGGATTTTATTTACTTTCTGAAATTATAGCACAGAATATCTATGTCCTCAGTGAGCTTTCTTATAAGATTTCCCAATATCTTACTCCCATCTTTTTAAATTGGAACGAAGCTCCTCTTAATTACAAGTCCTGATTTCAGCTTTTATCACTTGAATTTAAAAATGTAGAATAAAATATCCAAGTGCTTATTTTTAGAAAAAAGAATAAGGTTTTCATTGACATAAATTGGCAGTTTAAGCAATATGAAACATATTTTAGATAAGGAAGAAGGTATGAAGACCAATAATCCAAGTTGGACACCCACGCTAACTCTGGCAAAACTCTTTGAGGAGCAAAAACAGTTTTATGAAGCTCTGGCAATTTATGAACTTATCTATCAAACAGATAAATCTCCTGCTATTCAGGAACATATAGAAGAGATGCATTCTCGCATTGTGAATAATCCCAGCAATCGTTATGACCCCAGAATAGAGCAGCTTTTTACTCCTGAAGAATTAGCCTATTTCAAAATTCTTGACCATCAAGGTTTTGAAAATATGTGTCAGGCAAGAGAAAAATTGCATGAGGGTTCCCTGACTACTGAAGTATATATAGAAGAAGATGAGGATTATTTAGAGCTGGAAGATGAGGACAATGTTAAGATTCTCTCCCAGATACTGGAAGAAATAGAACAACAAGCTCAACTTAATCTAATGGAACCGGAAAATGAGATTACTGAATACACTATTCAAGACCTCCTGATGGCTCTACTTTCTAAATTTAACAAAGAGCAAAAGCTGACTGAAGTAAGTCTCAGCGATATAGTGTCAATCATTCTGGAGATGCAGGGCTCTAAATTAAATTCTTAATGACCCCAAAAAAGGAGCAAAAATATAACAAGCTCTGTGAAAAATGCGCTAAACACTGCAAGCAAAGAGCCGATGTTAAAATAATAACCTGTCCTGACTTTGAAAAAGCCTGGGAACAGATGACGATTAAATGGGTGCTTTCTTCATCCTCTTCTAAAAAGGCAAAGAAGTAAAAATGCGTATTATAACAGGTAAATATAAGGGTCGCCCCCTTCAAACAGTTGAAGGTCACACTACTCGTCCCACTTCTGCTTTCAATCGTGAACTGGTATTCAGTGTCTATCAGGATTATACGGACAAAAGAGTTTTAGACCTCTATGCGGGAACGGGTTATTTTGGACTTGAAGCTCTTTCTCGTGGTGCTATCTGGGTAGATTTTGTAGAATTTGCTATTCCAGCTTTAACGGTTATCCTCAAAAATGTTCAGAATTTAGGATGTAGTGATTTTTGTCATATCTGGAGAAAGAATGTCTTTGCTTTTCTCAGAAGCACGGAAGAAAAATGGGATGTAATCTTTCTGGACCCTCCTTATAATAAAAGATTACTGAATCCCACTCTGGAACTTATTTTTGACAGGGATTTACTTAATCCCGAAGGAACAGTCATTGCTGAACACAGTCCTGAAGAAACTATAGCAGACATTTATAAGGACAGAATAATCAACTTTAAAGAAGGAAAAACCACCTGTTTCACTTTTTTGCAGTAAGAGAGAAACAAATTAAACAGTTCTTTAAAAGTCAAACTGATAAATTTAAGTGAAAATATTTTAATAAACAACGGAAAGAAACTGATTGACAAAAAAGGCTGTTTAAGATGAAGAGATAAAAATGGTGAGGGAGGATTAGTCCTAATTGGTAAGGCAGCGGTCTTGAAAACCGCCGGGTTTTACCCATGGGGGTTCGAGTCCCTCATCCTCCGCCAGTAAATATAGTGTTTTTTAAATGGAGAGGTGACCGAGCAGGTTTAAGGTGCACGCCTGCTAAGCGTGTGTGGGTCAAAAGCTCACCGTGGGTTCAAATCCCACCCTCTCCGCCAGAATTTGTTGGGCAGTCGCCAAGCGGTAAGGCAGCGGGTTTTGGTCCCGCCATTCGGGGGTTCGAATCCTCCCTGCCCAGCCAGTTTTTTATGGGATGTCGTCTAATGGTAGGACAGCGGACTCTGGATCCGTATGTGAGGGTTCAACTCCTTCCATCCCAGCCATTTTCCCTCCAGTCATAGGACTGGTTTTTTATTCCCACTCTTTTCTACGATATTTCTTAGCTTTAGCCAAATGCTCTTCTGCGGTACGAGAAAAATCATTTCGCCCATCCCTATCAGAAACAAAATAATAATAATCTGTCTGGGCAGGATTCAATGCAGCCATAATAGATGAAAGTGATGGATTGCAGATAGGAGTTGGAGGCAGTCCATAATTTATATAAGTATTATAAGGAGAAGGAATTTTGGTATCTTCAAAAGACAGGACTTTCTTTTTAATGCCTCTTTGTTCCAGGATGTAATTTACAGTAGAACAGGATGCCAGTTTCATTCCTGCTCTTAGACGGTTATATATAACTCCCGCTACCAGTTGCCTTTCTTCGGGATAATTACTTTCCTTCTCTACAATGCTTGCCAGAATTAATTTATCATAAAAATTGTCTATAGTATAAGGGTCTATCCCTGCTTTCTTTAAAGTATTAAAAAAATTCCTCGTCATAATTGATAAGATTTCTTGAACGGTAACATCTGGGTCAAAAGCATAGGTATCAGGATAGAGAAACCCCTCCAGGGATTTGACTTTGAAACCAGTGAGTTGATAGACAAAATCCGGATTAGTGGCTTCCTTATAGAGGTCTTCATATCTGGCTAATCCACTTCTCTCTAATCTATGCAGAGTTTGGTACATTGAGAATCCTTCGGGAATAGTCACTCTAACTGCGGTAACATTTCCTTCTTCCAGCATTTTTAAGGTTTGTAAAAGGTTGTGTTTTCCACCAATGGTATAGGTTCCAGCAATTAAATGCTTATCTGTACCTCTCATCGCTGCAAGAGTGCGAAACAGAAATTTACTTCGGATTACTCCATTTTGCTCTAATTTTTCCGCAATGGTGGCAGCAGTGTCTCCTTTTTTTATTTTAATCAGCATTTCTTCTGATTTTACTGGAGCATATATATTCCAGAGCACAATTATTGCTAAGACAAGAACAATGGCTAAAATTAGCATCCAAAGATAGTGAGATAAATTTTTAATTTGTTTCATTGATTTTCCAGAAAACTTTTTAATATCATAGCAGCTGCCATAGCATCCTGAAGCTGTCGGCGTTCTTTCCAATCATAGCCCATTTTAATCAATTCTTTAATTGCTTCATCCGTGCTATATCTTTCATCCCAGGATTGAACAGTGATATTAAGACGATTAGACAATTTAGACATAACCTCTCTGGTTTCAACTGTCTTAGGAGTGTCTCCACCTTCAATAGCATAGGGCATTCCTACCAACACCAGGGTCACCTCATATTCATTTATAATAGATTCAATCTCGGATACTAAATGCTCAAATCCTTTATTTTCTAAAACTTTAAAAGGAATTGCAAGAATGCGCGAAGGATCAGATAAAGCAAGACCTATCCTTTTTTCTCCATAATCCAGGGCAAGAATTCTTCCCTCTCGTTTTACAGATTGGATTCATCCCTCCAAATTGCTAGATACCATCTATTATTCATTGGTTTAAGGTAAAAACGAGCTACTCCACTGGCGGTAATCATAGAATTGGAAGCATAATAACTAAGTTTTAAATCAAACATACAGGGTATAACCACCCAATTTTCGTGTCCCACCTGAGGGTCAGTTTGCCAGTTACTTTCAGGTGGTATCTGAAGCCGTAATTGTAATTCATCTGGAGGAGGTGTGGAACCATCTGAAGAGCCTGTAGTAAAGAGATTTTTAGTATATAATATCTCTTGATCATAGCCCCACCAGTCATCTCTCAATCCATCACTATTAACATCCACCCCTATCTGATTAACTTCTGATGCTATCAATTCAAAGCGGAAATCTTCGGAAAGTAAGTCCTTGTAGATGTTTATATTTCTCTCCTTATAGGATAATTCCAGATTCTCCAGCACCTCCTGAGGAGTACGATTTTGAATAGTGGTGTCAGAATGGTCTTCCAGATGCGGTCTGAAAGGATTCCAGCAACTGGTCAGTAATAAAAATACTGATAGCAATAAAAGAGATGAAAGTCTATTGGGAGAAGTCATATTTCAATTTCCCCCAGGTTGGGTAACTTCCCAATCTATAATCAAACCATTTACGAATGTACCAATAGGCACCAGATTTAATAAAGTGAAGTTCCAGTTCACCTTGATATTCTTGCGGGACAGATTTATCGGAAGGATAGCGTATAAGTTCATACTGGCGATAGATTTTAGCTTCAGTGGCAGTTATGTTATCTGGTTGAGAGACAATCTCCTGCAAATTTACCTGAACACTATCCGTCCAGGCAAAAAGATTCAGAAGCATATCCTGCTCCTGCTGAGCATTCCAGCTGACCGGAAAATTATAATCATTAACATCCTGGGCAGCAAAACGGAAACTAAAATCTTCTGTAAACAGACTTATATATTTAACCGCATTTCTACTATCTTCATAACAATACTTAAGATTCTGCAAACATAAATCCCAGTTCGTCATATAACTATTCCATGGTGGTGGATTTATTGGTTTCTCGGCTTCCCGTAAATCAAAAAGATTACAGGAACTGAGAGTTATAATAAATAATAGGAGCGGTATAAGTTTTTTCATATTTTCAATATAAGTCTATATACTTTATTGTCAATAGATATTTTACCCTTCAAGTTATTGATTTAGTTAGCTAAAAATACAGCTATCTTCCTAAATGAATGAGAGTTCTATAAATTATCCCAAAGAGACAAAAACAACCCTCTTTAATGGAGGGTTGTTTTAATATTATTACATTTATCAGGTTAGTGTTATTGATAAATCCAATCTTCTTTAATGGTGGGTTTCACATTCGGATTGGGATCATCTATCTCAAAGGTGTCTTTGTTGATATCGTATACCACCTTAATTCCTTCTTTGCCAAATTCTTTAGTAGTTGTCATAATCACAGTTCCATTTTCTTGAAACGAGAACTTAAATTCAGGAGTATTAACTTTAGAGGGGTCAATAATTTCTTCCAGCATTGAGGGCCAGGAAGCAAATGGATCATTCTTTTGATAATCTTTTGCGGCATTACTAATAAGGGCAAAATTAGGTAATACCTCTTCAAATTTCTTTGCTGCCAAAAGCTCTTCTTTTTTCTCTTCCTGCATCTGCTTCATCCCAAAGATAAAGATGAAGATAACTCCCGCTAAAATTATGAAAATTAGCAATTCAACGATACCGAAGGAATTACCTTCTTTCATTTCCATATTATTTGTTTTCTTAGCTGGAGCAGGTTTATTTGCTTCTTTTTTTCTATTATTGGCTTTGTCAGGCATTATACCTCCAAAACATAAATCCTTTTTTTCACTTTTATAATATTATGATTTTTGTCAAAGTATTTGTTTGATTTCATTAGTAAATTGCAAATTTAATAGCCCGTTCCCAACAATGTTCTGGTTTTTCTCTTCAAAAATATGTTTTTCCTAAGATTGGCTTCTTTCTTGCATATATAATTTAGAAAATCAACTTTTTCAAAGTAGAAAAATTAAATTGCCTTATTTTAATACTCTTTTAAAAAAAGCTTTAATGTCTAAGTTAGGTTCAACCCCACTGAGTTCTAATCTAAAAAAGATGAAACAATTTTATTTTAAATCATAATTAAAAGGAGATAAAAGATGAAAAAATCAATGACCATCCTGCTGTCGTTGATAATGCTGATATTTAATTTATCAGCAACTATGTTTTGTCCTGATACTGGCGAAACCATTCCTGGCTTTGCCAATTCTAATTATTTTGAACCATCTACTCCAGAAAATATTGACATAGGAGCAAAGGATGTCAATTCCTGGAGTGGAACAGGACCCTGGGGAGGAAATATTCGTTACCTCACCACTGATCCCACTAATCCCAACCGTGTTTTTGCTGCCAGTGGTTCAAGTTTAACTGCAGTTGAAGGTGGAGTTTATTACAGTATTGATGGCGGAATAAACTGGCTTCCCACCACTTTACCCCGTAAAGCTTATAATGCAATAGCTTCTTCTCCCTCACAACCTGGAGTATTTTATGCTGGAGCTCGCAATGGACTTTATAAAAGCACAGATTATGGAATAACCTGGC
>Ga0255344_1003520_pt1 | contig 17068 bp, 10 predicted proteins | sample wastewater_treat_5_FD_192414 | JGI IMG/M metagenome (GOLD analysis project Ga0255344, IMG submission 192414) | Wastewater microbial communities from Lulu Island WWTP, Vancouver, Canada - plant18 | ecosystem: Engineered > WWTP > Wastewater > Unclassified | place: Canada: Vancouver, British... | reverse complement strand
TGGAGGGAGCGGGTCACCCTGAGGACCTCCTCGATGGTGGTGATTCCGTGGAGCACCTTGTCAATGCCGTCCTTCTGCAGGGTGATCATTCCCTGCCGGATGGCCAGATCACTGATCTGATTGGCGTCGGAGGTTTTGAGCACCAGCTTCCGGATATTTTCATCCACCGTCAGAATCTCGAAGATGGCCGACCGTCCGCGGAATCCCGTCTGCATACACAGATTACATCCTTTTTTACGGTAAAAGATATTGTTTTGCAACACCGATTTATTCAGGCCGAGATTGGCCAGCGATTCATCATCGGGCGTGTAGGCCTCCTTGCAGTGGGGACACAGGACCCGCACCAGCCTCTGGGCGATAATGGCCACAATCGACGAGGTGACCAGAAAGGGCTCGACGCCCATATCAATGAGCCGGGTGACGGCGCTGGCGGCATCGTTGGTGTGCAGCGTGGAGAAGACCAGATGACCGGTGAGCGAGGACTGAATGGCGATCTCGGCGGTTTCCCGGTCACGGATTTCACCGATGAGAATGACATCGGGGTCCTGACGGACAATCGAACGGAGACCGGCGGCAAAGGTCAGGTCGATTTTGGGATTGACCTGAATCTGACCGACGCCGTCCATCTGATACTCGATGGGATCTTCAATGGTGATGATGTTGATCTCCGGACGGTTGATGGTGGACAGGGCGGCATAGAGCGTGGTGGTCTTGCCGCTGCCGGTGGGGCCGGTGACCAAAATGATGCCGTAGGGCGACTTGATCAGCCTGTTGAGCAGTTTGATGCGTTCATCGTGCATGCCCAGATCGGACAGCATCAGGATATTGGCGCTCTTGTCCAGCAGACGGAGCACGACCCGTTCGCCGAAGGCCGTGGGGATGATGGAGACGCGGATATCCACCAGACGGTCGGCAATCTTGATTTCAATGCGCCCGTCCTGGGGCAGACGCTTTTCGGCGATGTTGAGTTTGGCCATGATCTTGACACGGGAGACCAGCGGGGATTCGATTCTCCGGGGCAGGCTCAGGATGTCGTAGAGAATGCCGTCGATCCGGTAACGGATTTTAAGGGTGCCGGAGTAGGGCTCGATGTGGATGTCGCTGGCCCGGTCTTTCAATGCGCCGGATAACAGCAGGTTGACCAGCTTGATGATCGGGGCGTCGCTGGTTTCGTCCAGCAGGTCGGTGGTCTCGTCGATTTTGGAGATGAGATCGTCCGTGGCGGATTCGTTCATCTCTTCAAAGTAGTCCTTGGCGGAGGCGCGGCTCATGTCATAGGCCATGTTGATGGCCGCCATGATGGTGTCCTGCGGGGCCAGCGCCATGGACAGGTCGGGCCGCTGCAGGAGCTGCTTTAAATCGTCCACCGGCTGGAAGTTGGACGGGTCGTGCACGGCGACGAGGGCTTCCTCCGGGGTGATCAGCGGAATGATTTTGTGTTTCTTCAGGTACTGGATGGAGATGTTCCGGGTGAAGTCGATGCTGATGCTTTCCACGGGCAGCTGCATCCGCAGGGGAAGACTGAAGTGCCGGGCCATGATCTTCAAAAGAGGGGTCTCGCCGATGGCTTTTCTGCGCAGCAGGTAATCGAAGAAACTGCCGTTTTTCCCGCGGGAGGCGTCGGCTTCCTGGAGGATTTCCTGCGGAACGCCGGCGGCAATGAGTTTCTCCTGCAGGGATGCAGGCGGCAGGGTCTCTCCCGATGAGGATAAAGGGGTGTCAGCAGAGACGGCGGCCCGGGAGGCGGCGGATTCTTTGAGGGCGGTATGGATGGTGGACATGGTCGGCTGGTACCTCCGGGTTACTGGACTGCCGGCACCCGGGTGTCGGCCTTTTCGTTGAGCTTGATGACGCCCCCCTCGACGGTTCCCATGCTCTCGCGCTTTTCCCGGTAGAGTTTCGCGGCGTCGGCCTGGGTCCGCACGATGTGCGGCGTCAAAAAGACATACAGGTTGGTCTTCTCACGGGAGGTGGATCGGGTCTTGAACAGCCAGCCCAGAAGCGGAATGTCGCCCAGAAGGGGCAGTTTGTAGGTGCCGTCCTGGGTGGATTCGCCCACCAGGCCGCCGATGACGATGGTTTCGCTGTCCTTGACGACGACGGTGGTCTTGGTCTTGCGCTTGAGGGTGGTCGGCATGGCTTTGTCCGCGCCGGATTGGACTTTGGTGACTTCCTGGGCGATCTTCAACCGGATGTAGTTCTCTTCGTTGATGTGCGGGGTGATGTTTAAAATGACACCGACGTCCTTGTATTCGTAGCTGTTGTAGTTGATGGAGGTGGTGGAGCTGGTGGTGTCCTGACGGGTCAGGTAGGGCACGTTGGAGCCGACGTTGATCTCCGCTTCTTCGTTGTCCAGGGTCATGATCTGGGGCGTGGAGAGAATGGAGACTTCGGAATCGTTCCGGTAGGCCTGGATGACGGCGCCGATGCTGGGGAATAATATGTTGCCGATTTTGATGCCGGCGCCGATGTAGCCCATGGAAAAGCCGCCCGGAAACGCCCCGGCGATGCCGGCGGGGGTGGCGGTAACCAGTCCGTCGAGGATGCCGTAGCCGCCGCCTTCACCCGAGCCGCCCGAGCCGATGTAGGCCGCGGAACGGGAACCGTCCATGCCGGTGATTTCACCGGTCTCTTTTAAGCCGCGCCATTCGACGCCCAGTTTGAAGTCTTTGTTGGCGTCCACTTCCATGATCAGTGCTTCGATGTAAACCATGGGACGGGGGACGTCGAGCTGTTGGATGATGCTTTCCATGACTTTGTAGTCTTCCCGCTCAGCCATGATGACCAGGGTGTTGGTGGCTTTGTCCGGAACGATCTGGACGTTCTTGGAAACAACGGCGGTGGCCGGGGCACGGACGGCGCCGGTGGTCGGGGCTCCCGCCGCACCTTCTTTGACGATGCTGGTGAGGACCCGGGCCAGGTCTTCGGCGTTGCTGTTCTGCAGACGGTATACCTGGAGGTTGGAGGCGCCGCTGGGCACTTCTTTGTCCATGAAGTCGATCAGTTTCCGTACGATTCCGGTCTCGGTGACGCTGGCCATCAGGATGATGGAGTTGGTGCGTGTGTCGGGAACGGCCTTGATGGAGGATACCCGCAGCCCCCGGACCTGGGTCGGGGTGAAAACGGCGGTCAGGGATTTGACGACTTCCGAGGCGGAGGCGTTCTGAAGAGGAATGTAGGAGATCTGGTCGCCGGCTCCTTCAACGTCCAGGGCCGATACGATTTCCTGGATCCGCTTGATGTTGGACAGGTAGTCGGTAATGATGATCATGCCCGCCGGAGGGTAGGAAAGGACGGTCCCGGTCTTGGGAACGATCGGGTCCAGGATGCGCTTGATCTCGTCGGGATTGGACCGCTCCAGAGAGATGATCTGGGTGACCATCCGGTCTTCCAAAGGGGCCGGGTCTTTGGTGGTCCGTATCTCCAGGGCCTTTTCCCGGGCCGAAGAGGACGGGATGATTTTGATCATGCTTCCTGAAGGAACGACGGTCAGGCCGTTGAGTTCCAGAACGGACAAAAATACGCTGTAAACGTCGTCCAGGGGGATCTTCCGCGGGGACATGATGGTGACCTTGCCCTTGACTTTGTCGTCGATCAGGAAGTTTTTGCCGGTCAGCTCGCTGACGAATTTGACGAGCACGCCGACTTCCACGTTGTCGAAATCCAGGGTGACAAACTGCCGGGCGGGTTTTTTCCGGGAAGAGGCCTTTGAGCTGCTTTTGGCCCCCGATGGGGAGGTTCGGGAGCTGTCCGGCGCTGTGTCGTCTCCGGAGGGCAGGATGGCGGTATCCCGGCCGTTGTCCGGAGCAGAAGGAGGAAGGAGTTCCTCCGGTGCTTCATCCGGTGATGCCTGCCCGTCTTCGTGAACGATGGTGTCTGTCTCCGGGGAGACGGGGTGGGTCAGGTCTTCTATGCCCGATATCCGGGCTGCGTGGCTCAAGCCTCCCGTCAGTAGTATCAGCAGAAGGATGATCAATAACATCCAGCCTCTGTCCATTCCGTTTGTTTTCTTCATTGGTTTTCCTAATCTTTGTATTAAATCCGGACCTTCCCGATATCTGTTTTTAATGAACCGCCTCTTTAACTCATAATATCGAGTTGGTCAAGAAATTCCGTCGGGGATTGCGGGCGAAAAACCATACCCACGGGCATCGCCTTCTGGAACCCGGTGAGGTAATTCCTAACGTAGAACGTTTTCAGGCAGGCTGGCCGTTTGGTCGGCCTGCCTTTTTTTATTCCCTTTTATCTGCTGGTTTCCTTTGCTGGTTCAAGCTGCAAGCTTGAACCAGAACATCAATCGCCGGTTCAATCGTCTTTCGACTGACCCCCGCCACAGATCAATCATTGACATCATTCGCTGAAGGGTTTAATGAAATGCCGACATTAAAAGCTAATATTCAGGAGGGAAAACAATGAAGAGAAAATTGGTCTGGCTTATATTTATACTCATGGCATTATTGGTGGCTGGCTGCCGGGGAAGCGATAATGACAGCTCTTCCGCCAAGAATGACAACGGCTACGATAACCAATACGACTATACGTATGGTATTCCGGATTTTCCTGCTCTGCATAACTTTGGAGTCGTTGCTTTGAACAATACCGGATCCATCTGCATCCTTGACGGAAGTGACCTGAAAATAAGTGCACCCCTGCTCACCGGTAAATTCGGAAATTATGTCGGGGGCTTGTATGATGTCGTCATTTCACCTGACGGCAAAACAACCGTTGTATCCAACTTCGGTGACTCTATGGTTTACTTCATCGACACAAGCAATCCCTCATCACCCCGTGTCCGGGGAAGCGCCGAAATAGGCTTCTTCGCGGAAGACATGGACGTGACACCCGATGGACGCTACCTGCTGGTGACGAACGGCGGTTTTGCTTCACGCATTGCTGTTCTTGATCTGGACAGTCAAAAAGTGGTTGAAAACGATGCTCCCGTGGCTACGCTTTACCACAATGCCGTTTCCGCATCTCCGGATGGCCGGACCGTGATCACGGCTGATTATTATGCTAATTATGTGCATGTCTTTACCCTGAGCAGAAGCGGAATCCTGCAGTATAAGGATTCGATTGAGGCTGACCGTCCGGTTAACCTGACCATCTCTCCTGATGGCAAGACGGTCATTGTTGCGTCTGCTCCAAACACAGGTGAATTAAACTATCCCGTGCTGGAAATCAAGGCGCCCGGCAATGTCAGGCTTTCCCAGATTGTGACGCAAAATGCGGGTTTAAGTGGCGCACAATCGGTCGCTTTCAATCAGGCCGGAAACAGGGCTTACATACATTGCACGGGTCACGAGAACGTCATTGTAGAGCTCCAAAAGAATTTTATGGGGAAATGGGAAACGGGCAAAATGATACCGGTCGAGATCTATGGAACAAGCCATTTGTTTGGCGTCGATACCATGGCCATGAACTACAGGAATGGTTATCTTTACGTGTCCAATCCGACAGTGTGGGATGGCACCCCTTATGTTGTGGTGGTGGACGTAAACGAAGGCAGAGTCGTTAAAATGCTCGATACGAGGTATCCTCCAGAGTCTGGCGTGATTCCAAAAATATCAATACCCACGGGCATCGCCTTCTGGAACCCGGTGAGGTAATTCCTAACGTAGAACGTTTTCAGGCAGGCTGGCCGTTTGGTCGGCCTGCTTTTTTTTATGTCGAGGACAGGTCAGGGGCCATGGGTATGGGGTGCGTCGCCTGAATCAGAATATTTTAGAAAACATTGCGAAGCGGGCGACATGCCCGCTCCAGCTCAGGGGGTCAGATTGGGAAGGTCGGGATACTGAAGGGCATAGTAGCGGTGCATCATCTCATCCCAGTTGAATTCATTGATAAAGGCAATCCGGCTTCCCTTTTGGCTGGCCTCATCGAAATTGCGGTAGGTCGGGTCATACACCAGTTCATACGCGGGGATTGAGCGGTCGAAAAAAACAATGGACAGGCCGTGGGCGCCTGCCTGGGCAGTGCCGTGGTATTCAGCCAGCAGAATTTTGTTATACGTCTGCTCCACGGAAGAGGTTCGGCCTTCCAGCAGAAAACAGAAATCGATCAGATCCACATAAATATATTCGAATCCCCGGACATGGGCCCGGGCAGCGGTCAGCAAATCCAGCGTGGCGGCCCGGCTGGAGGGATCGTCCATCAAAGCGGTCAGGCGCAGGGCGAGGTCGTTTACCGCTTCGGCCAGCGAAGTCATATCGGTTTGGCCGTCGCTGGAATACTTTTGGTCCAGGGCAATGGCCGCAATCGTCTGGTTGTGATAAGGGGAGCGGGAGTAATAGCCCTGAAAGCTTGCCACCATGGCCCTGGCCAGCCCGGCCGGCGTCATCTCCGGAAAAAAATAAAGGCGCATGAAAAGATCCTCATAGTCCCAGCCGAAGGCCGATACCAGTTCCTGCGAGGCGACCATAATGCCGGCAACGTCCCTGAACTCATAGGCCGCTTCCATCACCGACATGCTGCAGGCATCGATGGCCAGAATATCCAGCTTCACGCCCGTTGCCTCCTGCGCTTCGGCCAGCGAGCGGGCGAGTTCATCATTAGAGGTATAAAACAAAAACTGGCCGTTGTCATAATCATTGAACATCGACTTGACCATGGGTGTGCCTTTCCAGCCCTGTCCGTGGTTCCACGCGATTAAGGCGTAGTGTTCGGCCGGATACTGCCGGACGGTACTGACGACAAAGTCCCTGAGGGTGTCTCCTTGGGCCATGTTCAATTCGCCCGGCTCTTCCAGCAGCGTGAGGGAATCCCTTTCCACCTTGTAGCGTCTGGTGGGGACATTGCGCAGGTCGAGCTGGAGAATATAGGTTACGTTTTCAGTCGAGCCGACATTCATCATTTCCTGGACATCCTTCATGGCCCACGAACTCAAGTCATTGTCCGCGTCCAGATAAATCATGATGGTCCACCGGTTGCCGGTGACGGGCGGCTTGGGCGGACTGCTGTCGTCGTCACTGCCGCAGGAGAGCAGCAGGAAAAGCGGCAGCAGAAGAAGAAACAGAGAGATTTTTTTCATCGGAGGCTCCTTGTCTCCTGAAGATCCGTTGCGGGTCGGAGACGGGTCATTGATTATCATGGTGCCGGTTAAAAATCAATGGAGAAGAGGATACCTGCGGCGACAACCAGTGCTCCCACAAATCATTTCCCTCCCGTAATCCAAACCGATCAATTGAATGCGTGACGCTGATCAGCAGATTCCTATAGTCATACTTTACCGGGTTTCTGACAATCTGGACGCATGAAAACAAAAATAAAATGGCAATGAGTATGGATATTTTTTTACCGTAATCTTTTCTCCTTGGTTAGCGAATCATTCATATCGAAACAGCTTGTTCGTTTATACTTTAACAATTCTTTTGGATCATAAAAAACTATATTTCCAGCTTAGAGCCATCGTCGTATCAGGCCCTTATTCGTCATTTCACGATAAATAAACTCGCCGACCAGCCGATGGCCTTTTTCATTCAGATGCACGTTATCACTTTTGAGATAGAAATTCAGATAATCCTCTCTGTTGAGTATCTCGTATGGATCAATCACGTCGATACCGTTTGCTTTCGCAAGAGCGGTAATCTTTTCCTGCGGCAGCCTTCCCATGTTTTCTGCATACGTAAATTGTTGCGTATATGGAAATAAAACAAGAACCACTCTCGCCTTCTTTAATTGGGCATGATGCTTCAACTTCCTGAGTTTTTTTGCGTAATGATGCAATGGTTCCCCGTTCCATAGATGATATATAAGATAAAAGTATGCCGCATTGTACTGATCTCTTTCGGCCTTTATTTCCCGGTAATGAGTCAATCGGTGCAAAGTCATTTTTAAAAATTTATAGGTGCTGAAATCATCTAAGAAACTTTTTCCATCGATTTTTTCAGTGTTCAAGTTTTCTTTTTGATCATGATTTATATTTCTTGCGACAGATTGTTTTATTTCTTTCAATGAATTCGAATCATTCATGATTGCGTCATTCAGACATACCCCGATCAGTACAATATTGGCGTTGTATTGATAACCCTCTTCAAAATAATAGGTGTATTCCTGATCAAAACTGTATCCGTTCACGCCGGCTTTGATCACATCGGATTTGGCGTCGATTTGTGTTTGGATCAGGCTTTCCAGAACAGAAAGACGCATTTTCTATTTTCACGCCTGTGCCGAATGTGATGGAATCGCCTAAGCCCAAAATACGGTACTTTCCCTTTTTTGAGTATTGATGTTCGACATCCCGCAGGCCTTGGGAATTTATCCGTATTTCGATTTGTTTGTAAAGCGTTCCCGGAAAGACACCGTGAAAATGGGGCTGGTATTTATAACCTCGGGTTTCATCCGGTATATGAAGGCCGGCAGGATACCCATAATAGGTATCAACAGGTTCTTGCCAGGAAAATCTTAGAAAGATCTCTGTTAAAATTGAACAGAGGAATATTGTAAAGAATAATAAAACAAAATTCATTGAAAGACTTTTTTTATTCATCATCAAAGCCGCGTCCCATTTGACCTGCTCAGGTTCGTTCGTAATCTTTCTTTAAATAGATTCATCCATTTCATGATTCAAAGAGTATGGCAATTGATTATTGCCTTCCCTTGCGGGAATTGGAGGATTCCTCTCGGATCAATTGCAAAGGCCTTCGTCGCTTACGTATTGATAAAGTTTGCACATTCCCGGCGCACAGGATTCTTGCGCGTCACGGCAGCCCTGTTCCCTCTCTCCCAGCAGCAGATAAGCAAAACCCCTGTTGTTGTATACGTCTGCATAGTCCGGTTTCAGTCGAATGGCTTCATTGAATTGATCAATGGCCTCTTTTATGTTGCCTTCTTTGGAGAGGGCAGCACCCAGCAAATGATGCACAATGAAATTATTCTGGGTTACCCGGATGGTATGCCTGAAAAGATCGACACTGCTCCATACCAGGGGTATGTAATCGCTGAAATGAATAGGGTTCGCCATACGACCTGCCACCGCTTTCGCATTACCTGTAACGTCATCGTTCATGAGTTTTTTGATTATTGTTCAGAAGGGGTTTCCTGCGTTCCCTCCGCAAGGTTCTCACGATGTCAACTGTCCACGTAGGAATGTAATTGTAATCGCGTTGATCAAGATAACAGAGTGTTCTTTTCAGGAGAATGCCGTAATAAATCAGTTTTGTTGTTATTTTTGGCATTTTGCAGGACATCAGTTGTTTTTTGTCCAGTAAGAAAGAAAGAAGTCCTGATGGGATTTTGATCAGACACATAAGACCAATGATGTTGTTGATGACTGTAGGATTCACAATGACATAAGAATCACCGGGAGTGTAATTGTTCATATACTGCTCTATCCTGGTTCCGGGATAAGATTTTAATGACATCAGGGTCAATATGAAAGGTCTTTTCATTTGCGAAATCAGCCTTGCTGTTTGGATCGTATCTTCGGCCGTTTCCTGATAACCATCCAGAATCAGATCGACGCACATGGGGACAATACGTCCCTTATGTCTGGCAAACATTTCCGATACATGAATCACTTCCTCATTGGTTTGTTTGCGATTATAAAAATCCAGCATCTTCCGACTGCCCGTCTGGACGCCTATTCGTCCGCGAACCATGCCTGCGGCAACCAGTTTGTCAACATGGTTCTGTCGGGTAAAACTCGGAATGAAACCCATGACAATGAACGGCAATCCAATTTCTTTTGGGTATCTTTCAACAAATTCTTCAAAAGCGTCTGCATCCGTGAGCAGGAAACAATCATCCATGAAATGAACATTATAAAAAGTGTAATGTTCAGCAGCGTCCTTTATTTCACGAATGATGTAATCCACTGAATGATTGCGGATGTGGCCATAGACCTTGTTGATCTTTTTCAATGCGTAATTGCAGCAATAAGAACAATGATTGGGACACCCCTGTGACATCATGGTGTAATAAACATAATCATGGTATTTTTTATAACCTTCGCGATCGAGATGGATAATTTTATTATTATTTGCGCGCACAAAATTTCCTGTTTGATTATAGACAGGAAATGGAAGGGTATCCATATCCATGCACATATCGCTCGATCCATTCTCCCGAATGGTTCCATCCGGTCTCCTTGTCCAAATACCGGAAGGTAATCCGTTGTCGTCCGGCATCCTATCCTTCGACAACTGTTTTAAGAAACCGACCAGAGAGTAATACCCTTCTCCAACGCAAACAAAATCAGCATACTGAAGGCATTCATGGGGTCTGAGTGTGGGATGAATGCTCCCCCAAATCACTTTTTTATCGGGGTAAGATCTTTTCAATGCCTGTGTCAGTGCGATACTTTCGTTAAATCCATCTGAAAAAAGAGAAATTCCAATGACATCATATTGCTCCATAAAGGGGATCATTTCAGCCAGCAACTCCCTGGAAATGATTCCGCCCGGCTTTTGATCGATACGACTTTTTCGGGTATCCGAAAGACGCAGGCAAAGAATATCGGCCTGAAAGCCCTGTTGTCGCGCATAGGATGCAACACAGCGAACTCCATAAGAAGCAACATCGGCAAAGGTAACAAGTAATATAGATGGTGGTTTTCGCATTTCTACAAGAAAATCCCTGCAATGATAAAGACATGAAATCATTCATTCTGAAGAATAACTGTCTCTATATCATGTTGAAGTCAAGTTTTTTCTTCATGCCTGGTGTGGACCCAAAAAGGACAAGGCTATGCCGCTCGCCGGAGAAGAAGCTTTCTGGGCAGAACTTTCACCAGAAACCTGATCACCGCACGTGGAAAGGCAGATGGTTGCGGATGATGAAGGACATACTTTATGATTCTTCCCGGATTCAGATAAAAGCGTATGTGGGCTTTTCGGAAGATTCCTTGCAGTTCACGATCCGACATGGCTGAAATATTCTGTGTGGTGTTGTAATAGTGCGCTTCATGGAAGTTGATCTCATCGTTTGTTCTTTTTTGCATAGAGGAAACCATTCTGGCCAGTTCCGTTCCGGCAAATGGTATGGGGACAAAGAAACTGGCTTTATGCAAGGACGAGCGGAGTGCAAATTCTGCAGTAGCAGCGGCTTCTTTGTAAGTTTCCGTCGGGAATCCAATCATAAAGTAGCCGGATGTAAAAATTCCCGCCTTGACAGCCGCCTGAATCGCATCATTCGCTTTTTCGATGTCCAGGTTCTTATGAATCATCTTCTGCAATCGCGGACTGGACGTCTCTATGGAGAAAGCCGCCGAAACCGTTCCCGCCTGTTTTAAAAGATGGACGTCTTCCTGCGTGAGCAAGTCGGATCTGAGGGCATTTGGAAAATGAAGTTTGACATCTCCCAATCGCTTCTGAATGCCGATGAGAATGGCGTACATTCTTTCACGATCCAGATTGAAACAGTCATCAATGATTTCAAATTCTTTAAATCCATGCCGGAAGCGAAGCTCTTCCATTTCTCTCAGGACAGAGTCTGCCGACCTTTTTCTGAATACCTTGCCCATGGTTTGATGGCAATATGCGCATTTGAAAGGACATCCGCGGGAGGTGACGATAGCCATATAGAATCGCCGGCCGATTCCGGCCATTGAAGTTGTCCGGGCATACAGTTTGTGATCAATCAATTCCCAGGCGGGAAAAGGCAGTGCGTCGAGTTCCTCCGCCGATAAAAATTGATTCGGGTGAATGATCATATTACCATTCATCATGGATGCGATGCCGGGAATCGAATCCACAGGGAGTGCGCTGTTGATCGCCCGGATCAGTTCAGGAAAAACCTGCTCGCCTTCACCACAGACCACAAAATTGGCGCCCACGTTTCTTATGGAGGCTTCGGGATTCGCCGAAGGCCAGGGACCCCCGAAAATAACGGGAACATCCGGCAAGACTCCCCGGACGATGGCCATGATTCTCTTCGTCTGCTCAACCTCGGTGACAATGATACTGATACCGATCATGTCCGGTTGCCAGTCTTGAAGCGTACGCCGCAGAATGTTCAGGTCGTTATAGTCGAGGGCGCAGTCGTGAATCTTGATGTCATGACCCTCTTTTTTCAAAACAGCGCCTATAGACATGAGTCCTATAGGTTGCGTGATGGTCGGGAATTCCAGACTAAAATATCTTGGTTTGATGAGCAGGATCTTGGACATCTTTGTCATCCCCTTTCGCAGTTAACGGCATATTCTTTTCGCTTTAGCGAATTCCATCAACTTGCAATTTCCCAATGCGCAGGCCCTCTGAACATCTCTGCAGCCTGATGCTTTGTCGCCCTGCAATAAATACGCAAATCCCCTGTCAGAGTAGGCATCGGCATTGCTCGGTTGCAGACGGATCGCATGGTTAAAATTATCGATGGCCTGTTGATATTGCCTGAGCTTGCCATAAGCGAGTCCCCTGTTTAAATAGGCTTCGAAATGATCGGGTTGAAGGCGAAGGGCTTCATTGTAATCCTGAATGGCTTCCATAAAATGATTCAGTTTATAGCAGGAGGCGCCTCTGTTTGAATAGGCATCGGCTTTTTGGGGTTGCAGACGGATGACCTGCGTATAGTCTTCAATGGCGCGTTGATATTGCCCCAGCCTGTCGTAAGCGCCTCCCCTGTTGAAGTAGGCGTCATCATAATTCGGCTGCAGGCGAAGAGCCGCACTGAAATGGTCGATGGCCTCCGTCGTTCGATCTTCTTTCAGCAAAGTAACCGCAAGACTGTAACGCGTAAAGTAGTTGTCCTCGGTAACCTGCAGGGCGCGAGTCCAGACCGAGATGCTGTTTTCCCAGTAGCCGCATTGCTGCCAGGTTAAAACCGCCATGACTGTGAGCATGGAAACACATGACATCCCCAAAATCTTTTGACGCATACTTTCGCGCCGGAAGAACAAAGGCATGCCCCATGCCGCCATGATGAAAATGCCGATGGAAGGCAGATAAGTATAGTTGTCGGAAACAATTCGCTCACTGCTTTGAAGGATGCCGATGACCGGCATAATGGTGATCGCATACCATAACCATCCGACAAAAAGTGATGGAAACCGCTGTCTGGCCATAATGGCGAAAACGCTGACGGCAAGAATCAGCATTGCACAACCCGTGGCCAGCCAGAGAGAAACATGATGAGCAAAGGGGTAGAAAACAGCCAGATCACAGGGCCAGAATATTTTTTTCACATAAGTCATGAAAGATATTGGAATGTTGGCCAGTCGAGAAATCAGCGGGAAACCGAATAGAAACACATTGTAGGGCTTATACTCGAAGTGCGACTTGCCGATCCAAACAACCAGTAAAGAAAAAAAAGCGGACAAAACAAAAAAAGGCGTTTTTTCCTTCAACTGCCAGAAAAAGTTTTTTCCCTTCAGTTTAAAACGTTTAAGCGGCCAATAATCCAGAAGAATCATCATCAATGGCAGAGTGACCACCATCTGTTTGCTCATCAGGGCCAACACAAAGGAAAAAAGAACAGGAAGATATCTTTTTACAACCGGTTTTTCCACGTAGTAAACATAAAGGCACAAAGTGAGCATCCAGAAGAAAGCGCTCAAAACATCCTTGCGCTTGGTAATCCAGGCAACGGTTTCCACATGCAGCGGATGGAGAGCGAACAGGGCTGCGACAAAGGCGCTTCTCCAGAGAGATCCTGTCATGCGGTTCAGGAGCCAGAAAAGCAGTAATGTGCTCAGAATGTGTAAAACAAGATTGGTGATGTGATAACCGCCGGCGTTCAATCCGTAAAGCTGGTGATCCAGCATTAAAGACAGCCATGTCAGCGGATACCATACTCCGGCATATTTTGTACTGAACGCCCAATAAACATTTTCCAGAGAGATTTCCGACCGGATATGATGATTTTCGTGGATATAGATCGGGTCATCCAGATTGATGAAGTCATGTTGATTCACCTGCCAGAAAAGCGCCAGGGTGACAACAGCTAAAACCAGACACATCATCCATTTTTGTTTTTGCGGGGCAATATCTCTCTTGTCGGGCATAGCCGCACCTTTACCATACACTCGATGAGAATTCAGCAGTTTTTTAATGATCATCCAAAGGATCCAAAATATAAATTGACAAAGCAAATCGCCCCTTCTATATTCCATTCGCAAAAAGGAAGTTCCTGCTCAATGGTCGTGATCCTGGAAGCCCTGCCTATGATGAGGTGGAATAACGGGCATGACGCGTCATCATAAAGGTTGTCCGCTTTGCGGCAGCCCACAGATCAAAAAAAAATATTCAGATGATCGATTCCCCATCTGGCAATGCTCTTGTGGCGCGGTATTTCTGTGCCCCTTTCCTTCCCAAGATGAATTGGACGTGATATATGGCAAAACGTATTATGAAAACGGGGGAGCGGAAGAAGGCAAAGAAGATCAATGGCGTCAGATGAAGCATCTGACCTTTAAGGCGCGGATGAAAGAGATTCATCCATTCGTCCGTAAAGGAAAAGTTCTTGATGTCGGTTGTGCGACCGGTTCTTTTCTGGAAGTTGCCGATGCTGAAGGATGGGAGGTTTACGGTCTCGAACGGTCTCCATACGCTTCCCGGGTGGCACGACGGAAATTCGGAGACAGAATCTATGAAGGCATTCTGGAGGATGCCCATTATGCCGATGAAACATTTGATTTCATTACCCTCTCCGATCTGTTGGAACACATCAGGGACCTTCAATCCTTCATGCGTGAGGTTTTCAGGATTTTAAAGTCTTCCGGCTTTTTAATGATAGAAACCCCGAATGTGGCCAGTCTTTCCTGTCGTCTGATGGGCGGCAGGTGGGTTCATTACAAGGCCGAACACCTGTATTATTTCTCTCCTGACACTCTCAGAGAGCTTCTGGTCCGGCATGACTTTACCCCTCTCCGGATAGGGGTTTCCTCAAAATATGTCAACCCCGCCTACATCATTGATCGTTTCAGGAGATACCATCATCCCGTTTTTTCCCCTCTGATGACCGGGATTTCCCGATATCTGCCGCAAGGCATAAAACAGATCACCTTTCCGATGCTTTGCGGAAAGATGACGGCGCTGGCCAAAAAAAATTCTTGATTCTCCACGCATTTTTTTCATTTGGCCAGATTTCTTCCCTCATCAAAAATGAAGCTGAAACATTCAATAAAAAAATAGAGCAATGTGTTGCGTTTGCCGCTTTTTGATCTTCTTCCGGTAACATTGGGTTGGAAGCCATTTGCGCGAAAAGAAAAAATATCGAGAATCACTTGTTCAATAATCTATTAAATGTTAATTGAAAAGAGAGTATGGAGGAAACGTGAAACTGGCCTGCATTTTCAATCCTTTTAAATATAAACTGCACGAGGAAAATCTGAGGATTGTTCAGCGGTATTTCGGTCTTTTCCCTCCTCTCTCCCTGGCCTGGGTATGCGCGATTGCCGAAAGGGCCGGACACGATACGCTGCTCATTGACGCCCGTACCCTGCGCCTGACCAAAGAAGATGTCCTGGATCGTCTGAAAGCATGGAAGCCGGATATGATAGGCTTTATGATGACCACCTACATGTTTCGTGAAACACTCGAATGGGTGAGCTTTTTGAAAAAGCATCTCCGGGTGCCCGTAATCATCGGCGGCTACAATCTGAGAGTTTATCCGCAGGAATCCTTATCGGTCGATGGGCCGGATTTCGGCTGCCTGAACAGCGCCTATCATACTTTACCGCGCCTTTTGGAGGAACTGGCCGGACAGCGTCGTTTTGAGGATGTTCCCGGCCTCATTTATAAGGAAAACGGCCTGGTCAGGATGACCCCTCCCGGGACGGAGCCGCATTTTAACGACTATCCAAATCCGGCCCGGCATCTTCTGCCCAACGATCTTTATGCGGAATTTACCACGGTAAGAAAGAACTTTACCGTCATGGTGACCAGCAAGGGATGCCCGAACGGATGTCTTTTTTGCGAGGCCGGCCATACCGCTTATAACCCGCGCAGTCCAGAGACGGTCATGAACGAGGTTCGGGAATGTTACGCCCGTTACAATATTCGCGAAATTGATTTCTTTGACTACGATTTCTGCGTTGACCGCCGGAGAGTTGAAGCCATTTGCGACGGATTGATCCGAAGCAATCTGGATGTGACCTGGGCTTGCCGCACCCGTGTTGATTATGTCGATGAAGCGCTCTTGCGGAAGATGAAGGCCGCCGGCTGTTCGCGAATCTACTTTGGCATTGAATCGGGGGTGCAGGAGATCCTGGATCGTCTCAACAAGGGCATCCGTCTTCAACAGATCCGTGATGCCATTGAAACGACCAGAAGCCTGGGCATCATGGCGCTTGGCTTTTTCCTGGTCGGATCTCCCGGTGAAACGCGGGAAACTTTCCGGCAAACGGTCCGGTTCGCCAAATCGCTGAAGCTCGATTACGTTCAGTTTTCCAAACTGACCGCCAAACCCCTCACGCCTTACTGGAGGCAGATGGTCAGCAATACGGGCATGGACTACTGGCGGGAGTACATTCTCGGTGGCACAGAGGATAAACCCCTGCCTCGTCCCTGGACATCGCTGACCAATGAAGAGATCGATGCCCTGACGAAGAAGGCCTACCTGATGTATCATTGCCGACCGATGTTTTTAATGCACCACATTCTTCAGGTAAGAAGCTGGAGCGAATTTAAGCGAAAGTTCTTCGCTTTTCTTGAAATGGTCTTCCGGCAGGAGCGGGTCAGCACAATTGACGAAAATTTCGTGGCTTACGCGGAAAATGCAAGCAGGGTGTTGCTCTATAAGAAAGACTACAAACGAAACGATGCGTTCTGAGTTTGAAAATTCCCGGACGAAAATATTGGATGGATGCACCTTTCAGGGTGAATCCAGTCCTTAAAAAAAATGGTGGGTCATTTTTACGTGATCACGGTGGGTCATCACCGCAATTTTCCCACCCCCACGTCATCCCCGCAATCTTTTGGCGGGGATCCAGTACAACAACGTGGATGCCCGACAGGACCACTCGGGCATGACAAAGGAGGGGTCATTCCCGAGATTTTCTGTCGCGCCATGGCACCTTTCAGGGTGAATCCAGTCCTTAAAAAAAATGGTGGGTCATTTTTACGTGATCACGGTGGGTCATCACCGCAATTTTCCCACCCCCACGTCATCCCCGCAATCTTTTGGCGGGGATCCAGTA
>Ga0255344_1003508_pt1 | contig 17096 bp, 14 predicted proteins | sample wastewater_treat_5_FD_192414 | JGI IMG/M metagenome (GOLD analysis project Ga0255344, IMG submission 192414) | Wastewater microbial communities from Lulu Island WWTP, Vancouver, Canada - plant18 | ecosystem: Engineered > WWTP > Wastewater > Unclassified | place: Canada: Vancouver, British... | reverse complement strand
TTGCTCAACAATTGTTTTTCGCAGTAATTCTTTTGTGCTCATTTCTAATATCCTGTTCATAGTTCCTAATCTTAATTAGGACATTTCTACTTTGCTACTTTAGGACATTATCATTTTGCCCTGACAATCTCTGCGAATACTACCAAAGATTCAACCGATATGTTAGAATAGTGTGTTGATAATAACTGACAATGGAAGTTGGTTTCTATGTTCAGTCTTTTTGACAGGATTAATTTAAAAAGAGAGGTGTTTATGTCACAATTGTTTTCTTTTCTTGTAAAACCGAGACAATATCTGGACCCCGGGTCAGGTAGCTTGATTATACAAATCGTACTGGGGGTTGTGTTGGGCGCGGGTGTTGCTATTCGAGTGTTTTGGAGGAATATTAAAAATTTCTTTACAGGCAAGAAGGATGCCAGTGATGAATTGGATCCGACGGAGATTGTTCCAGATGAGATCGAGAACGCTGAACCTGATATTGCTGAATAAGAATTAACGAAGGGCAATCAGGAATAAACATTTAATATCCATAGAGGTTTCCAGGAGAATCAAACTTAATTAAGGACGAAAATGGTTTGTTGGAATCTTGGTTGTTATTGAATCAGGAAAAGAGTTCTGATGAGGTGAAAATGGCAGAAAAAGTGAATGCATCTTTTCGCGACCCAAGTGGTTTCATATTTAAACAGGATGGACTAATCTATCGACAGGTTAACTTGAATTGTAAAGAGGATTACGATCTTTTGATGTCCTCTGGATTGTATCAAAGATTAGGCAAAGTTAAGGCTCTCGTTTCTCATGAAGAACTATCACTTGACCTTTCGCCCATATCTGACAAAGCTTATAAAATCATCAAGCCCTTACAGCTTGATTTTATATCGTATCCTTATGAATGGTGCTTCAATCAATATAAAGATGCGGCAATCCTAACGCTTTCTATCGCGCGGCGCGCTTTAGAATACGGCATGGTGCTTAAAGACGCTAGCGCATATAACATCCAATTTCATGAAGGTCGTCCGATTTTTATTGATACGCTCTCGTTTGAGGCATATAAAGAAGGTTTACCATGGGTGGCATATAAACAATTTTGCCAGCATTTTCTTGCGCCTTTGGCTTTGATGGCGAAGGCCGATATCCGCTTGCTTGCTTTAATGCGCAATTACATCGACGGTATCCCTCTGGATTTAGCATCGGCATTACTGCCCAAGAGCACAAAACTCAATTTTGGTTTGGCAACGCACATTCATATCCACGCCAGGAGCCAGCAAAAGTACGCCGATCAAAAGCTGTCTCAAAAAGAGCTTGCCGGGAAAGTATCAAAACAGGCATCGTATAACCTGCTTGATAGCCTGCTTACGGTTGTGCGCTCACTTAAGGTCAAGACTATTGTGACTGAGTGGGCGGATTATTATCAGGATAATAATTACACAGAAAGTTCGTTTGAGGCAAAACGGGAACTGGTGGCAGATTTCATTAAGCAAATCAATCCTAAGACGGTATGGGATTTAGGTGGCAATACGGGCGAATTCAGCCGCTGTGCCTCTGATTTGGGTATCTCAACCGTTTCCTTTGATATTGATCCAGGTGCTGTTCAACAAAACTACGCTATCGTTAAATCGAAAAAAGAAAAGTTCATGCTGCCACTGCTTATGGATTTGACGAATCCATCTCCATCGATTGGCTGGCATAATCAGGAACGCGATTCACTCAAAGAGCGTGGGACGGTTGATTTGATTATGGCATTAGCTTTGATTCACCATATGGCGATTGCTAACAACGTGCCTTTAGGGGAAATTGCACGTAGTTTTGCTGAATTGGGTGAATATCTTCTTATTGAGTTTGTTCCTAAACAGGATTCCCAGGTAGTGCGTCTTTTGAGCTCACGCTTGGATATTTTTCCGGAATACAACCCTGAGGGATTTAAAGAAGCGTTTTCTGCTTATTATACAATATTAGATGAGAAGCCAGTGACCGGCTCAGAACGCAAGATGTACTTGATGAAGAAAAAATAAATTATTAAAGACAAAATAATTATTATATCTATGCGTTAATAACTAAATCTGAATGTCGTCGAGTAACCAATTGTAAAAATGGTGGAATCTAAAGATAAAAAATATGAGACAGGTACAGCTTATAAGATAATTCTAGGCGTACTAGCATCATTCGTTGTTGCCTTGTTCCCATATTTTTTCTTAATTAGTAAGAATTACATACTCTTAGGTCATGATGATTTTTGGGTTGCACTTGGCATTGTTTCTGCCCATTGGGTTGTGGTTTTTCTCCTTAACTTGACTTTTCTAAGGAGTGTAAACAAGGCCTCATTAGCAACGACTGTCGCGGTGATTCCCTTGAGTGTTTTTCAACTTGGCTTAAATATCATAAAACGATTCATTCCTGCATTCTATTTCTGGCATGGAGTAATCTTGTTTGTAATGGTATATGGTGTGTTACTGTTTCTAATTCGGAATGAATTAAAAAGTACAATTGTTACAAAGTTAAACACAATTATAGGGCTGGTGTTTTTTGTATTGGTTTTAGCAAACGTAATCCCCACACTAATTAACCAAATTAGGGAAAATGGCTTATCCGAAAAGAAAACAACAGTATTAAGTACTGATAGGTTAGAGACGTTAGAGTCAAAACATGAAGTACTTCCAAATATCTATCTGTTTCTTTTTGATGAATATAGCGGGCCAGAAGCCTTGGAAAGATACACTGGGTATGATAACAGAAGATTCTATGACGACTTAAGTAAACTAGGCTTCAATATTTCACCAAATAGCACAAATTATACTATTTCAACATCGGTAGAGATTCCGAACCTATTAAATTTGTCGATTTTAACTTTGGAAGTTTCAGAAAAGGTGAAGGATGAATCCATGCAAAATCCAGTTTTATTCTCGACACTTCGTGCCATCGGATATGATTTTAATCTCATAAATGATCAAGCATTCATAGCTACACCACTGGAGTATTTTAAATATCACTTTACGCCCCAAGGTATTCTTCAACGAGATGAAAACTTGGTAACTTTGCTCATAGACATGTCGGTTTATTATCCGTTGCGAAGAGAGTCTAGTTTGGGAAGAATTGTTGAAGTGCGAGAAATGTTTGACTACGCAGCAGAATCCAGTTTGTTACAAGAAGAGAATCTGTTTACGTTTGGTTATTTTATGTTTCCACATCTTCAATGGGTAGTAGATGAGAATGGGTACGAAACACCTGCGAATGATAGGCATGACTGGTCTAAATCTGATGTTTATTTAGGACAATTAAAATATGCTAACAAGCTAATATTGGAAATGGTAGAAAAAATTTTATCGAATGACCCAAATTCTTGTATCATCCTAATGTCAGATCACGCCTATCGACAGCCCTACCACCTACAAAAGTATTATAATGTGACATACGATGACCCCGTAGCAGAGTCATATTATCAGCGTAATATCTTAAATGCCGTCTATTTAGCCGGACAAACTTTAGATATTAATGGGCTTTCCGGCATTAATACTTTAAGACTTGTGCTCGATGAACTTTTTTCATTGGACTTAGGTGCTATTGACACCCCATAGTAAACAACGAAAAGACGACAGTGCAGCTATTAACTATAGGAAACTGAGATTTGTTAACTATAAGGATCCATGTTCATTTTGAAAAAAGTTTGCATTATTAATATGTTAAGAAAATTATGAATGACACTGGAGTAAGGACACGTAAATTACATTGGATTTTTATCAAGTGGGCAAAGTATGAGTAACCAAATAATAACAAAGAAAGTAAAAAACAAATTCCTTGCATTGTTTATCCTTTTAGGGATAACATTGCTTTTTTCATCAACAAAGATAGTTTTAATTGCAAGCGGGTATGTATTAGAGAAAAAAATATACTTGGACACATTTGTTTTCTCAAATGATATTAAGTTTAATATAGAAAGACTTACTGATCCTGAAGGCATTTTGAACATTGTTCGTTTTGAAGGATGGGCTTTTAATTCCAATTACAAACCTGACACTGAACGTCATGTTTCACTCATACTAAAATCAAATAACATTGTATACGAGTTGCCAACAATAGTCGGTAGCCGGCCTGACGTCCCTAAGGCATTTGTTGAATTAAACCTGCAACCACACGATTTGGGATTCTCGGGAGAGTTTTCAATTATCGCTATTGAAGATGGCGCTTATGAACTGTATATAAAAGTTTGGGAAACAGGTGAAGAAGCAACTTTGAAAAGCACCGATAGATACTTCGAGATTTCAAGGGACCAATTTAAAGAAGTAAAGAGATAGTAAAATGTTTAACGAGAACTAATAAATATTAGTTATGTTCCGAACATCCTGTCTCCCGCGTCGCCAAGGCCAGGGAGGATATAACCATGCTCGTTTAATCGTTCGTCAATGCCAGCGATGTGAATAGGCACATCCGGATGGGCATCTCGCAGTCGCGCGATGCCCTCAGGCGCGGCGATGATGCCTATATACTTAATTTTACTGACCCCCCACTGTTTCAAAATGTCCACCGTAGCGACCGCGGAACCACCGGTCGCTAACATTGGGTCCAAAATCAGGCAAACTGAAACGGTAGGTTCAATGGGCAGTCTGTTGTAGTAAGAGACCGGTTTTAGTGTGCGCTCGTCACGATAAAGCCCGATATGCCAAACTTCGGCACTGGGCATAAGCTCCCAAATGCCCTCAACCATGCCCAGCCCAGCCCGTAGCACGGGCACCAGCCCAATCCGTTCGAGCAGTTTTTGTCCGGTTGTTTCTGCCAAAGGCGTTTGCAAGGGGATGTCTTGCGTGGCAAGGTCAAGGGTAGCTTCGTAAGTTAACAGCGCAGCAATTTCGCGCACCAATTCACGGAACTTTTTAGGTTCAGTGCGAAGATCCCGCAAAAGAGTGAGTTTAGTCGCGACTAAGGGGTGTGGGGATGGAAAAACAGATTTCATTTAGACCTCTTTTTTCTAAAATGGAGTGATAAGGAACGCGCGAAAAAGATTATCCACACGCTAATTGCTATTCCAATAATAAATTTAAAGCTCTTAATTTTGGGGAGAATGCGCAAAAAGAAAGCTAAACCAAAAAAGAAAAACGACAATACGCGTAACAACTTTGCAGCCAAGTCTCCCTCGCCTAAGCGGGGGGCATATTTTGCGCCAATCCAGTCAAAGAAAAGCATCGCGATATCAAGGGCCAAGCCAAAAGCCAAAAACCATAAGGAAAGCTCCGAGCCATCGCGGGTTATGGCTAAGTATGTGCCCAGGGAGTAGAACAAGAAGATGAATACATAGACAAGCATAAGATTCCTTTAAGCCAGGGGCGGTTTAACGCGTTCCTTATTATTCCAGATGGCAGCATAGATGATTGGCGCGAAAGCCAGAACGAGTGCTACAGATGCGCATAGAAAATAATCAGCTTTAGCGAAATAAAACACAAGCGTCAAAATGATGGCTAAAGCGAGCAAGATGCCGGTGAAGAGCCAGGCTTTCTTTGTTGAAGCCATTCGGTGTCCATAGACCGTGCCAGATTGTCCATTAATCGCAATAGGGTAGCGCGTACCCTTGTCGTCCACATAGTAGGTGGTGAACATGGGTACGATTCCTTTCGTCCAGTTCATGTTCTTATATTCACCATAGAACGTGAATGACCTGGGATGTTGTGCCCCAGACGCTTTTCGGCAGTCCACGCTTGCGAGATTAGCCATTTGATTTTTAACCCCATCTTCGAGCTCATGTGGGTGGAGAGTTTCTTTTTGAACAAGACTTTGGGCAGTATTAATAGCTTGCCAGCTATGCGCGGTCATTAGGTCAACCGTGCCAAGCTGAGAAAGCCGTTGCTCGTGTGTATGAAGCGCGGGTGAGAGCACGTTATCATAATGGCGTTTCAAGAAACCCTTGCGAGGCTCTTCTTTTATCCGGGTTTTGATCACGTCCTGGCTACTCCAGCCGGCGTTCCCCATTTTCTCGCGGGAGGATACAACCTGGTAATCATAAGCAAATACAGCATCCCATTCACCGTCAAGATCAGCGTCAGTCAGCCAAACAGGCCAATAAACCAAAACCAAACGTTTTCCCAGATTTTCAGCCTTGAAGTCTGGGTATGGAAAAGCACTGCCTTTCGTGAACTGGGATAATCGCATACTTAAGGTTTGCGCATCTAAGGCAGGTGGGACGATGAGCTCAATCGGGGCTGAATCCATCGAGTTTGATGAAACCTGTAGTAAAGCTTGTTGGCAGAGAGGGCACGGAGTAGCTTGCCATCCTGACGCCACTATAAATGCGCGCTGACAGGCAGGGCAATCATGTGATTCGCCTTGGGTGGGCTCGTGGCGATTAATGGTTTCTTGTTCTTTCATGTAATCTTCTCCGCGTTTTTCGCTTGAACATAAAGCGCTATGGATATAACAATTCCAAGAACAGCTATCAATCCGCTAAAGACCGGCAAGGCTCCACTGCCACTGATTTTCGAGATAATCAGGCTGATAAGGGCGATAAGCAAGGGGATGAGGGCAACAAGCCAGGTGACTGTGCGCACTTTCTTCCAGTCTACTGGTTTGACACCTGCCAATTTACCAGTTTGACCGTTGAGCATGAAGTTGTAATAGTTGGCTCCGTAACTGTAGCCAGACAGATAAACAGGTAAAAGCAAGTAACGCCACTGCTCATCATCGTAGCTCATATCAATGCTCATGTTTCGCACATGGCTGCTTCCAGTATCTCTCTCACAAAGTCTGTTTGTCGCAGTTCGAATTTCTTGTTTGGCATACCCCCATGCCTCTTTAAGTGGCGTTTCATAGGCTTGCACATTCATCCCAACCAGGTAATCGGGCGAAAAGAGTACTAATCCGCTCAGATTGAACGGTTCAATCGCGGAGAGCATAGCATGGTTGATGCGCTGAGGATTTACACCGTTGATGGTGATGTCGGAGAATTGGTGGCTAATCGTGCCACTCTCCCAGCGCCAACGCAAAACCTGACGCGTTTTATATGACTTGCTGGAGGAATCATAGTAGGTTTCGGTCTCGTAATGGCCCACCTCCGCTTCCCAGCTTGCGTCAATTGCCGTGCTAAAAGTCCAGTAGGGTAGATAGATGGGCGATAGCTTGTCAATTTGGGCGGCATCTTTTAATGTTTTGGGGTGCATCCAGCCTTGGCTCAACCATTCCTGAATGCGTGGTTTGAGTGCCTCGGGTGTAGCGGAGAAGGGTAAGAGAACCTGTGGGCGTAAAGATTTGGTTTTGGGCAAGCTAAGATTTACTTTGTTCGAACCACAATAAGGACAAGTGGCTGCCACAGCACCTTTGGGATAACTCAGTTCCGCGCCACAATTATTGCAGTGCAAAAGCTGGCGGTCTGTTTCCCATTCCTGTTCGGCGGCTTGGACATTTTCAAGGGTAAACTCAAAGCTTTGGGCGCTTTTGCCAACCTGCTTTGTGGCGACTGGGGCAGTGTGGCCACAGTAAATACAAGCCATGCCTGCAGAATTGACATCAAATTTCAAATGCCCGCCACATTGTGGACAAGCATATGAACGGACTTCATCTTCGTCTTTTTCAGGGATTGGCGCGAAAACCATCACGCCATCAAGCTCAGATGGTACCTGTTCGAAGCCCGGAAAATAATACTTTGGGACCTGCAATACGAACCTCCGTGTGTTGTTCTTACATTATTATAATGGGAAAAGCGCTGTCCATCAGGTAAAATGAAGGCATGCAATACATAATTGATGGACATAATCTCATTCCTAAAATTCCAGGGCTTAAGTTAAGCGATCCAGAAGATGAAATGGCACTCATTGATTTGCTCATTCCCTTTTTAAGACTCACGCGATCCCGAGCCAAAGTCTTTTTTGACCACGCCGCAGAAGGACAAAGTGGCGAACGCAACTTTGGTTTAGTTAAGGCGGTTTTTGTTCCAGCAGGGCAAAGTGCTGACGCGGCGATTATCGCGCATATTCAAAAACTGGGTGCTGAAGCGCGTAATCAATGTTTGGTCAGCTCCGATCGCATGATTCAAGCCGCTGCTCGACCACGCTATATGAAGATTATCAAAAGCGAGGATTTCGCCGATGAACTTATTGCTAAGCTGTCTGAAAATCCTGAAAAAACCAAAGCTTTTGAAGATTTAACGGTTGGCGAAATTGAAGAGTGGGAAGCGCTTTTTAACCAATATGGAACAACACCAGACGGTTATAATCCCTAAAAACAGAAACCTTTACAAAGCTTTTACAAAATGGGTTGCTAATCATGGTAGATTCATTGAAAGCCTTTGTATAGAGCGCTATAATGCATTGATATACGAAAAATGTCGAAAAACATAACAAAATCAACCGTTCTTATAACCTTTATATTTGCTCTTGGAACATTTTTGGGAGCTTGTCAAAACACGCTTCCGTCTACGATGCCGACCAATACTGAACCAATCAACACAACTGAAATTCCAACACTTAGCCCCAGTCCAACACCAACCGAAACACCTTCACCTACTGCTACAAATACAGCAACACCGACTCCGCCGCCAGCTAATTTTTGGCAGATCGATCTGCCTGAGACATTCGTTTCAGAGATTATGTTGCCGGAAGGTAGCTCTTGGCTAAGCGACCAAAAGTCAAGCCGTTATCATATCGTGCCATTTGATGAGGGTCAAAGTTTAGAGCCCTTAGTCCAAACGGATTGGACTTATGTTCTCGTAGCGCCATTCTTCACGGTGACTGATAATCTCAGCTATGAGGAATTGCGGGCTTTTTTGGCAGGAAATTTTTCGCCGGATGACACCAGAGAAGACGCGAAAGTTCTCATGACACAAAACGACAAGGCTGCCATTCTACATTTGCTTAACATGAGCTGGGCGAAAAACATAAAAACATTAATGGAGTTGGCCGACATGAATGCCGATGCCTGGGGCAAAGATTGGGCGATAGTGCCTTTCGAGGTGCTCGATCCGCAGTGGAAGGTCATTTCAATTGATGGTATTTCACCTTTGGACCATGACTTTGACCCTGAAGACTACAAATTAAACTTGCGGGTTGGTGTTTTTCATAACGAGCAAGACGATTGGGAGAATCCGGAAGATGAGTTCGATTTTTCAATGATTTTGCCAGTACCGAACCGCGACAGATCGCAACTCACCAGCCTGATTATGACTGGCGTTACTGCTATGGCACGCGACACAGCTTTTACCATGGAGACTGAAGGTGTGCTTTATCCGGGTGAAAAAATCCGCGATCTCATGCGTGCGGCAGATTTGACCCACATCAGCAATGAAGTTTCTTTTTATGAGGGCTGTCCATATCCTGACCCGGATTATGAAGGCTTTATTTTTTGCAGCAATCCCGAATATATCAAATTGCTTGATGATCTGGGCGCGGACATCATTGAACTAACAGGCAATCATAATAACGACGTTTTGGCGCTTTATAAGGTCGACTCGGTGCCTTTTACGCTTGACTTGTATGAAAAATATGAGATGCAGTGGTATGCGGGCGGTGTGAACGAAGAGGACGCGAAGAGCCCCTTGCTTATCGAGCACAATGGCAATCGCTTGGCGTTTATTGGCTGTAACTCGTATGGACCTACGATGGCATGGGCATTAGATGAGCGTAGTGGCGCGGCACCTTGCGAAGACTTCGGTTGGTTAAAGTCGGAGGTGGCAAATTTGCGACAGAAAGGTTATCTACCCATCGTTACTTTCCAGTTTCAGGAAGATTATATACGAGAAGCCACCTCATTACAGGAGCGCGATTTCAGGGATGTCGCCCAGGCGGGTCCAGTGATTGTGAATGGCAGTCAATCACATGTTGCCAAGGCAATGGAGTTTTATGAGGGTAGTTTTATTCATTATGGGCTTGGTAATCTCTTTTTTGAACAACCCGAATTTTACATCACCTATGACAGCTTTATTCAAGAACATTATTTTTATCAGGGACGTCTCATCAATACCCGTCTTCACACTATTACGATAGAAGACACGGGGCAACCCAGACTGATGGACCCAGAAGAACGGGAAAAATTCCTCACTATGATTTTTGCCGTTTCCGAGCCGCTCAGGAGGACACAATGAGCAGTATCAGCAATTATTCTACCGCGCCCCATTTTACGATAAAGGCTGTGCAGGCGCGCACAGGTATTAAACCCGTAACCCTTCGTGCCTGGGAGCGCCGTTATGAGCTTTTAGAGCCCACCCGTCTTAAGAATGGTTACAGGCTTTATTCTGAGCAAGACGTTCAGCTCTTGCTTTGGGTTAAAAGCCGATTAGATTCCGGGATGAGCATTAGCCAGGTTGTAAAACAGTTTAATGATATTCGCGAAAATGGTGCTTGGCCTGAAAGTGTACAAAAAGTGGAGCCTGAACTACCACGACTTAAACCTCCCATGCCCGCCCGAGATTATGCCGAAATTTTGCTTAGTGCATTGATCGCGCACAATGAAACCCGTTTGCTGGCTGTGGTTGATGAAATGCGCAAGTACTTCGATTTAATAACCATTTTTGAGGAAATCGTTCAGCCGAGCGTAGCATTATTGGAACATGCCTGGTATCAAGGTGGCATTCCGATGGCGACTGTGCATGTTTCAACGCAGCATATCAAAAGCAAGCTGCTCAACCTTATGACCAGTTTGCCGGTCGTGCGAGAGGGCGCGCTGACCCTCCTTGGGAGCGGGCCAGGAGAGACCAAAGAGCTCGATGTTTTGATGTTGGCTGTGTTAATGCGACAAGCTGGCTTCTTTGTGGAATATTTGGGGCAGGATTTGCCCATTGAAGATATTTTGGACTATTCGCATATATCGAAACCGAAGTTTATCTGTCTCTATGTTGGCGAGGAGGCAACAGCCTACCTGATGCGCGACTTCGCGTCCCAATTAGCCAAACTGTCAACCAAGCCGCGTCTGCTTTATTTTGGCAGATATCTGGATGATAAGCCCGTCGTTCAAGAAAAATTAGGCGGAACTTATTTAGGCAAAACGCTTACTGAAGGACTTGAAACCATTCGCAAACTTGTTAGCCTGGGTGTGGTCCAAAAATGGGAATAACATTGGCTTGATAATAATCCTGACAAACTAAAACGCCGGCTTGTGTGTGAGAAACCGGCGTTTTTGTATCCACCAAAAGCTTAGGGAAAGCGTATTTTTAGAAGCCTTCCAGTTTAGAAATATCAGCGTATGGCGATAAGAGCGCGACCACGTTCTGGAGTAAGCCAAGACGGTTTTGGCGCACTTTTTCATCTTCTGCCATAACTAAAACCTTGTCAAAAAAGGTGTTGATACTCGGTACGAGTTGCTCTACTGCCTGGAGCGCTTCTTCGAACCTGCCTGGCGCAAGTTGACTTAAAGCCTCATTGAGCGCGTGTTCTGCTGGATCTTGCAGGACTTCTGGATTAAGCACGTAGGTTTCGCTGATGTTGCGTGTAATGCGTGCGCAACGGCTGTAAGCGGGCAGAAGGGTCTCCCACTCAGGTTTTTGCACCCAGTTATTCAACAGTTCCGCGCAGCGATTAGCCTTCGCGGGATTGGAAGACTGTACTTGCTCAACCGCTTCGACAACATCATAGCGGTAGCCTTTGTCCAATAAAACGCCGTGTAAACGACCTTGGATAAACTCAAGCGCGTTTTGCAAAACTTCATCCGAAATGTCCAGATCATAGTTTTCAGCAGCAAGTCGCAACGCGTTTTGAAGGTCAAAATCAAGCTCAAGTCCAATAAGAATTTGGTTCAGTCCTAAAGCCGCACGACGCAAGGCAAAGGGGTCTTTATTGGCAGTTGGCGCTAAGCCCACCGCGAAAAGACCTACGATGGAATCCAGTCGATCAGCAATGCCCACAACCGTCGCGGGAACTTGGGTGGGGAGCATGTCATCGGCACTACGGGGCAAATAATGCTCAAATATGCCTTCTGCGACCGCTTCGGGCTCATCGGACAGGCGCGCGTAATATCTGCCCATCACGCCTTGCAGGGCGGTCATTTCTACAACCATATCAGTGGCTAAATCAGCCTTGCAAAGTCTGGCAATGCGCGCTGTTGTTTTTTGTTGCGCGGTGTCAAGCGCGAGCGTTTCCGCTAATTGTTGGCTAAGCTTTTCGATGCGAGTGGTTTTTTGGAGCATCGAGCCGAGTTCTTTTTGGAAAGTGAGCTGAGCTAAGTCGGGCACAAAATCTTCCAAGGCTTTTTCACGGTCAGCTTTGATGAAGAATTCAGCATCGGCAAAGCGTGCCAAAATAACCTGCAAGTTACCATCCACGACGATGGAAGCGTTTTTATCGTCGCCATTGCGGATGATGATAAAGTGTCGGCTGAGATTCCCATCGGCATCAAGCACAGGGAAGTAGCGCTGGTGCTTTTTCATTACCGCGATGAGCACTTCAGGGGGTAAGTTTTGAAGATAGCGCTTGTCGAAGCTGCCCAACAATGCAGTGGGGCGTTCGACCAAATTGGTGAGTTCGTCCAGTAAGGCGGGGTCTTCTTCCAATTGTCCACCTGTTTTTTGAGCAAGTGTCCGGGCTTGTTGCCAAATCATATCGCGGCGTTGGCTGGGGTCCAAAACAATCCCTTCGCGTTCAAGGTAAGGTAAATAGTCTGTGGGGCTTTTCAGCCTGCAGACAGCTTCGGCTGAAAAGCGCATGCCGCGGGTCAGGCGGTCACTTTTCAGACCCGCGAAACTAAAGGGCACGACATGTTCACCCAAAAGCGCTACAAGCCAGCGCGCCGGGCGCGAGAATGCCACCTTGCTCTGGTTCCAGCGCATTGATTTAACAAAGTGAATACCAGCGCAAATTTCCGGGAGTTGCTCAGCAAGGATTTCCATGGCGCTTTTGCCCTTTTCTTCCATGCTCACTACAACATAGCGCCCGTTGTCAAAGTCTTTAACTTCCAGCGCGCTCACATCCACGCCTTTGCCACGCGCGAAACCTTCAGCCACTTTGGTGGCTTTGCCTTCAGCGTCAAAAGCACGGTCAGCGGGTGGACCCTTGAGTTCAACTTTACGGTCTTCCTGAGCGGTTTGCAGGTCTTTGATGAGCACGCTCAAACGACGGGGCGTGCCCAGGACTTCAAGCTGGCTATAGCTTAAACGCGCGCCAGTCAGGCGTTTTGTGAAACTTTGCTGGAGTTGTTCCAGCGCGTCGTCGAGATCGGCAACGGGGAGTTCTTCAGTGCCGATTTCGAGCAAAAAGTCGGCGTATTTGGTGTCGACAACTGGCAGGGCCACAGGTTCGAGCTCAAGTTCGGCTTGTTCTGTTTTTAGCCAGGGATAGCCCATGTCATCACGCTGGGCAATGTAGGCTTCGGCGACACGACGGGAGAGTTCGCGCATTTTGCCAAAAAGCGCCTGGCGTTCGGTAAAACCCACCGCGCCACGCGAGTCCATAATGTTGAAGGTGTGCGATGATTTGACGATGTTGTCATAGGCTGGCAGGACTAAGCCACCTTCAAGCGCGTTTTCAGCTTCTTCCACGAAGAGGCGGAACATTTCGCGCAAGCGGGGAACATCGGCTTTTTCAAAGTAATAGCTGCTGTGTTCGCGTTCGGCAACCTGGTAAACATCACCGTAAGTGCGCTCGCCATTCCAACGGATATCTTTAAAGTGGTTGATGTTTTGCAAGGTCATGGCAATGCGTTCGAGACCATAGGTAATCTCAACCGATGGGACCTCCAGTGGTACACCGCCGGACTGTTGGAAATAGGTGAATTGGGTGATTTCCTGCCCGTCAAGCCAAACTTCCCAGCCAAGGCCCCAGGCACTCAGCGCGGGTGATTCCCAGTTGTCTTCCACAAAGCGGATGTCGTGTTGGGCGGGGTCGATGCCCAGGGCGAGCAGGGAGTTTAGATAAAGTTCCTGTGGGTTGCCGGTGTCAGGTTTGAGAATGACCTGGTACTGGAAGAACTGTTGAAGCCGATTGGGGTTTATGCCGTAACGTCCGTCATCAGGGCGCACGGAAGGCTCAAGATAAGCTACTTTCCAGGGCTCAGGACCCAGCACGCGCAGGAAAGTGGCAGGGTTCATGGTGCCGGCACCGACCTGGGAGTAGTAGGGTTGCCAAATCAAACAGCCCTGCCCAGCCCAGTAAGTCTGGAGCTTGAAAATAATGTCTTGAAGATCTAAGCCTAATTTCATAGTCAAACCTCGTATTAATGTATAACGGGCTAATTATACTTCAGAGAAGGAGGGTAAAAGCACAATTGTTGATGGTCAAGGCACTTGAATATCTCTATAGGCTTACAAGCTCTAATAGTTCTTGCTGTGTTTGTTTTTTTATCTCTTCTTGCGTCAGGATTGATGTGTTAAAAAATGGAAATGGCATGAGTCAAATCTGGAGTAAAATAAGGCTATGTTCATCTCACGAAAACATGTTTCATTGGTTCTGATCAGTTTGTTGATAGTGACTTTGTTATTCCTTGGCGCGTGCGCGCGAAAATTGCCCGATATTCCCTTTAGCGGCGCGCGGGCAACTTACGAGATAACGCATGATCCCAGCTTGGTGATACCTGGTCAACAACGCTGGACATCAACCCCGGATGGCTTCATAAAAACAGAAGAGACACAGGCTCCTGATTCGCTTCTTGTTGATTCTGGCGTAAATGAAGATGAAAGAACACAAACGCCTGCCAAGAAAGATGAAGAACAGCTCACTGCAACAAAAACGCCATCACCGACCGTAAAACGCCCATATGTCAGTTTTGCGGATTACTGGAAAGGAACATGGTACATTTGGTTTGAAGATGCCGGAAGATTGCTTGAAGCTGAACTTGTCTTTGAGCAAGATGGGGATATGATGATCGCTAAAGTGCAGATGGCAGGTCGCAGCTATGGCTTTACGCTTGAAGACAATAAGGAAAGCGATGTTTATAAAAGCTTTTTTAAGGGCGAGTGGCAAAGCGATCTTATGAAAAACCCGGTAACGTTTAGCTTATGGCCTCAAAATGAAACACAAGCAGCGGGACATCATTCAGAACCGGTAAAAACTTTTTGTGCTTCACGCGATAAAGATGATAGACCAGACCCCTGTTTTTTATGGATAGAGCAATAGATTATCCTGTTTTATTAGGGTCTCGAAACCATTGCTTCGGCATCATTGGAATCTTAGGATGGCTCTTTATCCCTAACAAAGTTATTCAATCCATGCTACCATTAGGGCAGAAGATATTTAGCTAAAAGGAGATCAATCACTGTATGAAAAAAATCATTGCGCTCACTCGTGGTGTTCCCCCAACGCAAAGTTTTGCGACAGAGAAACTTCAGGCTTGTGTGCAAACTGCCTTGCAGGACTATCCCGAAAAGGTTTTGCAATATGCTAAAGCTGCTGGTTTTCCGCCCCTGCGCGATTGGGTGGCAGAACAGTTTGATGTGGATGCCAATCGCGTGGTCATAGGCACGGGCTCTTTGTGCGTTTTAGATCATGTTTTGCGTTCATTCCCGATGGGCTCGCTGACCGTCGCCATTGAAGAGCCGACCTATGACCGCACGGTCACGCAGTTAAAGCGCGCCCAGGCTAAGCTTGTGCCCTGTCCTATCGAAAAAGACGGTTTGAACTTCGCGCCACTCAAAGAGAAACTGGCCAAGGGCGAGAAGGTTGACTTTTTCTATGTGGTTTCTGATTTCCAAAATCCAACCGGTAGCATGATGCCCCTTGAAAAACGCAAAGAGCTGGTTGCTCTGGCAAGGGAGCATGGCTTCCGCATCATCGAAGATTTGCCCTACCGCCGCTTGCGCTATAACGGCGAGAGCATTCCCTCATGTTGGGAGATGGCGCCGGATATCACTCTGATGATGACATCCTTCAGCAAGTTGATCGCTCCTGGTTTGCGTGTGGGTGTGATGGTTTTGCCGGAAGAACTTGTGGCGCAGACTTTGAAGATTGCTGAAGATACCTATATTAATGCCAGCTATGTTGACCAGGCGATTGTGTATGAGTTTTGTAAACGCGGCTGGCTGGATGAACAATTGGAAGAGCTCAAGGCTTTGTATGGTCACCGACGTGATGTGATGGCAAAAGCCATGGCGGAAGAACTCAGCGGTTTGTGTGACTGGACTGTTCCGGATGGTGGCTTCTTTATTGGCGCGTTCGTTAAAAAACCGATTAAGATGGATGTGCTCCTGAAATTAGGCAAAGAGCATGGCTTGCAACTCACCGACGGACGCGGTTTTTATTTGGAAGGTGGTGATCAATTCGTGCGCTTGCCCTTCTGCGCGTTGGAAGATGATGAGATTAAGGAAGGTATCAAGCGCCTGGCAAAAGTTTTAAAGGAATATCCTGCCTAAGAAAAATCCATCATCAAAACAAACTGACAAGCTCATCCTGCGGGGTGAGCCTTTTTGATGTCAGGCAAAGTATCTGTAATCCCAACTATTAATGGTGAAACAAGCCAAATGGAATCTATTTGCGCAAGTTATGTAAAAAAAGCAGGAAAAAACATAAAACAGCAGTCTCTAAATTGATTCAGGAATTTCCTGGTTTTGCCCTTGACTCTTTTTTGAAAATGTATATAATGGACGTTCGTGCGCTAAATAAGGGCACATTGTACCTTCAAAAGATAAGCAAGCCCAGAAATCTGGAAAAAGTCAATTGAAATCAATTGATTACAAATCCAGAACAAGCCCTTGACAAAGACCTGATGATGGTCTATACTAATTAGTCCAAGGTGCTACATCACAAGTTGCGCCGGGAGGCGTGATTTTTGACAATACAATAGCTTGGGTCGGAAGTGAACCCAAAAAGTAAGAGCCAATGCCGGCGAGAAAGAGAGCCGGTGTTTTAGTCTGAAAAACTGGAAGCACTTCATTTGAAGTCAGAACCTTAACAACTGAAAAGTGATAGAAATATGCAAGACGAAAAAGGTAAGAAATTACAAGCAAGAAATTGCAAGCCTCGTTAATGAATAACCGTAAAAAAGAAACTAACATCGAAAGATGTAAAATTTTTTAGCGGAGAGTTTGATCCTGGCTCAGGATGAACGTTGGCGGTGTGCCTAATACATGCAAGTCGAACGGAGACTGTAGCAATACTGTCTTAGTGGCGAACGGGTGAGTAACGCGTTGGTGATCTGCCTCGAAGTGTGGAATAACCTCCCGAAAGGGAAGCTAATACCGCATGGTCTCTCAAGGTTTAGAAAATTGA
>Ga0255344_1003503_pt1 | contig 17131 bp, 17 predicted proteins | sample wastewater_treat_5_FD_192414 | JGI IMG/M metagenome (GOLD analysis project Ga0255344, IMG submission 192414) | Wastewater microbial communities from Lulu Island WWTP, Vancouver, Canada - plant18 | ecosystem: Engineered > WWTP > Wastewater > Unclassified | place: Canada: Vancouver, British... | reverse complement strand
AATTTCTTTTATTCTTTAAGATAGCATTTTTATTCTTTAAAATAGCATTTTTATTCTTTAAAATAGCCTAGTTATTTTCTATATTTTTTATAATAGCTTATTTTCTTTATATATTCTTTTTATTAAAAACTTATTCTCTTTTCATATTTTAAATAAAAATCAATAACCTAGATCAATCTTGCGCAAATCCCTATCATCAGCAAAATCACACTTACCTGAGGGCAGAACCCGAACCACATCATCCAGGGTTACCTGGTTCTCTGTGTTTATTTTCTTTAGAATGCCCCGGGATATCTCCTCTTTCTTGGTGAAACCAGGTTTGATAACTGAATAATTATCCGTGTACTTTTGCACGGCCTGCACTGGCCCGGCCATGATACGCTCACCCTCGTAGTCCACCACACCAACTGCAACCAGGAGTGGAACAGCTCTGATGTAGTTTCTTGGTCCTCGGATTATGAAGGCGCCTTTGGCTACGAATTCCCCTGACTCTGGAGTTTTAGAGACCTGATCTGGATGGACCCAGTAAACGTCCTGGGAGCTGAACCCCTTGGTCCATGCACTTGAAAAAGATGCTGCAAGTCCGGCTGCCTGGTTTATTGTACTTTCTGGTATGTCTTTCCCATTGCTTTTAATTACCACTGAGGGTGCACCGTGGATGTCAGAGTGAAGATATATATCCTGGCCTTCCATGTACTTTTTAACCACTGATTCGTTGGTGGCTGCATCCCTACCACCCACCACCAGGAAACCATCAGAGGATAAAAACCAGCGTAGCTTCTCAAACCATTTAAGCTCCTTTTTAACCCTCTTCTGGGGGACTTTGATCTGTTCCAGGGCCACTTCCCTCTTACTTTCCGCCTTCTCAATCTCCTTCATTGTCTTTTCAATTGCAATGTGAACCCCTTTAATTTTCTTTTTTGCTTTCTTACCCTTGTTGTAATAGGTTTCAGCGTTTTCAGGGATGCTCAGATGGGAGTCTAAGACTATCCTCTGGTCTTCCAGGTTCAAGGTTATGTTCCCTAGTTTATCTATAGATTCTATAACCTCTGTTCCTGGAACCTTCTGTTTTTTAGCGTCCTTTATGATCTTGATTATCTCCCGCCAGGAGTACTTCTCCCGTGCCTTGTCTATTATCTCCATGACACTTTCTACAACACTGTAGTGGGAGTAGAGCAGATCACCCTTTATTTTTGAGATTTTCACTGTTTTCTGGAAGTTCTCCAGGGTTTCCTTCTGTATACGCAGTCTTTTTTCATACTTGCCCACTTCAGCTGCCCAGATATCCTCCTGGACCTTTTTTATGTCGTCCCCTACAATACTGCTGTAGAACTCATCTGCAGCTTCGTTGAAGCTGGGGAAGGGTTTTTTACTGTAATTTTCATACATTTTAAGATCTAAGGGCAGGACATCATCCTTTCCATCGGAGATTATCTGGGGATGGAATTGCTCGTTTAGTAGGGCGTCGAAAACCTCCCTGAGTGCATCATATATGGAGTCCAGTTCCTCATCCTTGATGGATGTGGCATCTTTATCTTTGGCCACTCCCGCCCTCAGCACTAACTCTTCGGCGTAAAGGCCACCGAAACCACTCTTTGCCAGGGTCCTTATTATATCAGTATCAGAATTTAAAAACAGTTCCTTAATTTCTTCTTTCTCTGCATGGAGTGGATTTATTCCCCTTTCAGGAGGGTATATATATGGTTCCTTGCTGGATATCCTGCGGTCCTGCCACAGCTTTCGTTTAAGGGGGAGTATGATCTGACCATCCTCATCCAAAAGTATTATATTACCCTTGGAGAAAAGTTCTATGATCAGTGTATATTTATGCTCCTTCTGAAATTCGATTTCCATGATACGGTCGAAGTGATGCTGGCGCACCTCACTTACCGTGGCACCGCTTAGATATTTCCGGAGAAGCATGGGAAAACTCGGCGGGACCTTGGGGTTTTGAGGTGGATACTGGGTAATATGAACCCTCAGACCGGCCTGGAATATAACATCCTTCCTACCGGCACCTGGAACATGAAACCTGATTAATATAGTGTCTTTAGTGGGTTGGTATGCCTTTTGGAAACGGGCATCCTTCAGGGATTTTCCCAGTTCACTGGAAATCGCGTAAATATCAACATTGGACATGGCTTTCATTTGGTACACTCGTTTATATTTATATGATATAAGCTTATTAATTATAGATACGGAGGAAAGAAATATGGATATTGAGTTTAAATTAGCATCATTACATTTAGTAACTGCCCTGATTGCTGGTTATTTATCATTTATCATTTCAACCGGCGCCATCGGTGCCATTGGTAAAAATGAAGTTCTGGCCGTTTTACTGGGCCTGGTGATTCTCTACATAACCGGTAACCTATCAGAAAGGATGTTCGGTAAAGAAGAAGTTGGTGGGTTTAAAGGCTGGTTATGGAGTGGTATAGTACCCTTTATGTTCATCTGGGTAGTGACCTGGACCCTGTTCTTGAACTATTAGGTAAATAACATCTTTTTTTTAAATTTAAACTTCCATTTTTTTTATTTAATTTATTTCAACAGATTATTTTTTGACGTTTACACACCATAGAAAATCCACAGGAACGCAAATACGAAGGCCAGGATAAATATCAGTGGGGCAAATACCTTGCTCACTGCGATGATGGAGCTGATGGTGGTTACCAGTTCAGTGGCATGGGTTGGTCCGAAGGTCTTAATATCCTTGATATCAGCTACTTTAACACCTACTTTTACTGGTTCTAAATCTCCCATGGCCTTCAGGGTTGCCTTTTTAATTTCATCGATTATCTCATCTGGTACCTTTGAACCAATGGGATTATGGCCTCCAGATAGGGTGTTGACGTAGTGGGTGTCTGTGGTCATCACTTCCACTTCATCAATTCCCAGGGGCAGTACTGCGTCTATTACCTTCTCCCGATAGTTAAGGACCATGTTGTTAGCATCTAAGAGGATATAAGCAGTTTTTTGCTTACCGCCCACCTCGATGATCATTACTTTAACTCCGCTTTGGCCCACGCCCTGTTCTTTGGTGAAACCCTCCATGGGATCGTAGGAACAGCCTATCCTGATGGTTTCCTGCTCATCAATTTTAACTATCTTCTCCACTGCACCCAGTAGCTGGAAGACTTCCTTGTTTCCAGGTAGTATTCTACTGTCTGGTAAGAAACTGTTATGGCAGTCCACCATAATGATGTTTCGGGCGCCTTTACTCCGGGCAGCGTTCATAGCTGCCAGGCCTACTCCAAAGTCTATGTCGTCAAATCCATGGGGTGAGAAGGTTACCAGGAGGACCAGGTCATCACCAAAGAACTGACCCCCGATCTGGGCATTCTCATTTTCCACCCTGAAAAATTGGCTGGCATAATCATGATACTCCATATTATCCAGTGATTCTTTCACCACCCTTTCTATTTTGTCCAGTTCCCTGGATGCCACTGGGTTGAAGTCGTGGGTGGATGGTCCGTGGGAGACCATGGTAAAGGTTCCGAATTTTTCTCCAAGTAGGGTGGGCATGTTACCTCCCCCTATCTCCCCGACTGGTCCGGGGTGTACTGATGGAGCCAGAAATAGGGCTTTTATACCATTTTTTCCTTTGAAGCTCAATACTCCCACTAACGTTTCTATGGTCTCGCCCATATCATCGAAGACCATTTCCAGGGCCTGTGAACCTTCACTTATATGGGCAATAAATAAACTTAGGAGTTCTAATCCCCCTACGCCGAGGTTTTTCCTCATGGGGGATTCTATTACCAGAACAAAGGAGAATATGGCTAATACCAGTATTATAGATGCGATGATTATTTTCAGGAGTATGGCTATTATACTGAATTCCCCTAAATTGGTGGTCAGGCCGGTTAAAGATACTATGACGGTTAACATGCTTAAGATCAATGCTGGCTGGATTGCAGCTACAACCACCGATGATGCGAGGCGTATGTTACTGGTTCCCCAGATTATGATGGTTCGGAAGGCGAAGATAACTGCACATCCATAGATTAGGGTATCTATGGTGTAGTTGTAGAGAGTTAAATGGGACACCAAACTACCTACTAAGTATATAATGGATACAATGACCATGGAAACAAGGGCAAGGAACATGGACTGCTTCATTTTCATGTGCCTTCCGTCAAGTATGTTAACCATAGGAGTGGTAATTGCCCCGGCCATTATAGACATCAAACCCAGAATAAGAAAACCAGATGTTCCACCATCGATTATCACAGATAAAATAATCAGGTCACTGCTGGGTAAAATTATATAAGCAACTATTCCAGTTAAGAAGCTTAAAAAGACCATGCTGAGCACCGAGATATGGGTTACAGGTAAACTCACCATGAACTTAGTCATATTCATTATGTTATCAATGGCGGACATGGGTTCCTCGATATTTATAAAAAGTTTTTCTTACTTTAACTAGCTATTTATAAAAAGTTTTCTTACTAACAAAATTTAGCAATCATATTATTCTTTATAGCGTATAAGTGTCTTTATATTTTTATAGATTTATATTAACATTGAAGGATGTATATCCATGGATGTAAAACTCAAAACACCCCTTGATAAAGGCGATACAACAAAATTGAAGTTAGGTGACACTGTATATTTAACAGGTACCATCTACACTGCCAGGGACAGCGCCCATAAGAGGATGGTTGAAGAAGGATCCCCTGTAGATCTCCAGGGAGCTGTTATATTCCACGCAGGTCCAATAATAACAGAGAATAAAGGAGAAAAGGACAGCTACCAGATAGTAGCCATTGGACCCACAACCAGCACCAGAATGAATACTTATCAGCCAGATGTTCTGGATATGGGCGTAAAAGCAGTGGTTGGTAAAGGTGGTATGGATGAAAAAACGCAAATAGCCCTGGAAAGGAATGAAGCGGTATTTTTAGCTGCGGTAGGAGGCTGTGCTGCTCTGTATGTTAAATCCATTGTGAGAGTAAAAAGCGTAAACTGGATTGATCTGGGAGTTCCAGAGGCAGTCTGGGAATTGGAAGTTAAAGACTTCGGTCCGCTATTTGTAACCATGGACTCCCACGGTGGAAACCTCTATGAACAGGTCAAAGGATCTTCCTAAGGAAAGTTTTAATAAAATATCCCTGGAAGGATTTGTAGACACCCATCTGCACACTGGCCCGGATGTTAAGCCCCGACTCTTAAATGATATTGAGGCTGCTGAAGAAGCGTCCCAGGAGAAGATGAGTTCCGTTATAATAAAATCACACCTGGAAACCACGGCTGGAAGGGCGCAGGTAGCCCGGGAACTAACTGGTTTAGATGTCATTGGTGGGGTGTGTTTGAATACAAGTGTGGGTGGATTGAACGTAGAAGCAGTTAAAACTACAGCTTCCATGGGGGGTAAGGTGATCTGGCTTCCCACCATATCCCGGGATGAAATTGATTTCACCCGAAAGGATAACTGGGATAAACTGGAAGAAATACTCATGTTAATAGCAGAAAAGGATCTGATTTTAGCCACGGGCCATACTAAGGTTCAGGATATATTCCGGGTTATAGATCTTGCAGTTAGCACAGGAGTTGATAAGATCATAATCAACCATCCACTCACCAGGGTGGTGGGTGCAACTCTGGATGAACAGAAGGAGATGTCCCGGAAAGCGTACCTGGAACACTGTTATGTGGCCTGCTTACCAGGGCATGATGAATTAAACCCGGAAAAGATAGCAGAAGCAATTAAAGAAGTAGGTGCCAGTAGATGCATAATGGCCACGGATATGGGTCAGATACATAACCCTCCACCAGTTTTAGGTTTTAAGACTTTTATAGGTACCATGATAGAATTGGGTATTTCCTGGAGAGATTTGGAGTTGATGTGTGGTGTAAATCCCCTGGGCCTATTACCAGATACTGGGGGTAATCTTTAAAAGCAACCTCGTATCAATGAACGATATAGAAAAGTAACACACAAAGGATTACTATTTTAATGGTGTATTATTATGGCAAAAAATGATAAGTCTGCAATAGCTAAAGATAAACTTCAATCAAGATTAAAACAATTTAGAGAAGCTCTCCAAGATGAGAACAGGAGAATCGAGCTTGAAAACGGTATTTTAGGTTCTGAGGTTCTAATCAGGTTTGAGGTATTCTTCCAAACACCCGACGGTGGAAAATTTTCAGATGGCCTTTTCCTGTACATGAATGATTCTGGAGAGATAGTAGATGCCGAGTACTACATCAGAGATGCAGATGATGTAACCATCGCTGGCTTAGAAACAGAAGATTTCAATGTGGTTAAAGATCTGTTTAAAGATGCATTTTCCCTGGAAATTGAATAAGATCACTTAATTTTTTTTGTTTACCTAGTATTCATTTTTTTATTTTTAGTAATTATTTTTTAAGTAATTATTTTTTTAAACTCATTTTATTTTAGTAATTATTTTTTAAAACTCAAATTTTTTTTAACAATAATTTTTTTAGTATTCATTTATTTTTTCAGATGATTCTAACAATGATTTATTTTAAAAATTCAATTTTTGAATATCATTAGACACAAATTTCATTCAATATCTTAAACCAATATTGCTCTTTGATAAGATTAATATAGGAATTAATCCATAGAGTAATTATATTAAAAATATGGTAAAATAGCAGGGGAAGGTTCAAAAAAATCCATTACTTAAATAAACAGCCGTCCGACAATTATTAGTTATCTTTATAAAAATTATTTATTAATATCAATTACAAAGGACAGGTATAAAACAGTTGTTTAAATAACCTGTTTGTTTAAGTTAATATTGAATAACAAGTATAAATTGAATAATATATAAATGCAAAAAGATTTTTTTTAGCCCCTCTACTAATATCTCTACCACATCAGTGATGATAATGGAGGGTTATAATGCGTAGTTTTGAAAGATTAAGTTCTCTAAAGGAATATATACCCTTGAAAAAGGGCGATTCTAGAAGTAAGAACATAGGCCTTCTAGTTGACGGTCCTAACATGTTAAGAAAAGAATTCAAACTTAACCTGGACCTTGTAAGGAAAATTATAAAGGAATACGGTGATATGCGAGTTGGTAAGGTACTTTTAAACCAGTATGCTTCTGATAAACTCATTGAAGCCATAGTAAACCAGGGCTTTACACCCATAGTGGTAGCTGGTGATACTGATGTGTATATGGCTGTTGAGGCAATGGAACTGATTTATAACCCTAACATCGATGTTATAGCCCTTATGACCCGTGATGCTGACTTTTTACCCATAGTAAATAAGGCCAAGGAAAATGGTAAGGAAACCATAGTCATTGGTGCGGAACCAGGATTCAGCGCTGCACTACAAAACTCAGCAGACGATGCCATAATACTCAAAACCGATGAAGATGTAAACCACAACGATGAAAACCATCATCACCATGATTAAAATTTTAAATTTCAAGAGGACGGCCATACCATGCTAGAATATTCCCCTCTTCATGAATTAAAAAGAAGGGAAGCAGCACTTAAGATCATAAATTCCAAGGTTAAAGAGGACAGATCAAACCTCTACGATCTGACTGGATTATCAGGGGGATTTCCTGTTAAACAGGAAGACATCAACCTTCTGGAGACCTATGCTGGACCAGCTATTTTTGAAGAAAAACTACAGCCCCTGGGTGTAAAACATCTGGGTGGAGAAAAGGTATTGGCCCTCAACCGGACCAGTTCAGGAATACTTGCCACTATACTGGCACTGGTTAAACCCGGCAGGAAGGTTGTACACTTCCTTCCCCAACTACCCACTCATCCATCAATCCCTCGAAGTGTGGATCTGGTAAATGGGAACTATATAGAATTCACTGATACAGATGAATTTAAAGTTACAGAAAAGACAGATCTGGTAATAATAACCGGTTCAACCATGGATCACCAGGTGATCACTGAAGAAGACTTTTTAAAGATAATAGAAGTTTCCGGAAACGTACCGGTATTGGTTGATGATGCGTCTGGTGCCAGACTGCGAACAATAGTTTATAAACAACCCCGTGCTATTGATATGGGGGCGGATCTGGTAATCACCAGTACAGATAAGCTTATGGACGGTCCCAGGGGCGGTTTGATGTCTGGTGAAGCAGAGCTAATTGATTTAATTAAGACCAAGTCACACCAGTTTGGCCTGGAAGCACAGCCGCCCTTAATTGCTGGTATGGTAGGTGCATTGGAGAACTTCAAGCCAGACAGAATACTTGAATCCAGATTTAAAAAACAGGAAGTATATCAGGCCCTTCTGGAAGATTTCAGTGTGGAAGAAACACCAACAGGAGTTATGATCCTGCCGGAAAACGTGATTAAGGAACTTAAAGGTAAAGGTATGGATACTCCTTTAAACGAGGATGTGGCAGCCACGGTATTGGCCATGATTCTCCTGCGTGAATACAGTATAATCACCATCCCTGCAGTTGGAATGCCTGGAGCATCCCCTACCATTCGAATTGATATGGCGTCTAAGGATGCAGAAAGACTTGAGGTTGAATATATCACTCAGGCCTTTAAAGGATCATTTGCCAGATTGGAAGAAGTAGCTGGTGATGAAGAAACATGTAAAACTATCCTATTTGGATAAAGAATAAAACTATCCTACATAAATAAGAAAAGCTAAAACTACTTGATTTGTTTTTAATTATGATAGAAGTTGATGGATCATATGGTGAAGGCGGAGGGGCTCTGGTAAGGATATCTACCGCCCTATCAGCACTTACTGGTAAATCTATTCATATATCAGATATACGTGCAAACAGACCTAAGAAGGGATTAATGCCCCAGCATCTTAATGCCTTAAAGTCTGTGGCTCTTTTAAGCAATGCTTCTCATCAGGGACTCGAGGTGGGATCTACTGAGGTAACTTTCCGGCCAGGAGAACTGTTGGGAGGTGATTACCATCTGGACATAGGCACAGCAGGTAGCATGACCCTGGTACTGCAGAGCTTCATGATACCCGCGGCTTTTGCCAGAGACCAGGTAAAAATTACACTTAAGGGTGGTAGTGATGTGCGGTGGTCTCCCTCTGTAGATTATTTTTCCAATGTGACCTTACCTATTTTAAAATCAATTGGATACAACCTTGAGTTGAAATTACATAGGAGAGGTCACTATCCCCGGGGAGGTGGTTTGATAGAGGCAGTTATCCATCCAGCTACCAACATCAGTCCATTCAATTTACTGGATTTAAAAGTTGATAAAATAAAGGGCATCTCCCATGCAGTTAAATTACCAGAACACGTGGCACTAAGACAGGCAGAGTCAGCCAAATCTGCACTACAAAAAGCAGGTTATCAGGCCGAAATTGATGTCCAGCATTCTGATGGGTCTTCGAGCCCTGGTTCAGGTATAGTACTATGGACGGAAGCAGAAAATGGGAAAGGAAATAAAAACAGTGAATTGATAAACAGCAGGGTAGGAAGCAGTTCCATAGGAAAAAGGGGTAAAAGGGCAGAAATAATTGGTAATGAGGCAGCAGATGAACTTTTATACTACATATCTAGAAAGGCAGCCCTGGATAAATATATGGGAGATCAGATCATACCCTACATGGCTATAGCCGGAAATTCTCAGGTAAAAACAGCAGAACTAACAGAACATACACTTACCAACATCCATGTCACCGAGAAAATCATAGGGGGCAGATTTGAATATGAAGGAAAAGTAGGGGAACCTGCACTTATATGGGTTGATTAACCAATCTTATTTGGTGAGGTGTATGCATTCTCCAGAGATTATCTTTCGCAGGGATCCGTCGTCCTCTTCAAGTATGAGCTTACCATCCTTGTTTACACCAACTGCTTCTCCATATACAGTGCGTGACTTTTTATAGACTTTTACATATTTACCAATGGTGCTTGACATTTTACGCCAACGGGTGAGTATCTCACGGAATTTACCTTCCTTGAATTGATTGTATAGAGCTTCAAATCTTACCAGGAGTTTTTGAATCAGTTCAATCCTCTCAATTTCATGGTCGAGTTCAGTTTTAATTGAGGTAGCACCGCCACGAAGTTCAGGAGGAAAACTAGAGATATCCAAATTCATATCAATTCCTATTCCAACAATAGCATAGTCTACTTTTCCATTTACAGTTTTTAACTCAGTGAGTATTCCGCTTACCTTTTTATCTCCTATTAAAATATCGTTGGGCCATTTAATGCCAATGTCCAGATTATATTCTTCAGCAAGTGTTTCGGCTACAGCCACACCAGTAACCAGTGTTAATTGGGGTACTTTTGCTGGTTCTACATCGGGTCGGAGGATGATGGTCATCCACAGCCCTCCAGCTGGTGATATCCATTTTTTACCCCGCCTGCCTCTGCCTCTAAACTGCTGATCTGCAATTACAACCGTGCCTTCTTCAGCACCTTCATTGGCCAGTTTCTTGGCTATGTTATTGGTGGAGTCCACCTCCTTACAGAAATGGATATCTTTACCTAAAAATTCAGTTTCCAGGTCCTTTCTAATTTCCTGGGGTAAATCATGGTTGGATTCATTCTCCTTTACGGATATGTGTTTCTCTTCCTTATCAGATGTTAGATTTAATTTTTTCTCTTCACTCATCTCATCATCCCTTTAATTGATACCAATTTTTACCTATTTTTTGCATTAGCATGGGCAGTCATGTAACTTGAAACTGCAGCGGATACTGCTGCAACCCGTTTGGAGGGTAAGAAGGTTGACTTGAGTCTTTCCTCCATTATACGGTCTTCTTTTACCACTTTTTGCATGTTGTCGTAGATCTCGTTTTTGTAGTTGTCCACGAAGTGGGTGTGCAGTTTACCCTGGTAGAAGTGAGGATTGGCCATCATGGCTTTGTGGAAGGGTATGGTGGTTTTCACGCCTAATATGATGTATTCTGATAATGCCCTTTGCATACGGCTGATTGCTTCGTTACGATCTCTTCCCCATACAATAAGTTTGGATATCATGGAATCGTAATAGGAAGGTATGGTGTAGTTCATGTACACTCCACTGTCCACCCTCACACCTATACCACCAGGGGAGCGGTAACCCGTGATTTTACCAGGGTTAGGTGCGAAATCGTTTAAAGGATCCTCTGCGTTTATACGACATTCTATGGCATGTCCATTTACCTTTATTTCATCCTGGCTGTAATCAAGTTTATTTTCAGCAGCAATTTTAAGCTGTTCTTTAACCAGGTCAAGTCCGGTTATGCTTTCGCTTATGGGGTGTTCCACCTGGACACGGGTGTTCATCTCTAGGAAATAAAATTCTCCATTTGAATAAAGGAATTCAACTGTGCCTGCGTTGGTGTATCCGATGGAGGATGCTGCACGTACTGCTATGGAACCCATCTTCTCTCGAAGTTCCGGGGTCATAATAGGGGAGGGTGCTTCTTCAATGAGTTTCTGGTTCCTTCTCTGGATGGAGCACTCCCTTTCCGCTGTGTGGATGGTGTTTCCATGTTCATCCGCGAGTATCTGGAATTCAATATGTCTCGGCTCATTAACATACTTCTCAATGTAGATGGTGGCATCTCCAAATGCAGATTCTGCCACGGATTTGGTGGATTCAATGGCACGTAGTAGCTCATCTTCTTCAGTGACTATGCGCATACCTATTCCCCCGCCACCAGCAGAGGCTTTAATCATCACCGGGTAACCAATGGATTCGGCGATTTCTGTAGCTTCTTCAACATCGGTTATGCCTTTCTCAGTACCGGGTACAACTGGCACGCCTGCTTTTTTCATCAGTTTCCGGGCGGTAATCTTATCTCCCATGGCTTCTATGACAGAGGGGTTTGGTCCTATAAGTTTGATTCCGTGCTTATGACACTCCTTACCCAGGTTGGGATTTTCCGCCAGGAACCCGTAGCCGGGGTGGATTGCTTCTGCTCCTGATTTTTCTGCTACATCCAGAATATTATTCATGTTGAGATAGCTTTGTGCGGGGGTTGGTTTTCCAATGGTGTGTGCTTCGTCGGAGTATTTCGTGAAGAGAGCGTTTTTATCGGCTTCAGAGTAGACAGCAACACTCTTAACTCCTAATTCACGGCAAGCTCTCATGACTCTTATGGCTATTTCACCACGGTTGGCTATTAGAATTTTATTGAACATAATAAATCATTCCTATAAATATGATAAACGGATTTTCAAGGGTTAAATTTAGATAAAACCGCTATTCAATCTTTATTTTATATATTTGATTATTAAATTATCAATTTTATATGATTAGATATATTTTTATCCCTTAATAATTTATTCAATTCATTGAACTTAATATCAAATATCTGAATAATTCAGTAACCCGGTGAGTACACTAATAAATATATTACAGTAACCCGTGAGTACACTAATAATATATTACAGTAACCCGATGGAATATCTATAATATATTATAGTATAGGTGGATGAAAACTCCAATTTTTTTTGGTGTTAGATGGTTGACTCCTATGTATAAAAAAAAGAGACAACTCGAGATGGCTCTACAGTCCATAGAAACCTTTAAAAATCCTAAGGTTAACCTTGAGCAGTACCAGACACCCGCAAAGATCGCTGCTGATATCCTGTGGAATGCCCATGCAATGGGAGATATCCAGGGTATGAAGGTAGCAGATCTAGCCTGCGGAACGGGTATTTTTTCCATCGGGTCTGCTCTTTTAGGCGCTGCAGAGGTGGTTGGTGTGGATGTAGATCCAGATGCAGTGGAGATAGCACGCCAGGAAACAGCCCAACGGGGATTAGGGGAAGTGGCACGATATATTATGGGGGATGTTACCCAATTCAATGAGAAGGCGGATACAGTTATACAGAACCCCCCATTCGGTGCGCAGAAGATAAATAGAAAAGAAATAGACCGTTTATTTATGAAAAAGGCAATTGAAGTTGCACCTGTGGTTTATTCCTTCCATATAATGGAAACTGAAGAGTTTGTTCGCAATTATTTCTGTAAACTAGGGGGAGAAGTTACCAACGTTTTTCGTTACAGATTTCCCCTGCCTAAAATCTATGATTTCCATCAGAAAGAAAATGTTGAGGTGGATGTGGTTGTTTTGAGGGTTTTAAGGGATTAAATTAAAAAAATTAACTGTTGTTATGTTTTGATTTCTATAATAGGAGAATTAATAAAAAATTGGAGATATTATCTAAAACAAGATATAATATATTATATAAAAAATTATCAAATAGTAAAATAAATTAGTAAAATAATTTTACAACAAAATTAATTATACCAACAACAAATATATAAACGGTAGTAAAACTAGAGTTTTATAGATGGAATCGAAACATTTATCCATCTTCATACCAGCTTCTATATTGGCTGAAACAAAGGACTTGAAGTTAAGGACTTATAAAGTAGGCCTGATTGGCCGATCGGCAGCCCTCTTCCGGGTAGACCGAATCGTGATTTACAGTGATAATTCTAGTAGGGAAGAGGTAAAGTTTATTAGTGATGTTCTCACTTATATGAATACACCTCAATACCTTAGAAAGAAGGTATTTCCTATAACAAAGGAGTTGCGGTATGCTGGGATTCTCCCTCCGTTACGAACTCCTCATCACCCAACTGAAGAAGTCAGCCAAGGTGATTACAGACAGGGATTAACAATAAAAAGAGTAAAGAAAGGCACAATGGTTGACATTGGCGCCGATAAACTTGCGTTGTGTAAAGAAAAGCTCAGCGTAAATAAAGTTTTAAGCTTTCGGGTAACCAAGCTTGCCAAGGAAATACTCTTAGAACCTGATAAACCTGAAGTTTATTGGGGTTATAAGACTTTATCTACTTATAAGAATTTGTATGAAAGCATTGATATGCTTAAACCAAAACCAGACCTGGTTATTGGAACGAGCAGGGATGCTGTGTCTATTATTTCTATTTTAGATGAAGCTAAAGATAGTTTAAAGGGCTCCAAACGTGTAGCTATTTTGTTTGGCGGTCCATATTCAGGCTTACACGATCTAATCGATGAAAGGGACGTGGACCTAATGGTTAACACTGTTCCTAAACAGGGGACTAAGACTGTAAGAACTGAAGAAGCGGTTTTATCAACTTTATCTGTATTTAACTTGCTCTTAAATACAGTATAACTCGGATTAAATGAATATTGCAAGAGAACTTGCACATGTAAGGAGGAAATTTCATGAGTAGACATCATCAACCAAGGAAAGGATCAGTTGCATTCAGTCCTAGAAAGCGAGCGGCTAAGGAGACACCGAAACCAAGATCCTGGCCAGACATAGAAGAAGTAGGGATTTTAGGATTTCCGGGCTACAAAGTGGGAATGACCCATGTAACCATGGTAGATAACCATAAAAACTCCCCAACAGAAGGAATGGAAGTAAGTACGCCAGTAACTGTGGTAGAAACACCGCCAGTAATAGTTATGGGCATCAGAGCCTATCAGGAGGATACTCATGGTCTTAAAACCATGACCGATATACAGGCAGATGGGCTGGATGAAGATCTAACCCGAACTATAACCCTTCCAGAAAAAGACAATGCAGAAACTAAAATTGAAGAATTAAAGAAAAAATTAGATGAAATAGATGAAATAAGGGTTATAATTCACACCAAACCAAGATTGGCCAGTGTACCTAAAAAGAAACCAGAGATACTGGAGTGTGGACTCGGCGGTACCACTGTTGCAGAAAAACTGGATTACGCAGTAAGTGTCCTTGGTAAAGAGATAAACCCGGCAGATGCCTTCGCAGATGGAGAGCATGTGGACACCATAGCCGTGACCAAAGGAAAAGGATTCCAGGGACCGGTTAAAAGATTCGGTGTGAGAATTCAATACGGAAAAGCTAAAAGAAGTAGTAAAGCTCGTGTTGTGGGTTCAATTGGGCCATGGTCACCATCAAGGACCATGTGGACAGTTGCAATGGCCGGGCAGATGGGCTACCATAAGAGGACCGAGTACAACAAGAAGATCCTTAAGATAGGGGAAGCATCACAAGTGGACGATATAAATCCGGAAGGAGGATTTATAAAGTACGGACTGGTTAAGAACGACTACGTTCTCCTTAAAGGTTCAGTACCCGGACCATCCAAGAGATTAGTGATGCTTAGAAAGGCAGTAAGGCCACATGGAAAACATAACGACCCTGCTCAGCTGTCATACATCAGTACCAAGTCTAAACAGGGAGTATGATCACCATTATAATATTTACAACCATACATTGCAAAGAGTGATTAAAGATGACAAAAATCAAGGTTTATTCATTGGAAGGGGAAACAGTAGATGAAATCGAGCTTCCCACTATTTTCACAGAGGAATTCAGGCCTGATCTCATAAAAAGAGCGGTTATTTCTTCACAAACAGCCAGGATTCAAGCATGGGGTACTGATCCCATGGCCGGAAAAAGAACCACTGCAAAATCATTTGGAGCCGGCCGTGGAGTGGCAATGGTACCCAGAGTTAAGGGTTCCAGACACCCCGCAGGATCCAAGGGTGCATTCGTACCCCAGGCAACTGGAGGTAGGAGAGCACACCCGCCAAGGGCAGCCCGAATCATCCATGAGAAGATCAACAAGAAAGAAAAGAGACTGGCCATAAGAAGCGCAGTAGCAGCCACAGCCAACCAGGAACTGGTAGAGGCAAGAGGACACCAGATAGGTGCAGTACCCCAGATACCACTGGTGGTGGATGATGAACTGTGCAAGGTGAAGAAGACCAGTGAAACCAGGAAGATCCTGAAAAAATTAGGAGTCTACGATGACGTAGTAAGGGCCAAATCCGGCCGGAAAATTCGGGCAGGAAAGGGTAAAACCAGGGGAAGAAAATACAAAACCCCCAAAGGACCATTACTGGTAGTTGGAGAGGATAAGGGAATAAGCCTGGGCGCAAGGAACCACCCTGGTGTAGATATTGTGGTGGTGGATAACCTCAACGCCGAATTACTGGCACCGGGAACTCACCCTGGAAGACTCACCATATACACAAAATCTGCAATAGAGAAGCTAGGAGAACTATTCCTGAACAAATAAAAGGGTCAAGGGAGATATAGAAAATGGATTCTTATTCAATAATCGATAAGCCGCATTTAACTGAAAAAAGTATGAATGCCATAAACGACAACAACGAACTGACCTTCAAGGTCAGGAGAATGGCAAGCAAAGCACACATAAAAAATGCCTTCGAAGAACTATACGAAGTGAAGGTGGAAAGGGTTAACACCCAGATAACCAGCCGTGGAGAAAAAATTGCATATATTAAACTTGAAGCAGAACACAATGCAGAGGACATTGCTGTTAAGATGGGTGTATTCTAGAGTAGCAATATCCCTTAATGGAGGAAAGTAAAATGGGAAAAAGACTTATAATCCAACGTAGAGGAAGGGGAACACCCACCTACAAGAGCGCATCCCACAGATTTAAAGGAAGGATCGCCTACCGTTATTACGATGATATAGAAAAAGAAGGAAGCCTGAAGGGAAGAGTGGTGGACATCATCCACGACCCAGGACGAAGCGCCCCCTTGGCACAGGTACAATTTGAAAACGATGAAAAATTACTGATTTTAGCACCAGAAAGTATACAGATTGATGATGAAATTACAGTAGGTGTTTCTGCACCAATTAGCACTGGTAATTCCCTACCACTGGCTCAGATACCAGAAGGAACACCACTATTTAATATTGAAAAAAATCCAGGGGACGGCGGAAAATTCGTCCGTTCATCTGGTACTCACGCTTCTTTGATCACCCATGATGTTGGTAAAGCCATACTCGAGTTACCATCCGGGGAATTAAAGGCATTCCACCCACAATGCAGAGCCACCATAGGAGTGGTTGCTGGTGGTGGAAGAAAGGAGAAACCATTCCTTAAAGCAGGGAACAGACACCACGCTACCAAAGCTAAAGGTAAGAAGAGCGTCGGTGTGAGAGGAGTGGCCATGAACGCAGTAGACCACCCACACGGTGGAGGTAACAGACAGCACCCAGGTAAGCCAACCACAGTATCAAGACATGCTCCACCAGGAAGAAAAGTCGGTTCCATAGCTGCTAAACGAACAGGAAAACGAAGATAAATGGAGAATAGAAAATATTACCAAGATTAAATAAGATTGTACTAGGAGGAGACTAATTGGCTAGAAAAGAATTTAGTTATCGCGGTTATACTCTGGAAGAACTACAGCAGATGCCACTGGACAATGTGATCCAGCTACTGCCTT
>Ga0255344_1003494_pt1 | contig 17174 bp, 18 predicted proteins | sample wastewater_treat_5_FD_192414 | JGI IMG/M metagenome (GOLD analysis project Ga0255344, IMG submission 192414) | Wastewater microbial communities from Lulu Island WWTP, Vancouver, Canada - plant18 | ecosystem: Engineered > WWTP > Wastewater > Unclassified | place: Canada: Vancouver, British... | reverse complement strand
TCATACTGTTAATCTTTTGTTTAGATAATTTTTGTAGCTAAATATCGAATTTAGAGGCGCAAAGATACGATAAAACTTTGATATTTCAAATCCAAACTTCGAAAAAAATATACGGAATAGAGTTTTACTTTTATTTCATTTTATTCGTTTATTTGTTTCATTTTCAGTATGATTTTATGCCTCAATCGGGCTAACCTGTCGTGTGAAGGCGAACGAACAATTTAGTATGATAAGTGTTCAATAAATTGAATACTAAAACTATAACTATAACATATATGATAGAGGATATACTTACATCGGCTCATCAAGTTGTTAGACGATGGTATCTTCCGCTTGTTATCGGCGTGATTTTGTTGATTTTGGGAGTTTGGACGCTTTTCACTCCCGCAAAATCGTACGTAGCATTGGCCATTGTTTTTGCAATCGGTTTTTTGATTAACGGAATTCTCGAAACTTATTTCGCCATTGTAAACAAAACGAATGGTTGGTCGCTGGCATTGGGAATTTTGAGTTTGATTCTTGGATTAATGCTTTTGTTTAATCCTGCGTTGTCGGCCATTACGCTGCCTTTGTACGTAGGATTTATGTTAATGTTTCGTTCTGTTTCGGGTATTGCTATTGCCCTTCAATTGCGCCGTCATTATGTAATCGATTGGGGAACACTGATGGTGTTTTCGGTATTGGGAATCTTGCTTTCGTTTCTGATGATTTTCAATCCGGCTTTCGGCGGTTTGTCCATTGTGCTATGGACCGGCTTTGCTTTTTTGGCCAGTGGAGTACTCTCGATTGTTTTTGCCTTGCGATTGCGAAAGTTGCATACTTTCATTCAAAAAGAATTGGAATAATTGCGTTGTTATTACGTGTTGGCCTCTCGGGATACAAACAATATTACACGCTTGTGTCCCGATATATTTTTTTAACTGTCGGGACGAAACTTTTTTCAATTGTTTCTAATCGAAAGTATTTCGCCGGTTTTCAAAACTTTCCCTATGGACGGATTCCATGATTTAATCTGTTCGATCGTGCAATTGTATTTTCGAGAAATAGAGTAAAGTGTTTCGCCCATTTTTACGGTGTGTTGGATACTTACATCTGCATTGTTGACCGTATCTTTTGACAATGAGTCGGGGTTTGCTTCCATTTCTTCCGGATCGGGAACGGTTGTATATTCGGGGCGACGCATGGTTTGCTTCTCTTGATTAATCCCGCTATTCGTTGGTGAATTGTCCGTTGTGTTCTTATGGCTCGTTGTGCTTGCGAGTTGAGACATTGTTTTTCGAGATGCCTCTCGCGAGTGCACAATATAATTGTCATCTGCCTGAACTTTCGAAATTTCGTCCGAAGATTTCAGTCGAGGCAAATCGACTCGATTAGCTTCGTTTTCCGAAATATTTTTCAGAGTGTTAATACTGTTTTTATCTTCGACAACTTTTTGTTGTGCTTTCTTCGTTTGTTGTGAGGTCAGTCGATCAGCTTCTTTCAATACGCGCCCTCCTTGCAAGTAACGCGAAGCGTAATAGGGTTCGGTGGATGCGGTGATGATTACTCCGTCGGAAGTGGATGCATGGATGAAATTGAACTCACCATTCGATTTTTTCTCGATGACGATTCCAACATGGCCTACTTTCCCATTTTTGCGACGACCCTCAAAGAAAACCAAATCGCCTATTTGTAAATCTTCCTTTCGTCTGATGGCAGGTACTTGTTTATCCTGATCTTCCGAGCTGGCACTGAGTTTGTATCCGAATTTTCTGAATACGAAAGAGGTGAACCCTGAACAGTCAAAAGCATTAGGCCCTTTTCCCGCAGGTCGGTATGGTTTACCCAAAAAATCTTTGCTATAATCGATCAACTGCTGTTGTGTTGACGAGAGGTATGGTTTCTCCGAAACAGCTTTTCGTGAGGTTCCACAAGAAGCAAGCAGTAATGTGAGTAATAGCAATAGCCACAAGCAAATTACAGTTTTTTTTTCGTTGAGAAAATATGCCATAAACGCGTATTCTTCGGACACATTCAATTTTATTGCGAAACAAATATAAAGAATTGATTGTGATAGCTGCCTTTATTCTGTTTTTTTAACTCTTAGAATTTCGGGTCTTTATTCTTTTTTTGATCGATTAGGTCTATTTTTGTCCGAAAATTGACTCTGAATATATGGAACAACTCAAAAATATCGTATTTGACTTTGGTGGTGTGCTTATCGACTGGAATCCTCGTTATCTGTACCGAAACGTTTTCGAGACTGAAGACGAAATGGAATACTTTCTCGAACACATTTGTCCATACGACTGGAATCTGATGCAGGATGCCGGCCGTTCGCTCGCCGAAGCTACACTGTCAAAACAAAAAGAACATCCCGAATACAGCGACGAGATTGCGTTATATTATGTCCGATGGATTGAAATGGTAGGTGGAATTTTCGATGAAAATGTGAAATTACTGACACCGCTGAAAGAAAAATACAATTTGTATGGACTGACCAACTGGTCGGCCGAAACGCTTCCGCTTGCTCAGGCTAAATACGATTTTTTTGATTTGCTTGACGGAATAGTTGTATCGGGTGAGGAAAAAATCGTGAAACCTGATCCGGCACTTTATCATATATTGATCGATCGCTATCGAATCGATCCTTGTGAAACACTGTTCATCGACGATAATCCGGAAAACATCCAAACTGCCAAACAACTCGGATTTCAGACGTTACACTTGACACCTCAAATCAATTTAGAACAAGAACTGAAAAATAGAGGCATTATCGATTGATGCCTGAAAGAATTCCTTCCTGGAAAAATAATCTTAAAGGGGAAGCATTTTCATAACAATCGCAGAAAAAGTTTGGGCACAGGCGTTTCGAAATGCATGATTTCACCCGAAGTGGGGTGATAAAATTCCAACACGCGCGCATGCAATGCGATGCGACCTATAGATGTGGACGATCCGTATTTGCGGTCGCCAACGATAGGGTGTCCGAGATCCTTGAGGTGGACCCGTATTTGATTTTTGCGCCCGGTTTCGAGTTCCAATTCGAGTAACGAAAAATGATCGGATGTCTGCAAAACTTTATATCGTGTAATGGCCGGTTTTCCCCCATTATCCACGGGACTGGAATACACCATATAGTTCTTTTTGTTTTCGGTCAGCCAACTCGAAATTTTTCCCTCAGATTCGCCCATTTTTCCCTCTACAACAGCCACATATGTGCGTTTGGTAACCATATCGCGCCAATTATCACGCAGCTGATGCTGTGCTTCGCTATTTTTGGCAAAGACCAACACTCCCGAAGTCAATTGATCGAGCCGGTGAACCGTATATATTTTATTGTAGGGAGATTGTTTTTGGACATAATCCTTAAGCAACGAGACTGCTGTGGTATCAATTCCACTTCCGGTGGTAATGGTAAGCAGCCCTGCTTCTTTGTCGATAACGATAATGTCGTCATCTTCGTACAGGATGCGCAATTGCGGGATATTCTTCTCCACGATGCTCCGATGATTGCCAACGATAATCTTATCACCCGATTTTAAAGGATAATCGTAGCGTGTGACGGTTTTGCCGTTGACAACTATTTGACCATGTTTGAGTAACGATTTCACCGAATTTCGACTCTTTTCGCTCATGTTTGTCAGCAAAAAATCGAGCAAAAGAGCATTCTCGTTCACGATCATCGTCTGTTCTTTCTTCGTTGATGCAGCAGGCGATTTTTTATGTGTTTGTTTGTTCACTTCGTTAAATTGTTTTCGTAATCTTTTATAAACCCGAGAGTCATCCAGTTAGCCATTGCCTGACGATTGTTTTCGAGGATAATGCGACGCCGATCGAAATCATTCTGAATATTGCCGACTTCTACCAGAATGGATGCCGGTTTGTAATTGCGAATAACATACAAATCTCTTTGGCCGACTACTCCCTGAAATCCCCTCCAAGGCTGGAATTGGTCATATTTCTGTTGAAAAACATCACTCATGGTCTTGGCCAACGCTATACTTTTCGGATTGTCGGAATGATAAAAAAACACGTCAATCTGTTCAGTCTCGTTGCGACTGTCAACATGAATTGCAATGGCTCGGAGGTAATCGAATTTTTTCCGATCCTCTCGATAAAGCTTATTGACAGCATTAACCCTCTGTTTGAGCCTGTCGAGCTGACCTCGGGGGATAGGCTCGCCCAAACAGGTCTCATCGTAGCTGTTGTTCAAAAATTTGTCGTCACGAATGCCGTCATTCTGATCTTGAATGACCATGTAAACCGTAGCACCTTCGGCCATTAAGTTTCTGGCCAATCGAAGCGCTATATCATATGCATACTCATCTTCATGGAGTTCGATTCCGTCGATATTGCTTACCGCTCCGGGATCAGGGCCTCCGTGTCCGCTTTCGATATAAAAACAGGCATTTTTAAGTTTGTCAGAATTTTTGGGCACATCGGCGTATGCGCTTCCAAAAAGAGCCGGATCGAATGTTGAAAAAGTAACTGGCTTTGGAGGATAAACATCTCCGGGATGCAATGGGGGAATAAGATAAACCGTGCCCAATTCAAGTCCACCCTGAGCATTTAATCGATCTCTGTTCAATTCAACAAATTCGTGAACATACGTAGAATCGAGTCTGTTCCAACGTCGAAGAAACGAATAAATGCCATCGCCCTGTATCGGATAAGCCATATCCTGAGCAGCAACAGATGAAGTAATGAAAAAAAAGACGATATACGATATTTTGAAAAAATGTTTTTTCAATACAATCACATTTTTAATCATGTTGCAAAATTACGAAAATTATGTCATTGGACTTCCCAATAAATAAAACCTATCGGCTATTTTTTGAAATGTGTTTGCAGTCTGATGTTTTATTTATAACTTTGCGCAAAAGAAAGACGATGTGGACAGATTTGAGCTGCTTGCAACCACAGAAAAAAATGCTAAAACCATTCTCCGCAATGCTTTAGACTTCCCTTTGTTGCTTAGTACGCTTTCACGATTCCGCTGTTTTTCACCTACAGATTAACAACGATTATGAACTATTTATTTACATCCGAGTCGGTGTCCGAAGGACACCCCGATAAAGTAGCCGATCAAATATCGGACGCTTTGCTTGACGAGTTTTTGGCTTACGACCCTAACTCAAAAGTAGCTTGCGAAACGCTGGTAACTACCGGACAGGTAATACTGGCAGGAGAAGTCAAATCACAAACCTATGTGGATGTGGCCGAAGTGGCACGTAACGTAATTGCCAAAATTGGCTACACGAAGAGCGAATACCGTTTCGAAGCGCAATCGTGCGGCGTTTTTTCGAGCATTCATGAACAGTCGGACGACATCAATCGTGGCGTTGAGCAAAAAGCCGATCCAATGGAACAGGGGGCCGGCGATCAGGGAATGATGTTTGGCTATGCAACCAACGAAACCGAAAATTTTATGCCGCTTCCTCTCGATTTGAGTCATGCGTTGTTGCAGGAATTGGCTTATATCCGCAAAAATGAGCTCCACCTGATGCCCTATCTTCGTCCTGATGCCAAATCGCAGGTAACCATCGAATATTCCGAAGACGGAACTCCGCTTCGCATCGATACCATAGTGATCTCCACTCAGCACGACGAATTTATTTTGCCCGAAAACAATTCTCCCGAAGCTTCCGACAAGGCAGATAAAGCCATGCAGAACAAAATTCGCGAAGACATCATTAATATCCTCATCCCTCGGGTAAGAGAAAAATACCAATTCAAAAAAGATATTCATAAACTTTTTGAGGGCGATATCAAATATTATATCAATCCAACGGGCAAATTTGTTATCGGTGGGCCTCATGGAGATACGGGACTTACGGGTCGAAAAATCATCGTTGACACCTACGGAGGAAAAGCTTCGCACGGGGGAGGTGCATTTTCCGGAAAAGATCCGTCCAAAGTTGATCGTTCGGCAGCGTATGCAGCTCGTCATATCGCCAAAAATTTGGTTGCCGCCGGTGTGGCTTCCGAAATTCTTATTCAGGTTTCTTATGCCATTGGCATCGCCGAACCGATGAGCATTTATGTCAATACAGATGGCAAAAGCAATGTCAATCTTTCGGATGCCGAAATTGCCGAAAAAGTGAAACAACTCTTCGATATGCGTCCAAAAGCTATTGAAGAGCGACTGAAACTTCGAAATCCGATTTATTTCGAAACGGCTTCGTACGGGCACATGGGACGTGAACCACAAGTGGTGAAAAAAGTTTTTTCGTCGCGCTACATGCCCGAGCCGGTCGTATGCGAAGTTGAACTCTTTACTTGGGAAAAACTCGACTACGTAGATAAAGTTAAAAAGGCATTCGGACTTGTGTAGCAAAAATATGAAAGTCAATAAAACAGGAAACGATACTTCCGAATTTTCGTGGTCACAAAATTCGGGAGTTGTCGTTTATTGTGCGTCGAGCGCACAAATCGATCCAACTTATTTTGAGGCAGCCAAGAGACTGGGGCAATTATGTGCCGAGCAAGGAATCGCAGTGATTAATGGCGCCGGTAAACAAGGGTTAATGGGAGCTCTCAACGATTCCACACTTACGCATGGTGGAACAGCCATCGGAATCATTCCTCAATTTATGGTAGATGCGGGTTGGTGCCACGAAAACTTAACCGAAACAATTTTTACCGATACCATACACGAACGCAAATCGCTGATGGCAGAAATATCTTGCGCAGCCATCGCTTTGCCCGGAGGAATCGGCACACTCGAAGAGTTAGCCGAGATTATCACTTGGAAACAATTAGGACTTTACAACAAACCCATCATTATCATGAACATAAACGGTTATTACGATTTATTGCTCGGTTTTTTGGACAAAATGATGACGGAGCAGTTTATGGACCCCGGTTATTGTCAAATGTGGAAAGTAGTATCAACGCCCGAAGAAGCGATTGAGGCCCTAAATAATTTTCCCGTATGGGATTCTTTGTTTTCCAAATATGACGAAAAAGAGTTGTAACTTTGCGAAAATTTACGACAATCCGTGTTCGATACGATTCGCAATACAACGCTCGATACCACTTCATTTTTCCTCGTCGGAGAGCCCGTGGTTGCAAAAACCGATTCTGTTACTTTCGGCTTTTCTCCGTATAAAGTTATTGCAAACGATTCTACGGGCATTCATTTCAAAAAGGATTCGATAGCTTATTCACTTCAGTCTGGCGAAAATGGGAAAGTTGGCATCCCGCGTAATTATCCGCTATACGAGAACAGTCTGTTTTTTTTGATTTTTCTGTTATGCCTGTCCATTTTTTCTTTTTTTTATCGCATTTCCGGAGAATCGATACGCAATCGCCTCGAAGAAGAATTTCGTCGCAAACGCCACTCATTATCATATAGCGAGCAGGTGACTGCGGCTGACGTTTGGGCTGATTTTTTCATGATCGTGCAAACCATTTTGATTGCAGCAATGGTCGCTTACAAGTATTTTGGACAGCAGGAATTTGTTTTGTCTTCTACCGAAAGCAAAACGATCTATTTCATCGGATTGGGAATGTTTTTTGGATTTTTTATATTGGTGCGTCTCTTGATTTTTCGATTGTTTGGAAGTGTCTTTTTCTCCTCCGATGTTTCGGGCCTTATGTCGAAATACCTTTCTCTGATAGGATTTATGGGAATATTGTCTTTTGTTCCCGCCTTTATTTTTGTTTTCGCCCCACAGTTCAGTCAAATAATGCTGATCATACTTATTATAATTTTTTTTATTAGTAGAGTCATCATTATAGCTTCTGTTTTAGATATTTTTGTTAAACACAGGTTAGGTTACTTGGGTTTTATTGTGTACCTTTGCGGCGTCGAAATTTTGCCATATTTTTTACTTTATTTTGGGGCAATTTCGTTGATTCACATTGTTGGCAGCATAGCATTATGAATGTAAGGAAAGTTAAGAAGATACTCATATCGCAACCCAAACCCACAACAGACAAATCTCCCTACTACGAGATCGCCGAGAAATTTCATGTCGAAATTCATTTTCGTCCGTTCATCAAAGTAGAGCGCGTATCGGTAAAGGAATTTCGTCAGCAGCGCATCAATATTCCCGACTACACGGCTATTGTTTTCACCGCACGTACGGCCATCGATCATTTTTTTTCGTTGTGTGAAGAGTTGCGCATTACGATGCCCGAAACCATGAAATATTTCTGCATCTCCGAGTCCGTTGCTTTGTATTTGCAAAAATACATTGTGTATCGCAAACGCAAGATTTTTTTCAGTCAAACGGGTAAAATAGAAGGGTTGAACAATGCAATTACGAAACATTCCAAAGAAAAATTCTTGGTACCCCTCCCCGATCAGCATAACGGTGAGGTAACACGTTTTCTCGAAGAAAAAAAGATCGATTATACCGAGAGTGTCATGTATCGTACGGTGAGCAACGATTTTGACAAAGACGAACCGTTTGACTACGATATGGTTATTTTTTTCAGTCCTGCAGGTGTACAATCGCTTTTCAAAAATTTCCCCGACTTCAAGCAAGGCGACATTGCCATCGGGTGTTTTGGAAGCACTACTGCCAAAGCAGTTGAAGAAGCCGGATTGAGACTCGACTGTGAAGCTCCGCTTCCCGGACTTCCTTCTATGACCGCCGCACTCGAAAACTTCTTGAAAGAAAACCACAAAAATCACTAAAATACTTTGAGAGCTGAGATGCTTGGTCAAATCGAAGAGAAAATTTTTAAAATTACTTCGAAAGTGAATCAACAAATAACAAAAACAACTATCTTTGTTGATTGAATTGCTTTCGGAGGAATGCTTTTTATCATATGATGGAAGGACTTAAAAAGAGAACTTTGCGAAAGGGACAGCGCATTTCCGGCGTAAAACGGATGGAGCACCTTTTTGCTCATGGAAAGTCCTTTATATCATATCCGTTGAGGGTGGTATATGTGGTTCGTTCTTCAAGAGACGATTATCCGATATCGGTGATGGTGAGTGTGCCCAAAAAAAAATTGAAATCGGCGGTGGCTCGTAATCGAATGAAAAGACTCGTTCGTGAAGCGTTTCGCCAAAACTCCCATCTGTTGGATATAGCTACATTTCCGCATGAACAATCGTTGGATATTGCATTCGTGTATCTCAAAGATGAGCTTTGCGATTATGCCACAATTCAAAAGGCAGTACTCAAGGCGTTAAGCGAAATTGCCCGTTGCATGAAGGGAAACGAAAAATGCTGAAAATTTTACGAAACGTAGTAATCCAAATTCTTTTAGCTCCGGTGTATTTCTACCGGTTTGCCATATCTCCGCTCACGCCTCCCAGTTGCCGATATACACCTACATGTTCTCAGTATGCGATAGAAGCATTGAAAAAACACGGTCCTATCAAAGGTTCGTGGCTTTCTGCCAAACGCATCTTAAGTTGCAATCCGTGGGGCGGTTCCGGGTACGATCCTGTTCCTGAGCCCAAGGTAAAGGTGAAAAAAGACAGACCGAAAGCATAGCAAGACACACTATGGAACTTTATGACGTACATACTCACCAAGTTTTTTTAGAGGACAATGATGACCCCTATCACTCGTGTATCCTCGATGTTTATCCTTTGGAATTTGAAGTAGCAAAAGAATCTTATCACCGACATGCCTTTTCATGCGGAATCCATCCCTGGTACTCGGAAGATAGCGATTTTCAAATGCAATATTTGACCGAAATAGCGACTGATCCACGCATTGTAGCTATCGGAGAAACAGGTATCGATAAACTGAAAGGACCGTCATACGACATTCAGATTCCCGTGTTTGAGAAACATATCGCATTGTCCGAATCACTCAAGAAACCTCTCATAATACATTGCGTGAAAGCATGGGACGAGCTCATTCGCGTTCGCCGGCAATCACAGCCATCGCAACCCTGGATTATTCACGGTTACCGCAGTAATCCGGAGCTTACAAAAAGATTGATCAAGGAGGGATTTATGTTTTCCGTGGGTGATAAAATCAATATCGAATCGCTCGCTTTGATTCCGTTAGACTCTCTGTTTTGCGAAACCGACGAAGACGAAATGGATATACGCGACGTTTATATGCAGGCTGCTCTGGCATTGAATATGAATCTTGAAGATTTTGCTGACAGGATTGCACAAAATGTTCATCGTATCTTTCCAACACTGCAACCACCCAAACCATTCGATCCGGAGGAGATGAAAGAAGTGCAGGAAGAATAAAAAACAAATTGCATTGTTTTTTCACCAAATTAATAATAAAGACTCATGCTGCAACCAACGGCGTGAGTTTTTATTTTCTCCCGAAATCGGCCGGAATTTCTCCCCAAATCTCGGTTTGCCATTTCAAAATCGGATTGGAGTAGCTGTTTTCGTTCAACCATTTTTCGGCTCGGGCTATCAATTCGAAGATGATCCGGTTTCTGGGTGTTTCTTTGAGCTTGGTATTGCATTTTTTGCGCTCGACCCATTTGATGGCATTCACGCTGTCCGAATAAATCGGTAAATTGCTCTTCTTTTGCGCGAGAAGCGCAAGCGCATGAACAATACCCAAAAATTCTCCGATATTGTTGGTACCGTCTTCGAACGGGCCTACGTGGAATATTTCGGTGCCGTCGGCAACATAAACACCGCGATATTCCATTCGTCCGGGATTGCCGCTGCAGGCTGCATCGACGGCTATGCTTTCCGCAATGATTTCGGCAAAAGAGGGTAGGGAAGCAGGACGAGTTCTTTTCTTGAGGCCGATATGTTTCCATGGATTATCTGCAAAGGCTTTTTGCGCTTCTTCTTCCGACTCGAACGACTTGTATCGCGCGTTTTCGAAACCCGATACTTGAGCCTTACATGCTTCCCACGATGTGTATATGCCGGGCTTCATGCCCTGCCACACGACATAATATTTTTGCCTCTTCATTGTCCGGGGCCAGGCTGAAAACTATCCTGATAAGGATATGGAATTTCCTGAATCGGTTGAGATTCCCGGATGTCGATGATGCTGTCCACAATGTATTTCGTGTATCCCCGCCACGGAAGGGGCGCAAAATACTCTTTGTAGTGAAGCTGAACATTTTTCCCCCCGGCAAGCATGAGCTTTTCGGCAATTGCCTTATCCACCACCGAAAATTCGAACTGATTCGATTGCAAACCACTCGATTTTTCGGCCCGAAAACCCGACTGAATGAGTTTCCCTTCGTAGGTTTTGAAGATCACACCTTTATAAACGAGATAATTGAGTTCGCCCGACTTCACGCCGGTGCCGAATACGTAATAAAAACGTACGTAAACAAAGATTCCCAATGCCAATATTATGATAAAAGTAGCCCAGCCAAGAAATTTTTTCTTTCTGTTGCTTCGGGGTTTCAGTTCGTCCATAACAATCAAGTATTAATATTTCGTCCGTAAAGTTAAGAGTATTTTTGCTTTTTAAGTATTTATCAAACCGAAAATTCTGAATAATATTTTCCTTTTGGCTATCTTTGCGAAACAATAGTTACAAGTCAATTACTTATTTATTATTTAAGATAACACTCATTATGAAAAAGTTAACTTTATTCAGTGCGCTTTTGTTATGCTCTGTGATGCTGATGGCTCAGCAAAAAACCGAAGTTTACACATTTACTGTCGTAAAAGAAAATCCGATTACTTCCGTCAAAAATCAAAACAGCACGGGAACTTGCTGGTGTTTTTCGGGACTTGGATTTCTGGAATCGGAACTTATCAGGCAGGGAAAAGGAACCTACGATTTGTCCGAAATGTACACCGTACGGAAAAATTATGAGGATAAGGCCAAAAAATATACCCGTTTGCATGGAAATCTTAATTTCGGCCCCGGCGGATCGTTTGCCGATGTCATCGAGTCGATTGACGACTACGGATTGGTTCCCAATTCGGTTTATACCGGTTTAAATTATGGATCGGAAACGCACAACCACAGCGAAATGGATAAAGCCCTGAGCGGATATATTAAAAGTATCGCCGAAAGCAATTCGTTGACCACTGCCTGGTTCAACGGATTTAGCGGAATTCTCGATGCTTATCTCGGAAACACGCCCGACACATTTACTTATGAGGGTAAACAATATACGCCTCAAAGTTTCGCAAAAATGTTGGGCTTGAACCAAAACGATTATGTTTCGATTACCTCGTTCACCCATCATCCTTTTTATACCAAATTCGCCATCGAAGTGCCCGACAACTGGCGTTGGGCCAATTCGTACAATCTTCCGTTGGACGAACTGATTGAAACCATCGACAATGCCATCAACAACGGCTACACGGTGGCTTGGGCTTCCGACGTGAGCGAAGCCGGTTTCTCTCGCGAAGGAATTGCAATCGTACCCGATGAAAATGCTCCCGAAAATGCCGGAAGCGATCAAGCCAAATGGCTGGGACTTTCGCCTCGCGAAAAAACCAATGCGCTTCGCGACAAAATCGGAAAGGAAATGTTGAAGGAAAAAGCCGTTACACAGGAGATGCGACAAGAGGCTTTCGATAATTTTCAGACGACAGACGATCACGGAATGCAAATTTATGGCATTGCCAAAGATCAAAACGGCAATAAATACTATATGGTGAAAAATTCGTGGGGCGAAACCGGACCTTACAAAGGAATCTGGTATGTTTCCGAAGCTTTTGTCCGTTACAAAACGCTGAGTGCCGTTGTCAACAAAAAAGCACTTCCGGCTTCTGTTTCCAAAAAACTCGGTTTGTAATTGGCAGCAAACAGCATGGATATACCTGCTCTATACGATATTTACATTCAACATCCGATCGTCACCACCGATTCGCGCAACTGCCCTGCGGGCTCGATATTTTTTGCACTCAGAGGCGACAAATTCAATGGCAATCATTATGCCCTGAGCGCCTTGCAGCAAGGTTGCGCCTATGCCGTGGTGGACGAGCGCAACGAAGCTTTTGAAGGCAACCATCGCATCATCATGGTGGACAATGTCCTCGAATCCTTGCAAAAACTTGCCAATCATCATCGGCGCAAGCTCAAAATTCCCATCATCGGCATCACAGGCACCAATGGCAAAACCACTACTAAGGAATTGGTTTCGGCCATTCTTGCGAAAGAGTTTAAGGTGGCTTTCACGCAGGGAAATTTCAATAATCACATCGGTGTGCCGCTCACGCTTTTGTCGATGAAGCACGAGCACGAGATAGGCGTTGTGGAAATGGGGGCAAGCCATCCCGGCGAAATTGCGCAACTGTGCGCCATAGCCGAGCCCAATTTCGGGCTGATTACTAACATCGGCAAAGCACATATCGAGGGATTCGGATCGTTTGAAAACGTAAAAAAAACCAAAGGTGAACTCTACGATTTCATCCGCGAGCACGACGGAAAGGTCTTCGTGAATGCCGACAACGAAATGTTGCTCGAAATGTCCGAAGGGATGGATCGCCTTCTTTACGGGCGCAACAATCCAAATTTGTTTGCTTCTGGCACGCTTTCGTCCGAAACGCCCTTTCTCGAATTCGACTGGAACTTTTTCGAACATCCCTATCACGTAAAAACGCATTTGGTGGGTGAATACAATCTCGATAATGCGCTGGCCGGTGCGGCCATCGGCAAATATTTCGGCATCAATGCCGACAGCATCAGTGATGCCCTCGAAACGTATCAGCCGAAAAACAACCGTTCGCAATTCGAGCGTACGCAGCATAACGATTTAATCATCGATGCCTATAATGCCAATCCTACCAGCATGATGGCCGCAATGGATTTTTTTGTGAAAATCCCTTCGTCGTTGCCCAAAGCTGTCATTATTGGCGAAATGAGCGAGTTGGGCAACATCAGTCTGGAGGAACATCAAAAGCTGGCGAATTTTATTGCTTCGCAACAGTTCGAAAAAGTTTATCTGGTGGGTAACACCTTCAAAACGTTGGCCGAAAGCGACGAATCGCTAAGCCGGTGGATGAATGGAAACTGTTTTTCGTCCGTCGCCGAATTGTGTGATGAGCTGCAAAAAAATCCGCTCAAGGGATATTACATTTTGCTCAAAGGCTCCCATTCGGTCCATCTCGAACAAGCCGTACCTTTTTTATAGCCATTTAGTCCGCAACAATATATCCATGAAGTTGATTCCCAATTTGGTGAAAAGTGAATTTTCCGCCTTTTAGGCGTGTGGAATGTTGAGTTTTGCATTTACATAAGTTTATGATTATCGAATGAAACCATTTATCATTCTCGAAAATGCTGTCCCGGTAATTTTCTCTTCCCCTTTCCCTGTCCCACTCAATTGGCAGATGAACGAAGGGGAAGTATGGACGGTGTTGGGACCAAATGGAAGTGGCAAAAGTTATTTTGCCCGAGTGATTGGAGGAGAATATAATTTGCAGCAGGGAACGCTCTCTTTCCCTTTTATGGACGAAATAAGCAAATTATCGGGTTCAACAACGAGAAGGCCTCAATCGCTGATTAAAACCATTGCTTTTAATTCTGTTTTCTCTATTGCCGATTTCGAAGGGAGTTATTATCAGCAGCGATTCAATAGTTCAGAGAACGAAATGTCTCCATGCGTTTCGGATATTTTCTCGGACAGCGATTTTCAACAGTTTCGACAAATGTCGTCGTTGCTTGAGATGAAACATATTCGCGATCGCAGATTGATGCAACTGTCAAGTGGTGAGCTTCGCAAATTGCTGATCGCAAAATCGTTGCTCGAACATCCGCGAATGCTGATTCTCGATCATCCATTCATGGGCCTCGACGAAGCGTCACGTCATCAGCTCAACGATTTTCTGCACGATCTTGTTCAAAAAGGCCTCCAACTCTTTTTCCTCGTTCCTTCGGAAAGCGAAATACCTTCTTGCACCACTCACTTATTAAAAATGAATGAAGGTCGCATCGAATATTCCGGCGCTATTAATCAGTCGAGTGGTGAAGTGCCTTCGCCATCAATCGGAAATATGAATGTGGATTGGAGCAGTTTCCCTGATTCATCATCCACTTTCGGCGACGAAATGGTTCGCATGGAGAATGTTGATATATCCTATGGTTCATATTTAATTAATCGAGATATTAACTGGACGATTCGTCGAGGCGAAAAATGGGCTTTGTTGGGACCCAACGGATCGGGAAAATCCACTTTGTTGAGTTATATTTTTGCAGATCATCCACAGGCCTACAGCAAGAAATTATTTCTTTTCGGACGCAAACGTGGTTCGGGAGAAAGCATTTGGGATATCAAACGCCGTATTGGTTACACTTCGTCCGAAATGCATCTCTATTACAAACAGAATATCAGTTGTCTGAAAGTGGTAGCTTCCGGTTTTTTCGATACGATCGGCCTTTATCGGCAGTGTAACGATTCGCAGATAGCTGTGGCGCGCTATGTCATGCAGTTGCTTTATATCGATTATTTGGCCGAGCAATCGTTTCTGCGCATTTCGTCTGGCGAACAGCGAATGACGCTTTTTGCGCGCTCGTTCGTTAAAAATCCGGAATTGCTTATTCTCGATGAACCTTTTCACGGATTGGACGATCATAACAAGCGCCTCTGCCTCCAATTGCTTGCTGCTTACAGCGCGCAGCCTGAAAAATCATTGGTTTTTGTTACCCATCATAAGGACGAAATCCCGACATACGTAGATAAATATTTAATGTTGAAATCGCTTTCATAATCATATTTAATTGATCCTCGGAGAAATGACTACAAATGTTCGTTCCATTATAATAAATGTTCTTCCTTCTTGATTGTTTTACAAATATTCTTTTTTTGATTTGAACTTTTGAAATAGCCATATTGTTTAAACCTACTCGATGATATTTTATAAATAAGAATCATAGAGCGAATTTATAAATAGTTATAACAATATGAAGTACAAATTATTGGGTAACACGGGATTAAAGGTTTCCGAATTGTGTCTGGGAACCATGACATTTGGTGGACAGGGGATGTGGACTGCGATAGGTTCGCTTCCGCTGGAAGAGGCCAAACAATTGATTAAGATTGCGGTGGATGCCGGTGTCAATTTTATTGATACAGCAAACATTTACAGCTTTGGGTTGAGCGAACAATTAACAGGAAATGCTATTCGGGAGCTGGGACTGAAGCGTTATGATTTGGTGATTGCAACCAAAGTGCGCGGCATGATGGGCGAAGGCCCGAACGATGTGGGCTTGAGTCGCAAACACATTATGCAGCAGGTTGAGGATAGTTTGCGACGTCTGCAGACGGACTATATCGATTTGTATCAGATTCATGGTTTTGATCCGCAAACTCCGATGGAAGAGACACTCGAAACGCTTGACATACTGGTAAAAAGCGGTAAAGTTCGTTACATTGGTTGCAGCAACTTGGCCGCCTGGCAGATTATGAAAGCATTGGGAATTTCGGCACAGCAACATTTGTCGAAATTTGTTTCACTGCAGGCTTACTATACAATAGCAGGTCGTGACCTGGAACGCGAAATTGTTCCGCTGCTGCTTGATCAGAAAATGGGATTGTTGGTATGGAGTCCGCTGGCAGGTGGTTTCTTGAGTGGAAAATATACCCGTCAGAATGCGGATACCGAAGGGCGTCGTGCCAACTACGACTTTCCGCCTATCGATAAGGAAAAAGCTTACGACATTATTGACGTCATGCAGACAATTGCTCAAAATAAACAGGTGTCGGTGGCTCAGATCGCTTTGGCATGGTTGCTCCATCAACCTGTGGTAACATCCGTGATTGTTGGCTCCAAAAAACCGGAACAATTGACGGATAATTTGAAATCGGCAGATGTGAAATTGTCCGCTGAAGAGCTGTCGCAATTGAATGCTGTAAGCGAATTGCGTCCCGAATATCCGGGTTGGATGCTTAATATGCAAACACAAGAAAGGCAATAAAATAGTTTACAACGGATAAAAAACAAAAAGCGCCTTTCGAAAGGCGCTTTTTGTTTTAGTTGTATGTGAAAATCCGGATTATCCGTTTACTTTTGCCATGTGAGCAATCAAATCGAGAACTTTGTTCGAATATCCCCATTCGTTGTCGTACCAGCTAACTACTTTTACGAAAGTCGGGCTCAATTGGATACCGGCTTTTTCGTCGAAGATAGAAGTGCGAGGATCACCGATGAAATCGCTTGAAACAACTTCTTCGTTGGTATATCCGAGAATACCTTTCAGTTCGCCTTCCGAAGCTTCTTTCATAGCTTTGCAGATTTCTTCGTAAGTTGTTTCCTTTGCCAAACGAACAGTCAAGTCAACAACCGAAACGTCCAAAGTAGGAACGCGAAGCGACATACC
>Ga0255344_1003490_pt1 | contig 17185 bp, 10 predicted proteins | sample wastewater_treat_5_FD_192414 | JGI IMG/M metagenome (GOLD analysis project Ga0255344, IMG submission 192414) | Wastewater microbial communities from Lulu Island WWTP, Vancouver, Canada - plant18 | ecosystem: Engineered > WWTP > Wastewater > Unclassified | place: Canada: Vancouver, British... | reverse complement strand
AGGAGATAGAGACTAAAACCTATGATGTTATCTTATCACCAATGGCGGTCTCACAATTGCTTGATGCAGCAATCATACCTGCATTGTCAGGCAGGAACGTTCACACTGGGCGGTCGGTCTTTGCAGGAAAAATCGGGGATTATGTCGCTGGTGAACATATTTCACTGGTTGATGATCCAATGGATCCAAGGGGAGTTGCAAACTCTGCCTGGGATGGAGAAGGAATGCCGGTGAAAAAGAACCCCTTCATTGAGAATGGAGTTCTCCGATCATTTGCTTATGACCTCAGGACCGCATACCGGTACGATGAGACACCTACCGCCAGTGCTGTCAGGACAGGCCAGTCAGGAGCTCCTGCTATTGGAAATCATAACCTCATCCTCTCTGGTCCTGAATTTGACATCTTTGAAGATAAAGCATTATTTGTTCATGATCTTATTGGTGCACATACTGCAAATCCCATGTCTGGCGACTTCTCCGTAGAGCTCTCTTCACCCTTTTTTGCATATGACGGGGAATTGCAGGAACCTGTCAGAACAGGGATGATGTCAGGTAATATTTTTGAGATCCTTTACAAGATTCAGGGATGCAGCAAGGAGACCAGGACGCTTGGATCGGTGATTGTACCTTCAGTAAGATTATCTGACATTGCCATTATCGGGAGGGGATAAATGGCATATGAATCCCTTAAGGCAGATCCAAACCGGAAGATCAAGATAATCGCATCTTTATCCAGTACAAGGGAGATACTTTCCCCGCAGGTTACAGAAGCTGATGCTTTGGAGATAAGGCTTGATTTAATTACCGAGCCTGTTGTTGATGCATTAAAAAAACTTCGCGACAGCTTTCATGGACCAGTTATCCTGACCGTCCGGAGCAGTAAGGAAGGGGGCGCCTTTGCAGGAGGTACGAATGTTCTCTGGAGTAAGATAGAGCCCTGCCTTGATTATGGGGACATGGTAGATCTTGAGATCCAGTTTAAAGAACTTGCACAGGTTGCAAGGCAGCATAATAAGACCATAATTGCCTCTTCTCATCAGAACCTTATGCCTGGCGACGGTGAACTGCAGGATCTTATCAGGGAGCTTCATTCCTATGGAGATATAATAAAGATAGCCGTCCAGCCCCAGTCAGATGATGACTTACTAAGGCTTTTAAAAATTACCAGCTCCTGTCAGTACCCGTTAATAACAAGCGTGACAGGAACCCTGTTTCGGTATGCAAGGCCTTTGCTTTGTCTTTTTGGTTCTTTGTATACCTACTGTTATATCCATAGCGAAACATCACCTGGTCAGTACAGCCTTCGTGAAATGCAGCTTCTTGCCCGTCTCTTAAGTCCGGGCTTTGTTGATCCATGGTTTGAAGGAAGGCCTGTCCGATCAGGAGATGCATCCGGATTTTATGAACGGGCAGAACAGTACCGAAAAGAACTATTTTTTTAAACCGCCCTATCCTCAAACCTGATAAGGACATACGTAAATAATATACATAAGGGATGCAACAGGGATCTGAAATGTCTATAAAATATTGCCTGTTCATCCTGGTATGTACAGGATTTCTGCTACTGCCTCATGTATCTGCATACCAGGATGACAGCCTGGATAATTCCATTCCATCCGATCTGGTCATTTTACAGACACCACTGGATGAAGTGATCATTGGGGATAAAGTCTATCTTTCCGGTCAGGTTGACAGGTCATTATTCGGAACTCAGCCCTCTGATGTTATCATCCTGATTTCTGCGCCTAAAGGTTCACATACTGACACGTTCATGCTGGCAAAACCGGTATCAAACGGGTCATTCAGATATAATCAGGTTGCTGACGTCGGGGGAGACTGGAGCTTTGAAGCCTTGTATAATGGAATATATAGTGAAAAAGTATATATCTCCGTGGTACCTGGAGACGAACCTAAAAAGACAGCACTCACCCTGAGCGGATGGCCGACCTTTCCAAAGATAGGTGATTATGTCTCCTTTAAGGGAAGGCTTACAGATAGTGAAGGAAAAGGGATATCATTCAAAGAGATTACGTACCGGCTTGCTTCAAGTCCTGTCGGCTGCCTTGGAGGATGTGCCTTTGGTGGCATGCTTGAATGGAGAGATGCAGGATCTGTTACAACTGATATCAATGGAGAGTACTCTTTCAGCCTTCCGGTTGTAGAAAGTGGATCTGTTCAGATTGAGGCTTTCTTCCCTGGTGACGAGGGGTACAGCATGACTTCATCGAAGGCTTTAAAATTAACAGTGTACGAATAAAAATTATTTTTTGTATTGTTCAGGGTTTTTATCAAAGACCTCTTTGCAACCTTTATTACAAAAATAGTACATCTTACCCATGTACTCAGAGCTGAACTTCGCTGTCTTTGGGTTTACCGTCATTCCACAGATTGGATCTATCTCATCTTCAGGTTCATGTATCCCGGATTTCTGATCGCTTTCAAGTGCCGGCGGTATGTATCGTTTTAGTAAAAGTGAGAGGCTGACGACTGTTACCGAAGAGAGAGCCATGGCAAATGCACCATATTCTGGTCTGAAAGTTATTGAAGGGTATAAAATTCCTGCCGCCAGCGGAATCAGGATTATATTGTAAGCAAAGGCCCAGAACAGGTTTAACCTTATTCTGCTCATAACTTTTCTTGCCAGCTGAAGTGATGCAGGAACCTGTATAAGGGAATCCCTGACAAGGACAATGTCAGCACTCTCTATGGCAACATCAGTGCCTGAACCAATTGCAATACCAGTATCGGCCCTGGCAAGTGCCGGCGCATCATTGATCCCGTCTCCAATAAATGCAACTACATTCCCTTCTTTTTGAATTCTGACAACTTCTTTCTCCTTGCCTTCAGGAAGAATGCGTGCAAACACGTCTGAAATTCCTACCATCAGGGCAACGGCAGCTGCTGTAACATGGTTATCGCCGGTAACAATACCTGAACGAATACCCATTTCATCTAAGAACCTGACACATCTTTCTGCTTCCGGCTTTACTTCATCTGCTATTGAGATGAGACCCAGGATCTGATTATCCCTTGATACAAGGACCGATGTCTTTCCCTCTTTCTCCCGGCTGGTAACGATCTCTTCTTCTTCAGGTTTTAATGAAAGGCCATTGGAAGAGAGAAAATCCTTTGTACCAATTCTTATCATGCCACCTGCAACTATACCGGAAAGGCCACTTCCTGTCTTTGTCTCAAAAGAGCTTACATCAGCAGGTTCAATACCTTCTTTCTGTGCCCTGGCCATTATCGCAGAACTTAATGGATGATCAGAAAGAAATTCAAGAGATGCTGCCATTGATAAAAGAAGTCCTTCGTTTCCTGTAAAAGTATCAATATTGGTGACAACCGGTTTGCCCCTGGTGATGGTTCCGGTCTTATCAAATAAAGCAACGTTTATCTTATCAGAGATCTCCAGAACCGAGCCATTCCTGATCAGTATGCCAAGTTCTGCGCCACGTCCGATTCCGACCGTCACTGCTGTAGGCGTTGCAAGACCAAGGGCACATGGACAGGCCACTACCAGGACTGCTATCAGAGTCTGAAGGGAGAAACGAAGGTCCATTCCCCTTATACCATACCAGTAAAGGAATGAAAGAACCGATATTAAAAGAACCGTCGGGATGAACCATGCAACCGCATAGTCAGCAAGTCTTTGTACCGGGGGGCGTGAACCCTGGGCCTCCTCTACAAGCCTGATTATCCTTGCAAGCATGGTATCCGAGCCTACCCTTGTAGCCTCATAATTGATTGTCCCGGTTGTAACCAGTGTACCCCCGATGACCTCATGCCCTTCTTCCCTTAATACTGCCAGTGGTTCACCGGTAACCATCGATTCGTCAACATAGCTTGATCCGGAAACTACGACGCCATCTACAGGAATCCTTCCTCCTGGTCTCATTCTGATGATGTCTCCGGGAACTACATCCTGAACAGGGATGTCTTTTTCTATTCCTTCTCTGATGACCGAGGCAAAATCGGCCTGTAGTCCGATGAGCGATGATATTGCTGATGATGTTCTGCCTTTTGCACGTGCTTCAAGGTATCTTCCAAGAGATAAAAATGCAGTAAGCATAATGGTGGTCTCATAAAAGAGAGTGCTTTTATCAAGAATTATCGAGAAGGTTCCAAGAACACTTGCAAGGTAAGCAACTCCTATACCCATGGCATACATGACATCCATGTTCAGGGTTTTGTTCCTTAAAGCGCCTGATGCAGCACGAAATATGGGGGACCCAAGCCAGAAAAGAACCGGTGTGGTTATAATGAACTGAGCATAGGAGATGATCTGCATATCATGGAATGGAATAAACATCATCCCCATAAGGATAATGGAAAGGCCAAAACCGATTATTATCCTGATAAGCTGATTCTTCAGCTCTTTTTCTTTCTCTCTCTCGATCTCGTCTTCTTTGTCCCTGTCAGTTCCAAGGAACTGATAGCCGGCATTATTTATTGCGTCACGAATGGCCCTGATATCAACAAGAGAAGGATTATAGGAGATATAGGCCCGCTCAGTGGCAAGGTTGACATCTACAGATACAACTCCATCTAATGACTGTAAAGCCCGGACTACTGCCTGAACACAGGAAGCACATGTCATACCTCCCACACGGACGATGACTTTCTCATAGCTTACTCCAAATCCACTCTTCTCTATGGCCCCGGTCAGATCATTAATGGAAACAAGTGTGGGATCATAAGAGATCCTTGCTTTTCCTGTAGCAAGGTTTACCTTGGATTCACTAACCCCCGGAGTTGAAGAGAGCCCTTTTTCAACAGATATTGCGCAGGTTGCACAGTGCATTCCTGTTACCTGCAGTTCAATCTCTTTTATATTTTCATCAGACATATAAAACCTCTTTTTCTGTTGCCAGATTTGTGAAAGTAATCATAATCCAAAACATCTTTTTGGAAGTTATTAACAGATAATAATATATGATACTATGTTTAGCACAATTATCACCCTGCTGGAATGATCCTGGTTTAGGCCTTGAGAAGATGAGAAAATTTGCGGTAGAAGCATCACAAAAAGATGCTGATCTAATCGCATTTCCTGAACAGTTCCTGACAGGATGGGATCCTGATGACACATCATTTGCAACAAAAGAAACTGGGTCACTGGTTGGCGGGATGAGAGATATCGCAAGAGAGGCTGGTATAGGAATAATTGGATCATTTCGGGAGGAGAGTGACAATAAACCCAAAAATACCTGTATAGCAATAGGTCCTGACGGAGATATACTGGCGAAATATTCAAAGATCCACCTTTTTTCTCCAGGAGGAGAAGATGAACACTACCTGGCAGGTAAAGATCTTGGAATTTTCCGGTATGGTTCCTGCAAAACCGGGCTTGCAATATGTTATGATCTAAGATTTTCACCATTATTTCAGGCATACAGGGACAAAGGGGTTGAACTGATGATAGTGCCCTCGGCCTGGCCATCTTCCAGAATTAAATATCTTACACTTTTTACAAGGAGCAGGGCGGCAGAATTTCAATTTTTCGTTGCATCGGTAAATACCGTCGGACCGACTCCGGTTGACAATTATTCAGGAGGAACCTGTATAGCCGGTCCTGACGGGACTATCAGGGCATGTGGAAGTGGCAATGAAGAGCTGGTGTATTATGATATCCGGGAGGAAGAAGTAAAATCAATCAGGGCGAATTTTCCTGTTTACCGGGATTATTCAAAGACAGATTATAAATCTCTAAAATAAGGAATGGAAATTTTATAGAACCATGATCAGGTCACTTACTGATTCATCATACTCATCGTCCCCTGGGAACCTGACCTGGATAAAGGTTGTCGTGGAACCACCGCTGGCGGTGAATTTGAAATAGCCCTTTTCATTAGTGGTGGAGATGCCAAGGATCATAAAGTCACTTCTGTTACCAACCCGATCCGAAGCCTCGCATATGACTTTTTTTCCTGGAAGTGGTGCGCCATTAGCACCTAATAGCTGCCCGTTAATTGAGACTGCCTGACCAGGTGATGGATTTGAAGGGGACGCTTTCGCAATGACTTTTGTACTGGATTTTGCCACCGAAAGATCGGTCCCGGTCTTAATATCAGGCTCCCTGGAGATGTGACCGGCAATGATCTCACTAACACTGCCCTCAAACTGTGAGTTACCATTATAACGGACTCTCAGGTATTCTGGTGGTGAAGCTGCAGGTCTGAAAAATGAAAAGCCCCCGTCAATATCGGTAGTAGTAACAGCAAGGAACTTGTATTCACCTTCCGGGTCATCAGATTTCAGCTGTTCCAGGGAGACCTTCTTGTTACCCATGGCATTACCATCCTGGTCCATGAGGGTACCTATGACTTTAAAGGGAAGAGCCTCACCCGGATTTTCAGGATCTGTGCTGGCCGATATCTGAACCTGCACCTTCTCTGCAAGGACGCCAATTCCACATCCAAGGAATGCAAGCACAATACAGGTGATTAGGGCGATAAAAGAAAACCTGATCACCATGTGGGAGTTTGCGGTTGAATTCATCATGTCACAATCATAGCACTGCATATGATAACAGGATTCTCCTGATGGCCCTATATAAGTTTTACGATGTCATGTTTAGGCTCCATTGCCTCACCAGAACGGAGCATGGCGGTCAGTTGTCGCTCTACCTCATCACGGTCAAAGCCCTGCTGGCGTACAAGCTCAATGACGTCTGGTTTATGTGCCCGCCCGTTTTCATCTGCAATATCCCTTATAACATGTTTTAATGTTCTTATCAGATCCCGTTTACTCTTTGAAACACCTGTTGCAAGGATATCAATATCAAATGTTCCGCTTGATGGATCATATGCAACCTGTCGAAGGCAGGTATCTATGATAGTAATAACCCGCTCTGCATCACTCTTTTCAATAACCGAAGATAGCCTTATTCTGGCAGAGGCCTCAGCCAGTCGGACGATCGCTTCAAGCTGTCTTGCAGTTACCGGCACCGGTTTATTTGCGTCGGCAAGGTCACGAAGTTTCATGTAATATGCGATCAACTCCTCTCTGGCCTCGTCAGAAAGTCGTGGAAAACATGTACGCTTTGCATATGCGACATACTTGCGAAACATCGCCGGGTCAATCTCCGGAGTTACCGGTTTTAACTGTTCGGTAATATACTCCTCATCGACCCCTGGAATCGGTTCACGATTATGCTGGGCAATTAATTCTCCTACACTATGAGCCTTTATTATGTGTTCTGCAATTGCCAGATCCCTCTCATGTTCAGGTTTATCGGCAAGAACAAAAAGCAGGTCAAATCGTGACAGGAGTGAGGGGGGCATATTTATCTGATCTCCTATCGGAACAAAATCATCAAACCTGCCGTACTTAGGATTTGCAGCACCAAGAAGGGCACATCTTGACTTTAATGTTGCAGTTATACCTGCCTTTGCAACCGATATGGACTGCTGTTCCATAGCTTCATGAAGGGCACTTCTGTCATGCTTTTCCATCTTGTCCATCTCGTCCACACAGGCAACACCCATATCTGCAAGCACAAGGGCTCCTGCTTCAAGTGTCCAGCGGCCATCTCCAAACTCATCCTTTACAGCAGTGGCAGTAAGACCGGCTGAAGTCGTAGACTGGCCTGAAGTATAAATCGCTCTTGGGGACAAGCGGACGACATACCTTAACATCTGTGACTTGGCAATACCTGGATCGCCTATTAAAAGCACGTGGATATCTCCCCTAAGCCTGCTGCCATCAGGCATCTCCTTGGCAATACCTCCAAAAAGCTGAAGGGCAATAGCATCCTTGACATCATCAACCCCATAAATAGTCGGGGCAATTGAATGCGAAATTTTCCTGTAGATATTTGGATCATTTGAGAGAGCAATTATCTCTTTCTCATCCTCTTCACTGATATTTACCTCTTCAAATTCTTTTTCTGCAACTTCAATAGAGTTACATTCAAGGTAGATATCAAAAATTGTTGACTTTGAACCATATGAGCTCCGCTGCATAGAACGCAGGATCCCATTCACAACAATCCGGTCACCCGGGGCTACAATACCACAGATATCATCAGTCACGTCAAGATCTATAGTCTGAGGCTGTTCACCTCCACGAAGACCTTCAGGTGACTCCTGTATTCTAAGTTTTTGTGAGTCTACAAATTTTGAAAACCGTGGGATCAGCTCAAGCTTTTTTTGTGTACAACCATCAGCCTGGCAACCATCAGGTTCAGCAAACGGACCATATGTCTGGGCCTTTACCGTGCGATGCCCGGCTGGACAACGAAATACTGCAAGTGTAATTCGTGGCCTGACTTCAGTTGTTTTCCGGAGAATTCCTTCCACACTGATAAACTTGCCAATATGTTCAGACCTTATCTCCCTGATCGCAATCTTTCTTGGCAGATTGATAAATCTGACATGAATATCGGGTTGCTCATCCTTTTTCCTGGTTTTAACAAGGCGATGAGTCCTGATTGAATCCTTAATATCTCCGATAACTTTCCCGGGATTTTCAAGAAGTTCATCAGCCAGCTCAGTTCCTGTTTTTCCAAAACTCTCAATGTCCCGGTAATTGATATACAAGGAGCGGGAATGAGGATATTCACGTGATAATTCATCCAGTCCCTTTTTGTATCTTGTCTTGAGAAATCTGTGCCAGTCTGCATCACGATCAGTTATCTCAACCGGATTTGTATCTTTACCTGCTGCCATGAAGATCAGAATAATCAAAAATTTTTGTTCATTAACGAAGCACTTACGATGTTTATAATATGTGGATTATTAAAATTAAGAGGTCTTTCGGAAATTCGCTTTTGGAACAGTGAGGACAAAACAGGCACCTTTTCCCTGTCTGCCATCTTCAATTATCGAGATCCCGGTAATTGATAAAATTTCTCTGACAAGAAAGAGCCCAAGTCCCGTATTTTTTCCATAACCGCGCCCGAAAATTTTCTCCTTATCCACATCTGCTACACCTGCACCATCGTCTTTGATATATATTTCCAGGTTGTCATTTTTTTCGCAAGTATCAATGAGGATATTAGTGACATGCTCTCCATGCCGGATAGCATTATCAAAAAGGTTATAGAATACTTTCTCAATCAATGGATCGACGAATATCTCGTAGTATTTCAGATCAGGACCGGAAGATATACTGACTGTAGTAAATGTCCGGCCCTGCTCAGTAATCAGCCTTCCAAGATCAACCCAGACTGCACCTTTAACCCCAAGCTCTTCATAAAGCCTGGTAAACTCAATCTGTGCAGATAACCGCGAAAGAAGGGAGTTCTCCCTTTCAAGGTAATCCTGAAACTTTTGTTCAGGTTCATCCATCCTGGCAAGTTCATTATATGACAAAAGAGCCATCATTGTATTTTTCATGTCATGCCTGGTGATGGAGGATAAGAGATTTATCTTTTTGTTTGCCTGGGACAGTGACAGCTCAACCCTTTTTCTCTCACTTATCTCATTTTTCAGATCCTCATTTATCCTGATCAGCTCATCATTTGCATCGCTAAGCTGATCATTAACAAGGGCAATCCTGTCTTTTGCCTCATTTAGTTCGTTGTTTTTGTTGATTGCTATTTCATAGGTAGACAAAAGGATGTTCAGAATTTTTTGACGGTTTGAAGAGATATAATGAACTTTTCCACCAAAGAAAACTGGAACGTCAGGCTGTGCAGGAACATCCAGGTATTGGTTTTTGTCATCCTGGATTAACCTGATCCTCTCAAGCAGGCAGTCTTTTTCATAGGGTTTTATAATAAAATTATCCGCTCCACATTCAAGCCCTGATAAAACATCCTGCGGGTCAAAGAGCTGGGTTACAAGAATTACCGGAATGCTCGAGGTATCAGGGTCACTCTTTAAATTTTTACATAGCTCGTATCCATTCATCTCAGGCATCATCACATCAGTCAGAACAAGGTCAGGTTGTTCTTTTTTAATCTGGTCAAGAGCTTCCCGTCCATTGTATGCTACCTTCACAGAATACCCGTCACTCTCCAGAAGATGACGTAAAATCTCCACCTGAGTTTTGCTGTCTTCAGCAATCAGAATTGATACAGAATTATTTTTATTTTTGGTCATTTAACCTCCATATTCAGAGAGAGTAGCATCTGACCTGACATCTTCCCCTGCCAGGTAAATCTGAAAATTAGACCCAAGGCCTAATCCTGGACTTTTAGCTGTAACAGTCCCTCCATACAGTGATATTATCCTTCTGACAATCGAGAGACCAAGACCATGAACATTATGATCATGCCTTGATATGTCTGCCTTGTAAAAGTCATCAAAGACCCTTTCTGTCTGGTCTTTTGTAAGCCCTATACCGGTATCCTCAACACTTATCACCTGGAGCTTTCCTTCTTTCTCACACGACAGTGTGATCATTCCATTATCCTTGTTATACAAAATTGCATTAGATACAAGATTATCCAGCATTGTCATAGCATGGAAATGAGATGTCCGGAAATATGTTCCTGCCCTGATATTATTTACCACAGTAATATCCTTCTGTTCAATCATGTAGGAATGGTTACCAAGAACCTCGACGGAAATCTGATAAAGATCTGACCTGGTTTCTGTGCCAGATATTGAATCGGGTGTGATGTGTGACAATTTCAATATTCTTTCGACAAGTTTTTTTAGTACGGTCACATCTTCAACAAGCACCGAGAGAATCTCTTTTTTCTCTTCATCTGTCTCTTTTTTTTGCAAATATGGTAAAAATGCATACAAAGGAGTCAGGGGGGTCTTTAGATCATGGCCTATGCGGGTAATAAGCTCATTTCTTTGTATCAGCAGATGTTCTATAACTTCATTGGTTACAGATAAGGCTTGTGTCCGCTTTTTCACAAGTTCTTCAAGATGAGAAGTGAATTCATTCAGTTCTCTTGTAGCCCGTTCAAGTTCAGAATTTTTCAGTGCAGCGGTCTGGTAAATAGAGATTAAGGTTCTTAGGAGATCTTCCCTTGACGAAGAAATTGAGAATTCATGCCCATCATACATGAAAGGGATCTTTTCCTGCAGACATGCCTCCGGCTTTGATTGAGTGGGACCATTTTGAATTAATATGGAGATCTCCCTAATCAGTTGTTCTCTTCTGACAGGTTTGATGATGAAATTATTTGCACCACAGCAAAGGCCTTTGATGATGTCAGTCGGGTTTGAGAGCTGGGTAATGATGATAATTGGAATGGATGAATATTCCGGATTATTTTTCAGCCCTTTACAAAAGGTATAACCATCCATTCCAGGCATGATTATGTCGGTGAGGATAAGATCAAATGGCGATTGCGAAAGGGCTTTGAATGCAGAGGCCGGTGAATCTACCCATACGGCCTCATATCCTTCCTCATCCAGGTAGTAAAGAATAATTTCTGCCTGGGTTTTACTATCTTCAACAATTAAAACCCGGGGTTTTTTAGTTCCCGTCACTCATCCCTCCAATAAGGTACTGATTTAAAAATGAAGCTATTTCTGATGGAGACAAGGAGAACTGTCCGGCATTTATCAGTTCTGCAGCACCAGGCATTCCGTATACAAATGAGCTCTCCTTATCCTGGATAATAGTGCATCCTCCACCCTGCCTTATCTGTAATAGTTCTTCAGCACCATCTGAACCCATTCCTGAAAGAAGAATTCCGATGACATACGGACCCAGGTTTTTTGCCGCCGATCTGAATAAATATGATACAGAAGGTCGTAAATTGTGCTCAGGCTGACTTGATGAGAGGGTGAACCGTAAATCAGCAGTAATGCCCGTATGTTTCTTATCTGGTGCAAGATATAATGTTCCGGGTTGTGCCTGCTCACCTTCTTTTGCAATCCTGACAGGAAAACCGGTTGAATCATTAAGCCATAAAGCCAGACCCTCAATAAATCCGGGGGACATGTGCTGAACCATCACAAGAGGAAGAGATAATTTCCCCGGAATATTTTTTAATATCTCCTGGATAACCTGGGGTCCACCGGTTGAGGCCCCTATAACAATAGCACGAATCTGCCTTGAGATCTGAATAGGTATGGAAAGGCTGTTGTCAGTCTCCTTTTGTAACACCAGGTTATTTGTCCTTCTTTTGATTACTTTTACCTCTGAAAAGGTTTTTACTGCATATACAAGTTCCTGGGCAGCGTTTTCATACCCTGGATCATTCAAAGCCGGAGGTTTCCTGAAAACAGCAAGAGCACCTGCCTCAACCGCCCTGAATGATGCACGAATCTCCTCAAGATTATCGATTCCGCTGACGATGATGATGGGAACCGGGGTGCGTTCCATGATCTGCCTGGTTGTTGTAAACCCATCCATGTCAGGCATGTTAATATCCATGGTAATTATATCAGGAGAGACACGTGAAGCAAGATATACAGCCTCCTTCCCACTTTTGGCCTTTCCGACAACGAAAATATCCGGCTCCTTCTCAAGTATCTCCCGGAGAACCATCAGGGACACATCTGAGTCATCCACCAAAAGCACTCTTATCATCTGGCAGCTCCAATAAGCCTTGAGATTACTTCAAGCAGATTGCCCTGATCAAAACCTGATTTAACGATATACGCATCGGCCCCAACCGTGATGCCATGCTCCCTGTCTTCCTTAGAATCAAGTGAAGTTACAAGAATTACCGGAATATCCGATATTTTCTTCTCAGATCTGATCTTCTCGGTCAGGATAAAACCATTCATCCGTGGCATATCAACATCCGAAACAACAAGATCTATTGGCAGAACCTTTAATTTTGTAAAGGCATCAAGTCCGTCTACGGCAGTTGTAACCTCAAACCCTGCACCTTCCAGGATATTTTTTAGCAACATCCTTGATGTTATGGAGTCCTCAACTACCATGATCTTCCTTTTGCCTGAAAGAGTTGATGGCATATCCTGAACGGCAGCACCTACGTGGGCCCTGTCCTGCATCTCTTCTGCAATATCATCAATTTGTAATACCGGTACAATTATGGCATTACCTAAAATTGCAACACCGCTGACGAAACGAATATCTTCCAGCTGTGGGCCCAGGTCCCTGACCACGATCTCCTGGACGCCGCCGATCCGGTTTACGACCAGCCCAAACCTTCTGCCTGATGTTTTTACAAGAACAATGGTGCGGGATTGCACAGAATCATCTGGCCCTGTCGAAAGTCCAAGCAGATCTCCAAGCAAAGCTATGGGAATCGTCTCGTTCTCAAGGCACAATACAGTTCTTCCTTCAATGGTCGATATTTGTGATAAATCCGGTACCACTACCCGTTCGATCTCACTTAATGGTAAAAAGAACTGCTGATTCCCGACATATACCAAAATTCCCCTGAAGGTTGCCAGGGTTACAGGAACTGTAAGCAAGAATTTTGTGCCTTTCCCTGGGACCGATATTACATCAATAGCCCCTCCCACCTGGTTTAACTTTTCCTGCACAATAGCAAGACCAAGGCCCCGTCCTGACACTTCGGTGATGTTTCTTGAAGTTGTAATACCTGATTGAAATATCAACCGGTTCTTCTCTTCATCGGTAAGTTCCCGTGCATCATTCTCGTGCAGCAATCCTTTACCTATTGCAGCAGTTGTGACTTCGTGCAGATCAATTCCCCTGCCATCGTCTGAAATTGTGATTAGTACCTGGTTGGTCCGGTTATGGGTTATGTCGATGGATAATCTTCCTTCTGCAGGTTTTCCACTTAAAAGCCTGGTATCTTCAGTCTCGATCCCATGATCCACGCCATTTCTGATCAGATGTATTAATGGATCCCTGATATTTTCGAGGATGCGCCTGTCTACCTCTATCTCAGAACCGGTTATCTGAAGTGAAATTTTTTTGCCCTGCTCACGGGCAATGTCGCGGACCATTCTTGGATAAGTGTCAGTCAGTAATGAGAAAGGGACAAGCACGACATCTCTGATACTTTCAATAAGCTGGGTGATGGCCAGCCCCATCTCATTTTGATCCTGGATCATCGACTGAATAAGAAAGTCAAGTCTTGTCTCGCAACCTCCTATACTATCCCTGGAATTATCAATAAAAACCGAAATTTTCTCCAGCAGATCATTATTATCCTGAAACTGGCGTTTAAGATTTGCTATATCGCCCAGGGCACGGTTAAGGTTCCATCTCCACGCCTGAAGGACTTGGGAAATACTTTTTAGTTCTGATATATGCGTCTCCGCAGACATACGATATGAAAGGAGGTCGTCTGCAGTCTCATAAAGGGAGGTAAGGCGTTCTTCTGATATCCTGATTTTTGTTGTTGAACCGGTCTCCTGTTTTATTATCACTGCTGAATCAACAGGTCCATCAGGCTGGGAAGGCTCATCCTGGACATTTTGCTTATGTGATGCCGGTTTGGGTAATTCAGATTTTAAGGCCGACTGTGTGGAAAGAACAATTTTTTTCAGCTTTTGAATTAAAGGAGCGGTCTTTACCTGTTTATTTCCGGCAAGAAGTGATTCCAGGGTTAAAACCACCTCATGTACAAGGTCAAAACCCTCCTGGTTAAGGGTTAATTCACCTTTTCTAACAGAAGAAAATACTGATTCAAGGTGCTGGCAGACCCCCTCGATATCTTTTAGCCCAACTGCTCGTGCAGCACCTTTAAGACTATGGGTCGCACGATAAACCGGTTCAATCCCTGTCTGCTGTGAAAGGGAAGGATCCTGCTCCAGGACCAGAATCCCGGAAATTATGGACTGAATATGATCAGCTGCCTCTTCTCCAAAGGTTGCAAGCAGTCTGGTTAGAAACTCTTCGTCCTGAATGTCCATGTTTGTAACTCAGACTCTGAACCGTTCGGTGATCTCTTTCAGGTTGTTCCCAAGATCATGAAGATCCCTTGCAGTCTTCTCTACCTGCCTGGTGACCTCAAGGTTATTTTGTGCAGCAGTCCGGATATTTTCCATGGCAATGGATATCTGATCCATTCCAACTACCTGTTCCTGGCTTGAGGCAGTTATCTGAATCCCTGCACGAGCAGCATCAGATATACCCTGGGAAAGGACTGCTATTGCCTCCTGTGCGTCTTTTGTAAGTTTCATTCCTGTTGCAACGGTCTTTGTCCCCTGTTCGGTGGAGATGACGGTAGAGCTTATTCCACGCTGTATGTCTGTAAGAATATTTCTGATATTTGTCGTTGCCTGCTTGGACTGTTCAGCAAGGCTCTTGATCTCCTGGGCTACAACACCAAAACCTCTGCCAAACTCCCCTGCCTTGGCAGCCTCAATTGAGGCATTAACGGCGAGCAGATTGGACTGTTCTGCAATATCTGTAACACTTACAATTATCTCACCGATAGCCTGGCTCTGTTCAGACAGGTGGATAACGTTTGACGCAATCGACTCCATCTGCTGATTTATCTGGTTCATACCTGAAATGATCTCTTCAACAGAAGTCTGGCCGCTCTTTACAACCTGATTAACTGCCTGGGACTTTTCAGAAACAGTCTTTGCCTTCTGATTGGTAACCTCACTCGTCTTTCTTACCTCTTCAACGGTTGCAGATGTTTCATTAACGGCAGTTGCAGTCTCCGCTGTGCTGGAAGATAACTGCGATGTGACCGATAAAATCTCGGTTGATGCGGCAGAAAGGACATTAACACCCTGGTAAAGCTCGTCATTGATTAATGACAACATCCTTGACAGTTCAATGCCAATTCCGTTAAGAGCATTTTTAAAGGTTGTGAATTCTCCCTGTAAATGTAATTTTTCATCTATACGTGCCGTGAAATTACCTGCAGCATATTCGGCAGATACTCTCATTGCCTCGTGAACCGGTTCAATTACAGAATCTAATGTTTTATTTACCCCTTCAACAATTTTCCTGAAATCTCCCTGGTGACGTAATTCATCTGCCCTGGTGTCAAGCCTGCCTTCCACTGCTGAATCTGAAAGCATCCGGACGTCGGTTATCATCAGGTTAATTGCATCAATACACTGGTTCAGATTATTCTTTATAAGTGAGAAGTCTCCCCTGGCTTCCTCTGTTACCTTATCAGGTATATCCCCATATGAGATTCGTTCAACATACTCAGCAGCGATGTTTAATGGCCCTATGATTGCATCCAGCATTTTATTAATGCCATCAAACATATCCCTGCTATAACCAGTGTATTTTGACAGGTCAACCCTGTAATCCAGGTTTCCTGCTATTCCGTTCTCGATAAGTAATTCAATATCCTGGTTTCTTTCTTTTAGTAATGTTACAAGTGAGCTCAGATTTACTTTTACCTCTTCAAAAGAACCAGGAAAGGGTTCTTCTATTGGAGCAGGAACAGCTCCACGTGCCAGGTCATTAATATACCTGGCTGTGATGTTCATAGGTTTAGTGTAGGCATCAAGTGTTAAGTTTATCCCTCCAATAATCTTCCTGAAATCACCTTCATGTCTCTGAGAATCGACCCGGTATTGCAACTCACCCCTTATCGCAGCCTCGGTCAGGGCATTAGCATCCGCAACCATGGTTGCAATATCACTGCCCATATCGTTTACAGTTTTACCAAGTACTCCGATCTCATCACTTCTCTTCCTGGTAAACCTGGCAGAGCTGTCTCCTTTTCCAATTCTTCCTGATACATCTACGAGTTCATTTAAAGGAGCTGTGATATTTCGTGTAAGTATATAAACAGTTAATATTGTGATAATACCAACACCAGTACCGATAACTGCAATCAAAAACAGAAGGAAGTTTTTCTCTGCATCGGCCATTTCCTTCTTCTCTTGTGCCTCTTTCATCAGATTATTTTTAAGTGTTGAAAAGATGGAGTCAGTCGCCCTTCTGGCATTTGCATGCTCCCCGCCATTCATAATAGATATCTTCGCTTCCCTTTCCTTTCCATTCCTCTCAAGTTCGAAGACACGGGTTGCTGCTTTTTTATAATTATCCCACTGGTCCAGGAAAGTCAGGATACTTTCATCCATTTTCCCGTCTATCCTGGAAGTTTTGATCTCTTCGATAACAGCCTCCACTTTCTCCATTTCAGCCAGGAACCTTCCATAATCCTGTTCCCTTTCTTCAGGGATGGCAATTGATCTGAAGACAAGGGCACGAATTGAATGCAGACCAGTCTCAACATTTCCAATATTTTTCAGGGGAACTGTCTGTTCTGTATAGAGTTGATCTATCTCTGTTGTAAGCTTGTCAACGCTTACAAGACAAGTTGCCACTATGACTGACATTAATAAAATAACAAGGACAAATCCTCCAATCAGTTTTTTTCCTATGTTTACATTGTCTAATA
>Ga0255344_1003478_pt1 | contig 17221 bp, 8 predicted proteins | sample wastewater_treat_5_FD_192414 | JGI IMG/M metagenome (GOLD analysis project Ga0255344, IMG submission 192414) | Wastewater microbial communities from Lulu Island WWTP, Vancouver, Canada - plant18 | ecosystem: Engineered > WWTP > Wastewater > Unclassified | place: Canada: Vancouver, British... | reverse complement strand
TAAAAAGAACAAGTAATTCTCTCTGAATATCAGTCGATTGATTAATACTTCGAAAAATAATTCCAAATATTTGGGGAAGGTAAACTTGAAATACTACTTTTGCATCCGCTTTTGGCCTACATGACCAGACGCTAACCAAAATCAGATTCCGTAGCTCAGCTGGTAGAGCAATACACTTTTAATGTATGGGTCCTGGGTTCGAGTCCCAGCGGGATCACAAAAAAAAGCCTTCCGAATGGAAGGCTTTTGTGTTTTAATTCAAATATTAATTTTCTTCAATTTCACCTCTCACCCATTCCCTTCTACCCCTTCACTTAAATATCCTGCTAAAGCAAATCGAATTTCTGAATAGCTAAAATCGTCGCTTAAGGCAGCTTTGATTTCTGCTAGTTTGTAGGTTTTTAATTCTTTTGCAATACCGATTATTATTTCAGATTTCACAATGTCGACAAAGCGATCAGATGTTAGTTTTCCGGTAGCGATATAAGTTGCTAAATGTCCTTCGATGGTGGTAACACTTAACTTTCTTTCTAGTGCAATCTCTTCTATATCTTTGCCTTCTAAAAACATATTATAGCTTAGTTCTTTCGAGGCAATCTTGATTTCTTTGTCGGCTATTTCATCTTCGGGATTATATCCGAAATCCGTTTTCTTATTTCGCTTTTTCTTACCTCTCGATTTATGTTCTCTTACTATCTCTTCACCTTCATATTCACTCGATTGATCGACAAATAATATTGATTGCAATTTTTCTTTGCGCGCTTCTTTGTCGTTTAGCTTTTTTAAATCTTCTTTCGTGATTTCTTTTTTATTCTTTATCGCATTTAAAAACAAAACCGATTTCTCGAGCTGTTGTTGCTTTCCATAAACAGCAGCTTCTAGTTCCAATAGCTCGGTAATAAATGCTTTTACGCGCTTTTCAGTCTTAACTTCGATGATCTTTTCACAAACTTTGTTATTTAGATCAGCTACTATCGGCGCAAAATAATTCTTGGCAGCATTCACGCGCTCTTCTAACATCGTATAGTCTTTATCTTGCTGCGATAAAATCGATCGCACCTGAATCAAGAATTTATCGGCATGCATTTTGATATTGTTAGCTGTTTGCACCAATCCCAATGCCCATTTTGTATGCGGATGCTTTAACGATTTTGTCTTTTCTTCGGAATAACTATGACTGTGTTCGTCAAATTTCCCGCGTAAACCGGTGAAATCAAATGCAGCATACAGCAAATCAAATAAATAACTTTCTTGATCTATTTCTACCCGCCGACTAAGTTCTTCAGGACTACTTTTACTATTTGCAAATCCTGTTACATTGCCATCGACATCAATCCCCTGATAATTGACTCTAGAGTTCAAAATAAGCCCGTTTAAGCTACGTAAACGCGAAAGAGCTACATATGCCTGTCCGGGGGCAAAAACCTCTCCTATGTCAACTATTGCCCTGTCGAAGGTTAATCCCTGACTTTTATGCACCGTGATCGCCCAAGCCAATTTTACCGGGTAATGCGAAAATGTCCCGACAACCTTTTCTTCAATTTCATTCAGCGTTTCGTTGAAAATATATTTCACATTTTCCCATGTGTACATTTCCACCGTTACGGGCTTGGAATAATCATTAAACTCAACTTGAATTTCTTTATCACTCAAACTTTTTACTACTCCAATTTTCCCATTAAAAAATTGTTGTGCTCCCGAGGGATCATTCTTCACAAACATCACCTGTGCTCCAACTTTAAGTTCACATGTTTGTTCTAACGGATAAGCACTTTCATTAAACTCGCCTTCGACTTTCGCTTTGTAGAAAAAAGATTTTGATTTTAAATTGGTGAGATATTCTTTGTTGATGCGATCTGCTTTCGCATTATGCGTTGTTATGGTAATATAATTTTCATCCATCGCCGGCTTAAATCCCGGTTTATAAAAGGAATTCAATCGGTCAATATCAGCAGTGGTAGTTTTGTTGGTGCGAAGATTATTTAATAATCCAATGAATATCGCATCATCTTGTCGATAAATCTTATCGAGTTCGATGTAATGTGGTCTATTTTGGCGAAGGACTTTCGCATCGAAGAAGAAAGCACTGGGATAATAGTTGCGCAGCAAATTCCATTCTTCTTCTTTTACTACCGGAGGTAGCTGCAATAAATCGCCAATAAATAGCATTTGAACTCCGCCAAATGGTGCCGACTGATTCCTTCTCACACTACGTAATAAAACATCAATCGCGTCTAACAAATCAGCACGCAGCATACTCACCTCATCAATAATCAATAACTCTAATTCACGAAGGAGTCCGCGTTTTTGAGTGGTTAACTTCACCTCTCTCACCAACGAATGTGGAGTATTTACTTTCGAATAATGTAATTGTGGCTGCGGAATATTTTCAGGAATAAAACTTCCAAACGGCAATTGAAACAATGAATGTAACGTTACTCCGCCTGCATTGATCGCGGCAATACCGGTAGGCGCAGCCACCACGCAACGCTTATGAGTATTTTGGACAATACTTCTTAGGAACGTAGTCTTACCCGTTCCCGCTTTACCTGTTAAAAAAACGTTTTGTCCCGTATGATTAATAAACTTAGCAGCTAAATAAGCGGGACTCTGATTTGATGATTCCATATCGCTGTAAAAATACCGCAAAAAATCAGCTTTATGACTAAACGTATACTCGGCACAGCCAAATTCGCCGGATATTTATTAACTAATCGGGGAATTTTATGTATTGAGGATGAAAGATACAGGATAAAAGATACAAGTTGTTTTCCGAAAGGCTATAAAGATTTGGGAATTGGCAATAGGCATTAGGCATTAGAATGGTCTATGGTCTAATATCGATTGCCGATAGCCGATAACCATAATCTTCAATCATAAAATCGAATATCAAGTATCGATAAATGATAAAAGATACAGGATACAAGTTGTTCCCGAAAGGCTATAAAGATTTGGGAATTGGCAATAGGCATTAGACATTAGAATGGTCTATGGTCTAATATCGATAGTCTATAACTATAATCATAAAATCGAGAATCGATTATCTAGAATCAAGAATCGATAAAAGATACAGGATACAAGTTGTTCCCGAAAGGCTTTAGAGATTTGGGAATTGGCAATAGGCATTAGAATGGTCGATAGCCAATAACCGCAATCTATAATCATATAATCGAGAATCGATCATCTAGAATCTAGAATCAAGAATCGATAAAAGATACACGACGCAGGATACAAGATATTCGCGAAAGGCTATAGAGATTTGGGAATTGGCAATAGACATAAGTATGATCTATGGTCTATAACTGCAATCAATAATCATAAAATCGAGAATCGATCATCTAGAATCGAGAATCGATTTATGATATGCGATTACAAACTCTAAACATTCAAAAAAACCATCTTGTATCCTTCGTCATTTATCTTGCGTCTCTCGTTTTCTCCACCCATTCATCCATTTTCTTCTCAAAAATATCTAGCGGTAGACAACCATCTTTTAATACTTCATCGTGAAATGCGCGAATGCTGAATTTGTCGCCGAGGGCTTTCTCTGCTTTATGTCGTAATTCAAAGATTTTCAATTGTCCAATTTTATATGCTGTTGCTTGTCCCGGAATAGCCATGTAACGTTCAATTTCCACAGTAATATCTCCTACACTCTCGGCATCTTTATCCAATGAGTATTCAATCGCTTGCTCTCTACTCCAGCCTTTCGTGTGCATTCCTACATCTACTACTAATCGAATCGCTCGATGCATCTCTTCGCTTAATGATGCGAAATATTGATATGGGTCTTTATATAATCCCAATTCTTTCCCTAAAGATTCAGTGTATAATGCCCACCCCTCTCCATAAGCTCCGTACCATCCAAAGCGACGGAATTTAGGTAACAATGTATCTTCTTGTTGTAGCGACATCTGATAATGATGTCCTGGTATAGCTTCATGTAAAAACAAATCTTCTGTTCCAACACTGCTATATTTTGATGCATCAGGAACAGGCACATAAAATATTCCGGGACGAGATCCATCAGCAGACCCTTGTTGATACTCGGCACTCGACGATGCTTCGCGGAATGCTTCGGTGCGACGTATTTCGAATTTTGTCTTTGGCACTAAACTGAAGAGTTGTTTTAGTTGTGGCTCCATCCGCGCATTCACATCTTGATACGCAGCTATAACTTCATCGGCATTTTTATATGGAAAGAATTGTTTGTTGGTATGAATAAAATTGAAAAACGCTTTCATGTCTCCTTTAAAGCCCGTTTCATCTTTAATTCTTTCCATTTCTTTCAGAATACGATCTACTTCTTGCTTTCCTGTTTCAAAAATCTGATCAGGTGTCATCTCTGTTGTATTCCACGAACGACATAGATAGGCGTATAATTCTTTTCCCATCGGGACATCTGATATTCCTGAACTTGTCCTGCAAACAGGAAGATATTCTTTGCTTAAGAAATCATATAACTTTTGATATGCCGGTACCACTTCACTCATAATTGCTTTTTCATACGCTTTTGTAAGTCGTTCTCTTTCTTCTACAGAAAATGATGCAGGCATATTTTTTATTGGTCCGTAGAACACCGACTCTTTCGGGTCTTTCACAATGATGGTGGTGAGTTGAGGAAGTACACGCTCAATGATAACTTTCGGTTGTACTACTCCAATCTTCATTCCTTTTTGCATATTTACGATTGCAGTGTCTTCATAAGCAGTAAACGAAGTGATTCTCTTTAGAAAATCGTCGTAGTCTTTAACAGTTTTGAATGGCTGATTACCACTACCCGATCCTAACAAAGGAAATGTCAAGTGCATTCCCCAAAATTGATTGATCGGCATGAGGTAGTCGTTGAATTGCAATCCTTCAATTTGCATTCGCATCTCGCGCTTAAAGATTTCATAACTCAAAAGATCTTGTCTATTTAATCCTTCAGGCTGAATGCTGTCGATCGCCGATTGATATTTAGTATAAAACATTCGCAATTGCTCACGAAAATTTTCACTTATATCAATAGTAAGTTTATCGTTAAAACGATTATCACCAATACCCGTGGCTTCTAACGGAAAATAAGAAAGTCGCTCTTCATAGTAACGATCCAAGACATTATTCAACATCTTTCCTGCGTCGTTGTTGCTCATCTTTTTAGCGGAATTAGTACAGGCAAAAAGGCCAAACATAAAAGCTAAGCCCAAATAGATAACCGGATTGTTATTTTTCATTCTTGTTCTAAATTATATTTCAAAGATAATTAGTTGATCGATATAGCTGCGTGAGATTATAATGAAATTAGACACAGATAGCCGGAAAATAAAAAAGGGGAAGTTTCCTTCCCCTTTTCTGTATTATTGAACTTCAATTTTCTGAATACTGATTCCGTCATCTGATTTTATTCGTAGGAAGTACATCTGCTTCGCTACTTTTCCTAAATCAATTTGGGTTTCATATTTCGAACTTTGTGATTCGTCATTTTTCGAATATACTTCTTTGCCTTGCAAATCAAATACTGTTAAAGATACTTTACCGCTTACTCCCGATACAGATACTTTAAATTGTCCGTTGCTCGGATTTGGCATCACCGTTACGCCAATGTTATTGCGTACTTGATCGATACCTGTGATTTGCCATATTCTTAATGTAGCTACATCATCTGCTGCATTTGCATCGCCTGTTGATGTTACTAGTGTATGAATAGTATAATCGTTTTGAACCGACATATCGGCAGTTTGCGTAAATGTATGTTCAATGCTGTCTCCCGGATTTATTGTCGTAAACAAAGTATCTGTTGCCATCAACACTCCATTTAAGAAGTAACTAAACTTAGGATTAACCATTGCTACTGATCCAGTATTTTTCACTACTCCTTTTACGATTTCGTTAGCACTTAACGTCGGTGCAAATACCGGTGATGTAACTCTTGTTGCAGCTGCATTTAAGTAATCACTGAAGTTTTGTGCTGAGTCGCTGCTTTGTACTAAATAAGCATGAATACGATAGTATGGTTCTGTGTGACTTCCTCCATTATATCCAGTGTTTAACAAGTTTGTGTATGATTGTAATACATATCCTATGTTTAAATTGCTTCCCGGTACAATGTTCGGAGTTAAGTTATTTTCAAATGGAGTTACTCCTTGTCCCGGACACCATCCTGCTCTCGATAAAGTCCATGTCCCACTTTGGTTATTACATGTATTTGATCCGCAATTCGATTTCCATAAATTATGGTTATACGTACTCGATCCGCCAATGTAAACATGATGTGTTTGATTGATGAATTCCGCAGCATTGCTTGTATTTCCTTGTCCGTGTCCTGTAATTGTCATGCGTAAGTTAGCAGTATTACTTTGAGAACTGATAGGCACATTGAAATCAGGTAGTGTATAAGGAATATTCGGGTCACCATAAATATGATAATCTGTATTCCATAATGGTGTAATTGTTTGGAATGGCGTTGCTGTAGCTCCTTTTACGAATTCAAATGTTACAGTTAATAACCAACCTGATGGTCCCCATACTTGTATGAATGATTGTAGTTTTTGTTTTCCTACAAGTAATGTTTTGAAATCGGTAACATCAATATCCCAAGGACCACATCCTTTACCGTAAGGTGTTACAAATCTTCCTAACTCATATTCTTGTCCGCCTTTGAACAATGATATTTTTCCTGCTTGATCCCAAGGGTCACATCCTGTTGTAGGACAAGCTACCGAAATATGCATGATCACTTGACTCCATTGCTCAGGACCTTCAGGGAAAATTACATCTGCAAAGCGTGTTTGTCCGTTAGCAGCGAAATCATGTTGAATACCATTGAATGCAACAAGAATATTTCCTGAGCCCGGTTTAGTAAGTAACGATGATGTTGTATCGTTGCGCAAATCTTCATCGCCTGATAAAGAAGCCGTAGCCGAGAAAGTTGCAGATGTTAAAGCTGAAACATCTTCTACTTTATTAAACAACATCGTGTACACTTCATTCGGTTGTAATGTAGCCGCAATAGTTTCAGTTGTTGCCGGACCATTGTTCACACGATATGAAACAGGAATATTTGATATCGGACTAAATCCTGTATTCTTGATTTTAACTTTCAAACGCGTAGCTCCTGCAAATGCTGTTAAATTATTCGGAGCATCTAATCCGATAATTGTAGCATCATTGCTGATTAATTCATATCCGCTAACCCAAGCATTTGCTAATACAAAATTCGATAATGTTCCGCCGTTGTTATTAGCTGTTGCATCAAATATAACATTACTTCCTAATCCTTCATTCAGTTTGTAATAAGCAGCTAATCCTGTTTCATTACCAGCGAATGATGCAGTCATATTCGTTTGGATTTCATTCTGTGTACGTGCCACATTCCAAATACGGATTTCATCTAATGTTCCGTTAAATGTTCTACCACTCCATGTCGGATCTTCTCCAATATATAAATTGGTTGGTGAAGGTGAGAATGATGCTGCCGGTGTGCGAGCAATTAGTTCTCCATTGATGTATAATAAAACATTGCTTCCGTCATAAACACCTGCAATATGATACCAACGATTCGTAAGCATTACTGATGCTGATGCAGCCGATTTCCATGAACCATTATCTGAGATCATAAATTCTACGCTACCGTTATTTCCGCAACGTAATACGTATCCGCGATTTGGTGCATCTACATCTTTTGCAATGATAGATCCATCCGCAATACTATTTCTCCATGATGCAGCATTTACCCAAGCTTCTACAGTGATTGCAGAAGTAGGATTTAATGATGGTGCATCGTTGATGATAACTTTATCGTCTAATCCGTCGAAATTTAATCCGAAGTTGGTACCAACTGCGAAATTGCTTACCACTTTTACTAATGTATCGTTTGTTGCATTTACGTCACCACTTAATCCTGTATATGCTTTAACAGTATAGTTTTGATAAACCGATAAATCGGCTGTCTGTGTAAATGTATAAGTAAAGGTTCCGAATGGAGGTACTGTTCCGTTCATCGTTTCTGTTACCGCAGGATTGTTTCCTATTTTATAGCTGATAGGGAAACCTGTCAACGGATTTGTACTGTAATTGCTTACAGTTACTTTGATTTGTTCTGCATTCGTTAAGTTGAAATTCGATGCGGGTCCTGCCAATGCACCTGCTCCTACATCGGGACTACTTAATGTACATGTATAGTCACCGGCAGTCCATACAGTTGCTACTGTTGTATTAATTAACGTACCATTATTCCCTCCGGCAACAGAGTTAATTGCTGTTGTAGTTCCGTTGTTAGCGTCAAGTTTCCAATATCCAACAAGTCCAGGTTCATTTCCTGCTAATGATGAACAAATAGTGCTTGTGATTTCACTTTGCACTCGTCCGTAATTCCAAAAACGTACTTCGTCAATATGTCCGCTGAATGAACGTCCCAACCAACCCGGTGATTCTCCAATACACATATTTCCAGTTGTTGAAGGAATCATACCTCCGCTAACTATTGTTAATCCGCGTAACACTCCGTTGATGTAAATCATTACTGAATCACCAGAATAAACTCCTGCAACATGATACCATGTACCTAATTGCATAATTGCCGGTGATGTAGCCGTTACCCAGTTTCCAGCAATACTTAAATTAAATTCGGCTTTTCCATTTTCTCCTGCACGTAAATCGAAACCGTTGTTTTGTACTGTATTGTTTCCTGTACAAATTACGCTTCCTTTATAGAGTGGAGTCTTCCATGCCGTAGCATTGATCCAAGCTTCTACAGTTACAGCCGACGATCCTTGTAGTGCGGCATAATTTGTAACTCTTACGTAGTCATTCGTCCCGTCGAGATTTAAATGGTATTGCGCTTCTGCCTGCTTACCTGTAAACAGTAACAGAAATAAAGCAATACATTGATAGTAGAACTTTTTCATTTTGTGTGATTGGCGTTGTGAATATGACGATTTGATTTATTTCTGAATTACGAATTGTTTTGATGCAACTTCTCCTTGCTTAACAATTCTTAGTATATACATACCGTTATCTAATGCTGATACATCTAACTTCTGTGTTAGTGCGTTTCCTTTTGTTGTAGCTATTAGTTTACCGGTCATGTCCATGATGCTTAATTCTGCATCTTGAATATTCGTTAGGGTAATTGTATTCTGCGCAGGATTTGGCAGCAATTGAATTAATTTACTCCACGCAGGAACTGCTGCAACCGATGCTAATTGTGTGCTCCCTACTCCTATGCAATAGAATTTATCTTGTAAATTAACTCCCGAAAATTTAACCAGTGTACCATTCGCTAATAACGATGATGCAGAGGCTACTGCTGTGAAATTTTGATTTGCAGAATCACGCGTTAATAGCGTGTAGTTTTGTACCGGAAGGTTTTTCACCAATGAATCTCCACCACCTGCAGCAAACGATAAATTAAAATATAAATCTGCTGATATATTTCCTCCTTTGTTGAAATACCATTCACGTGATGTCCTTTCAAAATCTACAGGAGCTCCTGCCGGTAAGAATGTTGTTGATATTCCAATTGAATCGTTAAATCCATATACCGCATAGTCAAATCCTTTCGGCTGAATATTGGCAACGATGTTTAATCCGTTTGTTGTTGATGCATAATTATACAATGAAGGGTCTTTCCCAAACCATACTCCTTCTACTCCCGACATATTATACATTACGTCGTTTCCAACAGCTGCGTATGATGGTGTCCACGACCAATAGTTTGCACCTGAACTGATCGTTCCGTTATTTCCATTTCCTGTTAAGTCAGGTAAATTTCCTCCTGTTGATTGATTGAAATCCCAATAAGCAACTAAGCCAGGTTCTGTTCCAGTAAGATGCTTGTGCATATTGTCTTTAATTTCTTGATCAGTACGCACTACACTCCAAATTCTAATCTCGTCAATTTGTCCGAAGGTTTGAAAATTCGTTAAATCCCAAGGAGCAATTCCAATTACAAAAGGATTTGTTGAAGAAGTGATTGCAGCACTTGTTAATGGAATACCTCCAACTTGTTCACCGTTGATATACGTCAACAATTGAACTCCTGATCCGAAGGTTGTTGCAAAATGCACCCATGCTGAATCTAAAGGAGAACTTCCTGCTTGCACTTCGTTATGTCCCGGATTCCATACTTCAGAGTAGTTTTGTCCCAATTGTGATGCCATCACATATCCATTGTCGAATGTATTGGAAACTTTTCCCATGATCTTCTGATTCCATGTACTGTTGTACAGACGAACCCAAACTTCCATAGTAAGTTCGTTACCCGTATTAAGGACATTGTTGGTTCCGCAATTGAAATATACCGGTGGTTGTGTCCCGGCATTCCAACTCGGATAGTCAACATAAAAACTATTTCCTGCAGGTGTCTGTGCACTTGCTGCATTCACTAAAAAGCAAAATGCTAAAGCGAAGAGTAGATTTTTTATTTTCATTTGTTATATGGTTTCGTGTGTGTTTTATTTATTGATCCCACCAAACTTTTGTTGTAGCATTATCTGCACCTTGATGCGCAATAGCATCATAGTAATTTACTGAGTTCAACGAGAGTTCTGTTGCAGGATAGGTTAATCGATTCGGAAATGCATTCGCATTGATTGCATTTCCTGAATAGTCTTTTAATACAGGATAACCTGTTCTGCGATATTCATTGTATGCTTCAAATCCGTTTTGATAGGTGAAGGTTATCCACTTTTGGGTGATAATGTTTTCGAGTGTCACAGGTGGTAATGATGCAACATAAGTATTGATTTGTGTTGTAGTAATTCCTCCGCCGGAATACGATTGCATATTGGCTGTCACTCCGTCAACATAATACTGTTGCGCATCGCCACTGTACCATCCTTTTAATGCTGCTTCCGATTTTAAAAAACATACTTCGGCATAACTCATGATCATTCCCGGTGCGTCTTGCTTTAAAAACCATGTCCCCATTTTTGAGACATCCGATGCATCTGTGTTGTAGTTGCTCCAGATCGATGATCCCGCAGGTACTAAATTCGGTACGCCATCATAATCAGGAATTCCTATGATCGTTGATTCTAACGTGTATTGTGCAAATACTTTTATACGCGGATCGTTGGTTGCTTTTAAATGGTCTATTAAAAATTTACTCGGATATGTTCTTCCTCCGCTTTGTCCGCTGTTTACTAAGTCGAACAAAGGATTTCGAATATCTCCATTGTATGGAAAGATCGCACTTTCGCTATTGGCAGAGATGAAGGATTGTCCTTGTAGTGATGCTATTTCTGCTTGCGCGGATGCTGGATCAGCAGAGCTCATGCGTAACGCTAAGCGTAATCGTAATGAATTGGCAAGTTGTTTCCATTTCGTCAGCGATCCATTATAAATCGGATCTGCTGTTCCGGCGAATACTGCTTTTGATGCATCTAAATCGTCGCCTGCATTTTTTAATGATACAAGTAAACTTTTATAAATTGATTGTTGACGATCGTATGCCGGTGAGAAATTTAAACTTGTGGCTCCTTGCAATGATTGTGAATATGGAATATCGCCGTAGAGATCTGTTAACCTCGAGAATAAATAGGCTTCCCAAATTCTAGCAATCGCATTTTTATTGATGAGATATGGATCACTTGCTGTTAGTCGCTGTACCTCTCGTGCATTGATTAATGCTTGCGCATATACTTCGTTCCAATATGCGTCTTTTCCATCATTGCTGTCGTATTCTTTGCCTGCATCTACTCCACCTAAGTTGGCAAAGTACATATCCCAGTTCATCAATAACCAATAATGTAAATTGGCATTGGTGATATAACTTCCTTGGCCTTTCACGACAGAAAATGTAAATAAATAATCAGGACTCACTGAGGTTGGCGAATTTGGATTCACATTCAATTCGTCCATACTTTTTTTACATCCTGCGGTAGCAATTATTAATCCGCAGCTTATTACCATCAATAGTTTTTTCATGCTCTTGTTCATGGTGCTTACAGATTAATTTTAATATTCATTCCTACACTTCTTCTAGTCGGCCATGAGTATATCTCATATCCCTGACCGTTACCATTCGAGTAAGCCGACTCAGGATCAATATTGGGAACTCCACTGTATATCAACCAGAGATTTCTTCCCGTCAATGCAACACTTAATCCTTTGAGATGCAACTTACGACTGATCTGCGCAGGGAAGTTATATGCTAATGTTACTTCACGCAATTTCACAAAACTTGCATCGTAGATAAATTGTTCGTGTATTTCATTGGTCCATTCTGAAAATTGGCCCCAGTATAATTCTGGATTAACAAACACTGTATTTTGTTTTCCATCTGCTGTTACGCCATCTGCTAAATATCCTCCTGTAGCTACCCAATTTTCAGGTGAGACTCCCGCAGCAATACGCGCCGCTTCTGATGCATACCAAGCATCACGTCCTTCTAATGTACTTTCTAAGTTACCTGAATATCCGCTGGCATACATATTCGTCCCACTGAACATCTCTCCTCCTACTCTGTAATCAACTAAAACTCCTAGATTAAAATTCTTGTAGGTGAATCCGTTTTGTACTCCTCCAGTAAATTTAGGATTGTAATTCCCTAATACTTTTGGCTTCTCATCACGAATGTACATTCCATTGTCATCCACTAACTTATTGCCATTGGCATCTCTTTTGATACCATACCCTACAATATCACCATAGGCATGTCCGGGACGAGCCTCAATTGTTAAGTTCCATTGATAAAAAAGTTGATAGGCTTCAAGTCCGTTAGCAAGCGATACAACTTTGTTTTTGTTATGCGCGAAATTAAAATCAACATTCCATTTGAAGTTTTTCTTTTCTACCGGAATAGTTTTTAATTGTACTTCAATCCCATTGTTTACAATTTCGCCACTGTTGATAATCGCATTAACAAATCCTGATGTTGCAGATACACTTGCTGGTAGGATCTGATTTTTAGTATCTGAATGATAGTAGGTAAAGTCAAATCCAATTCTTCCATTCAAGAATATTAACTCCGTTCCTAATTCTGTATTAGTTGTTATCTCCGGTTTTAAATTCAACAGTGGCACTGATGGATCTAACTGATACATCGTAGCGGAGTTGAACGATCCTGCTGAAGGATATGAATAGTTCGTTCTGTACGGATCTGTATCGCGTCCTACTTGCGCCCACGATGCTCTTAATTTTCCGAATGATAAAATATGTTGCTTCCAATTTAAATGTTCTGTAAATACATAGCCTAAACTAAAGGAAGGATAAAAATAGGAACGATCTGATTTTGGCAATGTGCTACTCCAGTCATTACGAGCTGTTACGTCTAAGAATAACCATGTTTTGTAAGAGGTTTGTCCGAATACATAAAGTCCGTTCGTCCTGCTCTCACTCATGTAATAACTGATCGTTGGACGATTTACACTATTCTGCACATTGTAGAAGTAAGGAATCGCCAATCCTCCATCGGTATGTTCTGATGTAGTTTCCGATTTCTTTGATAATGTACTTCCTCCTAAATTCAATACGTAGGAGATATCATCATTTATTTTATGATCATAACTCAACAAAAAATCACTTTGATATTGTTTGAAGTTCGACCATCCCGTTCCGTACGATCCTAATGCATTCGATATTCCATTATACGCTTCTCTTTCATTGCTACGTTGGATATTGAAATCGGCGTTCGATCGAATAAGCGCTTTTAAATGATCATTGATTTGATAACTCGCCGATGCAATTCCGATTACTCGATCTCTAAAGTCTTCGTTCAATTCGTACTTCACATCCCAAAAAGGATTGGTCATCCAATTCCAATTGGTATACCATGTTTGTTCATGTCCCGCTGCATTCATCATGCTGCTCTCGAGCGACTCAGCACTAATATTTCGTGGCATCATTACATAATTTCGAGGTGCACTGAAACTGTTTGCAAGTCCTAATCGATTTTCTGCTTTTTGTGTGCTGTACGTTGCAGATATGTCAATGCTTAATTTATCAGTAATAGCAGCTGTTGTTCTTGCAGTGACATTCGTTCTGTTGAGTGTTGTATTCGGAACGATATCTTTGGTGGTGAAATTTCCTGCCGATAGTCGATAGGTCATTTTTTCATTTCCGCCTTGCAGCGAAACATTATTCGTAGATGTTATTCCCGTTTGAAAAAATGATTTGTAGTTATCTGGTTGCGCATCGAAACTGCGAATTTGTCCGTCCCAATCACGAATCGTTTGTCCTTCCATCTTCGGACCCCAACTTCCGAATGCTGTTGCACTCGCTGTGTTGTAAGTATAGATTCCATCTTTCAATTCCCACGGACCTTCAAACTTTCCATTTCTACCAGCACCATAAGTATTTTGAAATTTCGTGTGGATATATGGCATCTCAACTGTTGTTGAACTATTGAATGAAACTCCTATGCCTTTCGACTGACTTCCTTTCTTAGTTGTAATGACAATAACTCCGTTGGCAGCCATCGATCCATATAATGCTGCTGCATTCGGACCTTTTAGTACGCTCACAGATTCGATATCATCGGGATTAATATCACTGATTCCATTTCCATAATCTCTCCCACCCCACTGCGTAGTGCTGTTAGATGTATTGTTTTCAATAGGAACTCCATCAACTACTATCAATGCTTGATTACTACCCGACAAAGAAGTTACTCCACGTAAAACAATTCTACTGGAAGAACCTGGTCCGCCGGTAGTTGATGAAATATTTAATCCCGCAACCTTTCCTTCTAATTGATTAATAAAACTTGCATCTTTTGCCGATTGCAAATCCGTTCCTTTCACTTCTTGAACTGCATATCCCAGCGCTTTCTTTTCACGCTTAATTCCAAGCGCAGTAACCATCACTTCCTTTAGTTCAACCTTATCCTTTTTAAGATAAATCGTAAGATTGGCATTGCCATTAATTGGAACGAATTCTTTCGACATCGATACCATAATTACTTCAAGCGTATCGTTTGAATGAGGAGCAACAATATCGAACTTACCATCTTCATTTGAAGCAGTTGAAATCGTTGTTCCTTTAACATTAACTATGGCAAACGGGACAGGTTGTTTATCCTCCGCCGACATAATTACACCGCTAACTTTTAATGATTGCGCATGTAACTGACTAACCGGAATCAGTAATGAAAAAATGAATATTAAATATAACAGTACGTACTTATTTTTTTTCATTAGATTTTTTTTCTTGAGTGATGCTACTATTCTTCTTCGCTTGCAATTCGTTGAAATAATCCTTCCACTGTTTCTTCAGATAAATATTCTCCCCATAATATTGAATAATATTATGAAGCACTTCTGAATTTAGGTAAGCAGGAATTACATCAAGAATCTCTAATTTTTCATCGAGCACAATGACTTCAGGGAAACCGAAACTTCCACGTGTAATGGTCTGAGTAAATGGATGCAATGATCCTGGTCTCGCATCAGGCGAAACTAGTTGACCTTTAAAATTTATTGTGTCGCTGCTAAGAACATTAAAATTTACACAATTAAATTTCGCTTTTATGTAATCGGCATTTAATGAATCGGTAAAACTCGTCGACTTCATAATTTTACAGCTATTGCAAAATTCAGCTTCAAGAAATACGATTGTTTTCTTTCCGCCTTGGTGACTTCCATCGAGATAATTGTTTGCCGATTTCCAATTGGTTATTTTTATTTGATCGGCAATGGTAGAATCCTTCATCGTTTTGTCGTATTGCTTTTCAAAATCATTGTATGCGCACGACTTGTAAACGTTCTCTAAAGTAAAAATAAGCACTGGGTCAATCTTGGCAATGTCAAGGTAACCGGGGACAAGCAAATTCAAATTGAATTTTTTCAAATCCTTATCATATCCATTCATGAAAATAGTTGTAGGATACATCAAATTTCCGTTCAGCATTTTAACTGCTAATTCATGCGGAGCTTTTTTCTCTTTCCCGGTAGGCTTGTAAATCTGTCCTAAAAATTCAATAGTGTCCTTGCTTTCTGCATCGAAACTTACGGGATAAAAATTCTGATTAATATATCCTGCTAAACCTTCATCGGCATAAGTAGTCTTCATCATATGCTTACACCATCCGCACCAATCGGTATAAAAATCGAGGATAATGGGACGCTGCTGGGTTTGCATTTTCTGCATTGCTTCAGTCAGCGACAACCACTTTACCTTGCTACCCTCGTCATTTTGGGCTTGAAGGGAAAGCATACTTCCCAGCATCAGAAATACTAAAACGAACGAAGTTTTTAATCGCAATTTCATTGTCCATCAAAGGGTTTAGAAGAGACTAAAAATAGGAAATAAACACTAACAAGATGCCTTGTAAAGACGGTACGTGCTAAAATCCACCTGATTATCAAAAAAACAATAGATTACCTTGAAAAACAACCTGTTCGAACATGCAATTTGCGAGTAAAAATCACAATTCTCATTTCAAAAGAGAAGTACTTATTAACTAAAATTCAAAATTTGGTTAATAAGTTACTTTTTACTTTGTTTAGGATGGAAATTGAGAAATTGTATTCAGAGAGGATTTCTTTATGAACAAACAACAATTTCAAAAATCATCCTTTTCATTTTAACATCTTAATTACATCTCAAATTGTTCTTATTTTCGTAGTCTCATTCACACCCATGTGCTATAACATTGCATACATCGAAAAACGTCTCGAGAATTTGGCTCGTCGTTATCACGCACAAGTCTCTGACAAGAACAAAATTCATTTACCTGTTCATCATGTTTCTGCTTTTGCGCATCCGTATTGGCCGGTGATTACGTCGGAAGCTCCCGATGAAATTCGGTTTTATCAATGGGGATTGATTCCGTTTTTCATTAAAGATTTGCCTTCTGCGCTTAAAATTAGAAATCAAACTGCGAATTGTATTGGAGAGGAAGCTTTCGAAAAACCATCGTTCCGTATGCCTATTCGCCAACATCGTTGCCTCGTTCCTGTAAGCGGATTTTATGAGTGGCGCACAGAGGGAAAATCGAAATATCCGTATTTTATTTATGGTGCGCATCACGAGACCTTAAGTTTAGCTGGCGTGTATGATTATTGGAAGGATCCTTCAACGGGCGATATCCTAGAAACTTTTTCAATCGTTACTTGTCAAGCGAATCATCTATTATCAAAAATTCACAATGAGAAAAAGCGAATGCCGCTAATTTTGAGAGAGGATGATGAGAAATTATGGTTGAATCCCGAAGCCGATAAAGAGGATATTTTATCTCTGGTAAAACCTTTAGCGGACGATGCTTTAAGTGCGCATACCATCTCAAAATTGATTACTG